>Ga0213869_10003133_pt1 | contig 11109 bp, 9 predicted proteins | sample PICome_10_FD_160083 | JGI IMG/M metagenome (GOLD analysis project Ga0213869, IMG submission 160083) | Coastal seawater microbial communities near Pivers Island, North Carolina, United States - PICO132 | ecosystem: Environmental > Aquatic > Marine > Coastal | place: USA: North Carolina...
TTTTGAATCGGGCTCTAAGTCAGCGAACGCGCGAGAATCGCAGCCTGAATGACGATAGCGCTCATCATCTGGATTGGCGTCATCGGCGAAAAACGGACCGCTGCCGTATCGCGCCTAGCAGTGCGAGGATCGAAATAGCGACCAGACATAGCCGATAATTAAGATGGTAATGCCCCACCAGGTCGATCCGCTGATGGCAGTAACGGCGCGATGACCGCGGGCACCACATATCGCAGCATTTTCGCAATTGCCAAAGCCTGACTGCTCCTAGTGTGCCAAACCCAAAGCCGCGCCGGACCCACCCTACATAGGCGAGTATGAGCGCTCGCCAGAAAATGACCATGTCCTGTACGATGCCGGACCGGGGCGGCGGCATCAACCTTGCTGCAATCACAATAGCTGCGAAGGCTAGCATCAGCCAGGCTGTAGAGCGGCACCTCGCCGTTCATTCAGGACGACTGAGCCTGCACAGTGACGGGAATGTCGAACAGATCGGACCTCATGTTCATTCGCGCCATCGCGTGGCTGTGCGGGGGGGCGGTCCGTTACATGACGCTTATCGACATATGGGATCGATGGTGCCGGTTACAGAGCGAGAGCCATTTTTTGCGACAAACTGTCTCGGATCCCCGCTTGACGAACAATCCCACTATAGGCCTTCTGGCTTGGGCCGATTTCGTAACCCGATCCTCCTGCGTCCTAGAAGGCGACAAGCCACTCGTCCGGCGATGACCGCGCAGCACCCATAAAGTCAGTACAAACCCGCGCGTTCGGCTCCGTTTTCTTGACGTCGCCGCATTGCGCAAAACATTAAGCGCGCAGGCAATCTTCTCTGAAGGCCTGGTCGTCAGGTCAAAGGACGTCGTGATTGATGATGGAAAGAACCATAAAGCCAGGCGCATGTCATGAACGTTGGCGGTGATAATGACCGACCGCTTTCAATTGATGGCGCCATACCCCGAAGGAGCCAGCTTCGCGGGACGTCGCGCTCGACCAGATTTCCGTTTGCCCCATGTGGACCTCAATCTCAGCTGACCATAGAGAGGGCGGTAACGTCGCATAGAAAATAGGTGTTCCTTGTTCCGATACGCTCAGAAAATTGATCCGAGCTGTCACAAGCATGCGCTGACAATGGCAATGCTGCTGGTGTTGAGCCTTGGCCTGGCCAAGCCTTTGCGGGCACAGGCGGAGCCGGCGACTAACCCGGCGGCACGGCTAGCACAGGCGGAAAAGGATGTGCGGTTGGCTGACCAGAGTCTCGACACGCGCATGGACGCAGATGATCGCAAGCTGCTTTTGACAAAAGTGCTGGCGGCAAAAACCGCTGCAGCAGACGCGGCAGGCGACTTGCAGGATCAATTGGCTCTGATTGATGCTAAGCTAATGGGGTTGGGAACTGTCGCGGCCAGCAGCAGCGAAGCGCCCGATATCAAGCGGCAGCGTGCGGCGCTGGGCCGGCAGCGGTCCGTAATCGATTCCGCGATCAAGCGCGGTAATCTGATCGGTGTCGAGGCGCAGCAACTGGCTGACGAGATCGAACGAAGCGAAGCAGAGCAGTTTAGCGAGAAAATCACGACGCGCTCGCCATCGCCTTTATCGCCTGCCTTCTGGACTGGGCTTGGTCATGCCTTTTCCCGCGACTTGAGGCGCGTGAACGCTTTTCTGGAGATAGGCCAAGCACAGGCCGCAGAAGCGCTGCGCGGTCAACGGCCATGGCATGCGCTGGCGGGCCTGCTGCTAGGTCTGCTGATCATTGGGCCAGGACAGGTAGTCGCGCGGCATATGGGGCAGCGCATGCTGACCGAGGGCGTGCCGGGGCGGCGGGTGCGGCGCTCCACCTATGCGCTGTGGCGGGTGGCGATTGGTACTTTTGCGCCATTGCTGGCGGCGCTTTCGATCGCGCAGGGATTGCGCTGGTCCGGACTGGTTGCGGATCGGTGGGAGCCTTTGCTCAGCGCGTTCGTGGGGGGCTGCGCCTTTAGCGGCTTCACCTTCTCCGTACTCGGTGCGCTGTTGATGCGTAGTCGGCCATCCTGGCGGATCGCGGCAATCAGCGACAATGGCGCGACCAGACTGCGACCCTATACTTTTCTGCTGGCGCTGCTCGCCTTCCTCGGCGTGATCTATGCGCAATTCAATGCGTCCGTCGGCGTGAGCAAGGCGGCGCAGGAAGCGACGCAGGCGATCTTCGCCCTGCTCCACATCCTGCTGGTGAGCGCGGTCCTCGTCACCGTGGCGCGTCTGCGGGCAGCCAAGATGGAAGCCGACGACCCCGATCGCAACGAGAGCGTCAGCGGCCTTATGAGCCTGATCGCGTGGATCGTCGTCGCGGTGGCGACGATTGCCCTGCTGCTCGGCTATTTCAGCCTTAGCCTCTTCCTCTTGCAGATGGTGAGTTGGGCGACAGTGCTGGGATCGGCGGTTTATCTGCTGATGGCGGCGATCGACGATCTGGCGACGACGATATTCGACCGGTCCAGCCGCTTTGGCATGGCGTTGGTCCGCAGCCTTGGCCTGCGCGGGAGCGCGGTCGAGCAGTTCGGCGTCCTGTTGTCGGGGCTGTTGCGGCTAGCGGTGCTGTTAATGGGCTTCTCGTTGCTATTGTCGCCATTTGGCGCCGGCAACGTCGCTAGCCTGTTCAGCCGGGTCAGCGCGCTGGCGGAGGGCTTCGAGGTCGGCGGCGTCGCGGTCTCGCCCGGCGCCATCCTGCGCGGCATATTAGTGCTGCTGATCGGCCTGGCACTGGTGCGGGGCTTCATGCGCTGGCTGGAGCGACGCTATCTGCCGGTCACCGACCTTGATGGCAGTGGTCGCAATTCCGTCAGTCTGGTCGCGCGCTATGTCGGCATTGCATTGGCGGTGATCTGGGGGCTGGCCTCACTCGGGATCGGGATAGAACGCATCGCTATCCTGCTGTCGGCCTTGTCCGTTGGCATCGGCTTTGGTCTTCAGGCGATCACGCAGAATTTCGTGTCCGGGCTGATTCTGCTTGCCGAACGGCCGATCAAGATCGGCGATCTGGTTCGGGTTGGCCAGGATGAGGGCGATGTGAAGCGGATCAGCGTGCGATCGACCGAAATCGAGCTACCCGACCATTCGACCCTGATCGTGCCCAATTCAGAACTCATCACCAAGACGGTACTCAACAAGACGCTGGCCAGCCCACTCGGCCGGATGCAGATTCAGTTTTCGGTTCCGATCGAAACGGATGCCGACAAGGTGAGGGAAATCGTGCTGGCTACATATGCCGACGAGCCGGCGGTGCTGACCGAGCCCGCCTATTCCCTATTCATCGATTCGATCGCGGACGGCCGCATCTTCTTCAACAGCTTTGCCCATGTCGCCAGCCCGCGGGCGGCCTATGGCGCCCGCAGCAATGTCTTCACAGTCCTGCTGCGCCGGTTCCGTGAGGAAGGAATCGAGATCGGCACGGTGCCCCAGCGCATGGAACTGATTAACATGGGCCGCGCGCACTGAGGTGCGGTCGATGACATTAAGACCGATCGCAGCTGGATTGGCGGGCGACAGTCAGCGGTCGTGTCAGCTGAATAGGAGCAAGCCGTCGCTTCAAGAAAAGAAGCCGACCGAACGCCGGTGTGTTTGCTCAAACGTGACGCTTTTGTCAGTCGTTCAATATTATTGGCGTATAGGATTCTGATATGGGAGAAATATCAGACTCGGTGCGTTTCCTCCGTCAAGTATCACACTTCGTTTTGCTCCATCGAGCCAGCTATAAATGGCTCGGAGAGGCTGTCATATGACTGAAGAAGAAATTTTGGCGCTAAAAATTCAGGCTGCCGCCGCAACGAAGTTGGCACAGACGACGCTAGAATTTGCGATCAATATCGCAAAAATTCAAGGGCTTTCGCTCGATTTGGAGGGCGCTGCGCAAGCTCATCTCAATAGCAGATCTATTGCAAACCTTAATCCGGTCGGATACGCAATTGAGCAAGAAGCTCGCGTCATGGTGTCGGAGATGCTGCTGGCATTCGCGCGGAAAGTTGGCGATGAGCCCAAAGATGGTTTCGATTTGAAGTGTGACACCCGAGGTGATGCGTAGCATTTCATTCTGGGTGGGGCGAGCCTCACCCAGGATGGCGAAATCTATCCGGCCTTGAGAAGGGCGATCTGCTCTCGCAGAAACTCATGTGGAGTGCGATAGTCCCGGGCATGCGTCATGCCATCGCCTCGCGCGGCGCTGGCTGCCCTTTGCACGAAGCTGAGCGTGCCGCGTTCGCGCAACGCCTCGTCACTGAGCCTGGGACCGCGTTTGAGCTTTGAACCACCCAGTTTGCGGCGGTCGATCTTTGGCGGCGGTTCTGCTTCGGGAAAGAGATGCAGGGGCTGGTCGCGGCGGGCAGGGGCGTCGTTATTGCGCTTGCGGTGATGCGGCATGATGGCCTGCATCTGTTTGGCCAACATCAGCGCCGCGTCCAGATGCTTGTTCTCGACAATGGCAGGCTGATTGACCTTCCGCATCTTATCGAACGGACGATAGGGCAGGACATGGCCTTCATGTTCGATCTCCAGCCGACCGTCAGGATATTCGCACACTGTCACCCGCTTGCGCGCCAATGCTTTGCTGATCGCTGTCGGTTCCAGAATGAACATCACCTTGTTGTAGTGCAGCGTCAGCGCCGCCGTTACTGTCCGCTGCTCCCGCCAGACCATGATCGAGCGCAGATCGTCATGCGTCGCGAGAGGACGGTGCAGGTCGCGCACATCGAACGCGGGGCGAGCGAACCGCGCATTATGCCGGGCCATATAGCTGTCGAGAAAGACGTTGGCGTCCTTGATCGACGATATGCCTTCCAGGCGCATCGCTTTGACCAGCCGGTCCTGCAACGTGGCATTGGCCCGTTCGACCCGGCCCTTGGCCTGCGGCGAGTTGGCGCAGATAATCTCGATGTTCAGCGCATCCAGCGCACGTCCGAAATGCGTCATGCCATCGCCTCGTGCGGCGCTGGCTTTGGCGTTCCGAAACACGCTGTGCTTGTCGGAATAGAAGGCCACCGGTTTGCCGTGCCGCTCGATATACTCCCGCGTCGCATCCATATAGGCGAAGGTGCTCTCGCTTTCGGCCATTTTGAGGTGCATCAGTTCGCTGGTCGCATCGTCAATATAGACGAGCAGGGTGCATTGCGGCCCGCGATCCTCGAACCACCAGTGCTTCGACCCGTCGATCTGAATCAGCTCGCCCCGGCAGTCGCGCCGGTAGCGTGGCTGATATGGGCGAGGGCGCCGGGCTTCGCGATCCTTCCACAACCCGGCCTTGATCATGAACTGGCGCAACGTCTCGCAGGCCAGATGAATATCGTGCCGTTCGGCCAGATACTCACGGGCCAGCGTGGGGCCGAAATCATAATAATGCTCACGCACGAGCGCGACCACGCGCTCGCGAAAATCATCGGCATAGCGCCGGTTGCTGGGTCGGCCGCGCTTGGCTGACACCAAGCCGGCAGCACCTTCGGCTCGTAACCGATCCAACAGCCGATAAATCTGCCGCCGCTGAATGCCTAAAAGCCGCGCCGCATCCGTCGGCCGCAGCTCGCCACGGTCCACGCGCATCAAGGTATCGAAACGCGAAAGCTCGCCATCACTCATCACCAGCACCGCCATTATCGCACATCCTCCAAGGCGAAGGATGAACATGACAGCAGCGCTCCGCTGATGATCCAAAATGTGTCATCTGTAAGCGTCCGCCCGAGACCGTTGGCGGCAGAAAACGCCCCAAATTGGACGATAGATGGGTGTTGCTCTATGCCTACAAGCTGCCATCATATGCAGACCTCGGAGGAACCTAGTGGAACCGCAGTGGCTCACCTACGGAAAGCGCCTTCAGGCTATTGCCTCGACGGGTCTTCATTTCACACGCGACCCGTTCGATCGGGAACGATACGAAGAGATCGAGGTCATCGCAAACAACATGCTCGCCTCTCTGGCTGATGTTCCGATTGAGCGCATCGAGGGCTTGCTGTCGAATCATGCTCGCGGATACACGACGCCGAAGGTGGACGTCCGAGGTGCGCTGATCGAGGACAATGCAATCTTGCTCGTTCGCGAGCAAAGCGACGGATTGTGGACACTTCCGGGCGGTTTCGCGGATGTTGGTTTGTCCCCGGCGCGAAACGTTGAGAAGGAAATTTTTGAGGAAGCTGGCTTGGAGGTATCGGCAACGCGGCTTTACGGTGTGCGTCATAAAGCCGGTTCCGGCTATCCGCCAGATATCCGCGATTTCTACAAGATGTTTTTCCTTTGTGGCAGAAGCGACCGGAAGGAAGCACGCGCGCGTGGCGAAACGATTGATGCCCGCTTCTTTGCGGTCGACGCTCTACCGTCGCTCTCGCGGGGTCGAACGATCGAGAGCGATATCATAGCAGCCTTCGCCTTCGCGGCGGATGCAAAACGGCCTGCCTTTTTCGACTGATCCCTTGCATTTTGCCTGCCGGGCGGCCTCTAGGCGTAGTTTGGAATCACCAGTTCGCCATCCCCAGCTTCGACGAGGTCGCCGACAATAGCGACATGCGCGCCAGAGGCTTTGCCTGCTGCGATCCCGGCAGGCGAATCCTCGAAGATCAGGCACTCTCTGATATCCACACCAAGCATTTCGGCGGCTTTTAAGAAGCCCTCCGGGTCGGGCTTCCCACGAGCAACATCCTCCGCCGCCACCATGACCCGTGGCAGTGGCAACTCCACAGCGCCAAGCCGTTTGATCGCGAGGTCCCGAGGTGCAGAAGTGACAATCGCCCAGGCTTCTGGATCAAGTCTTTCTAAAAAAGCCGCGATCCCGTCGATCGCAACGATGCCGTCAACATCGGCCATTTCGGCGTGCTGCAACCATCGCATCTCGGCTGCCAAATCAAGGTCCGCACCGCCGAACCGGCGGATCAGGTCTTTTCCTTGCACACCGTGGCACGCCTCAAGGAGGGGGCCAGCATCTATGCCAACCTTGTCAGCCCAAGCTGTCCAAACGCGAGTGACAACTGGCGACGAGTCCAGCATGGTCCCATCCATATCAAAGAGGAATGCGGCGTGGATGCGGTTCTGAAAGATGGGCATGCGACAAACCCTAGTGGTTCTTGAAGGGATTAGGAAGGCCACTAGCCGCAGCATTCCTGCAAAGGCGATTACTCAGAACCAGTCATTCAGCAAACCACCCAAAATGGGCGTTCACGCCTGCGGGGTGGCCCAGTTCCAAGGCACTAGTTCGTCGATCCGATTGATCGGATGCCCCTTGCCGATGCGGTCGAGTACCTCGGCTAGCCATTCCTGCGGATTGACGCCGTTAAGCTTGGCGGTCTCGAGCAGAGAATACATGGCCGCGGCACGTTCGCCACCACAATCGGCACCTGCAAAAAGCCAGTTTTTGCGGCCGAGGCAGATGCCCCGGAGGGCATTCTCTGCCGGATTGTTGTCTATCTCTAACCTGCCGTCGTCGGTGTAAGCGAGCAATTGAGGCTTGAGCTTCACCGCATAGCGCAGCGCCTCCGCCAGCGGTGATCGGGCTGACGCCCTGGACAGCACCTCGTCAGCCCAGGCGAAGAAATCCAGCGCCTTGAGCTTTGAAGCCTTGCGCCGAGAATCCGCGGGTTCGCGCACGATCTGCCGCTCGACGTCGTAAAGCTCACCGATCATCTGCAGCCCGTCGAGCGCAGCCGAGTTCGGGTCTGCCTTGTAGACATCGTTCAGCTTGCGCCGGGCATGGGCCCAGCACGCAACGGGCGTGATCGGCGCGGGCTGTCGGTCACTCGCATAGAGGCGCTCGAAACCAGCGTAAGCATCCGCGTGCAGGAAGCCCACAAAGGTCTTGAGATGCTCGCGCGGTCGCTCGCCCTTGCGATCGGGGCTGTAGCGGAACAGCGCGGCCGGCTTATCCAAGTGGCTCCATCGCCGGTTATCGCGCAGGTACACCCATAGCCGCCCGGTTGCCGTCTTCCCGGTCCCCGGCGCCAGGACGGGAACGGGTGTATCGTCGGCGTGGAGCTTCACGCTGGCCATGACGTGATCGGCGATCCGATCGACTATCGGCTGCAGTAGCCAGCTTGCCTGACCAAGCCAGTCCGCCATCGTCGAGCGACTGATCTCCACACCCTCGCGGGCGTAGATCTGTGACTGGCGATACAGAGGCAGGTGATCGGCGAACTTGGAGACGATGACGTGGGCCAGCAGGCCGGGGCCAGCGCGGCCACGCGGCACGGGAAGCGCCGGGGCTGGTGCCTGGCTGATTGCATCGCAGCGGTTGCAGGCAAGCTTGGGCCGGACATGACGGACGACGCGGAAGCGGCCGGGGACATACTCCAGCACTTCGGTCACATCCTCGCCGAGCTTGCCCATCGTGCCGCCGCAGTCAGAACAGCCGTCGGCATCCGGCGCTGCGTGCATAACCTCGTCGCGAGGGAGATGGTCGGGCAGCGGAGCACGCCGAGGCTTGCGAGGGGCAGCCTTGGCCGCAGCATCTTCGGGCACATGCCCCTCGATCACGCACTCGGCATGGGCATGCTCGGACTCGAGATCCTCCAGCGTCAGCTCGAGTTGATCGGCCTGAAGAGCTAGGCGCTCCGACGACTGACCGAACTTCATGCGCCGGAGGCGGGCTAGTTGGACCTTGAACTTCTCGATCTGCAGCGCCGTCAGCTTGATCGAGTTCTGGGCGGTCTCGAGCTTCTCGCGGGTCTCGTCATGGGCCGCTCGTTCGGCTTCCAGCGCCTGTTCCGAGGCAGCCAGACGTGCGCGCATTGCCTCGGCAAAAGCGCGCAGTTCTGCGGGATCAGAGGGGAGTTCGAGATCGTCGAGAGACACGCTTCCCGATAGCAAAATCCGGTCTTCTGCCCAAGCAGAAAGCCCAGAAATACGCCAATTATTGCATCAAAGTTGTACTGGTATACGGGGCGGATCAGGCGCCACTGTCCGCCGCCAATCCATAGCTTCGATCAGCAACGCGAACTGCGCCGGGGTCAGCACGACACCTCCCTCGATGAGCGGCGGCCAGACGAAACGGCTTCGTTCCAGGCGCTTGGCGAACAGGCAAAGCCCGGTCCCATCCCAATGTAGCGCCTTCAGGTAATTGCCGCTCTTGCTGCGGAACAGGAAGACATGCCCGCCGTACGGCTCGACCGCGAACAGAGGCCGGACCAATGCCGCCAGCCCATCGAAACCAAGCCGCATGCTGACCGGCTTGCTCGCCAGATAAACCTTCGTTCCGGGCGCAAGCGAGATCACGAGACATCCCGGAATGCCCGCAGCACGCGGGCCAGCGCCTTCTCGTTGACGTAGCTGTCCACCGACAGGCGAACGCCGCTGGGCAGGTCTATGTCTATCGCGCCGGGGCGCGCACCTGGATGCGGGCGGATGAGTTCCTCTGGCACTGATGACACCGGCGGCGAAACAGGTCCCGGCGCCTTCTGGAGGTCAGCCAGCGCTGGCGCAGTGGCGGGCTCCGTCATTATGATCGCGCCGTAGGGAATGAACTCGAGCGCCTCGCTGGCAATGGCTGCTGCCTGGCGGCGCGCCGACCGCCAGTTATAGATCAGGCTCTCGGCAATCTCATGGCGCTCAGCCACCTGACGGACCGATACGCCATCTGCATCCGCCTCGGCGAGGATCGCCGCCTTCTCGGCATCCGAAAACTTCCTACGCCGTTCGGTGCGCGCGATGATCTCCATCCGATCCTTCACTTGACCTCCTTCTGGAGTCCAGAAAGAGACTCCTTATCGGAGGTCCATCAGCGCCGGGCCTCAATGCTGCAACACGCCGGAGGCCGTACGCTTACTGTCATCTCTATCTAGCGGGGGTGTCTCATTTCTAAATGGCGCTGGCGGTTTCGATTTGAAGTGCGACACCCGAGGTGATGCCTAGCATTTCATCCGGGGTGGGGCGAGCCCCACCCCGGATGGCAAAATCTATCCGGCCTTGAGGAGGGTGATCTGTTCTCCCAGGATCTCATGCGGGGTGCGATAGCCCAGGCACTTTCGGGGCGTGCTGTTGAGGCGATCGGCAATGACCTGGATTTCCTTGTCCGATAGCAACGCCAGGTCCGTGTCAGACGGCAGGAAACGCCGTATGCGCCCGTTGCTGTTTTCCACGCTGCCCTTTTGCCAGGGCGCCGACGGCAGACAGAAATAGCTCGTTATGGCGAGTTTCTCCTGCAGTGTCGTAAAGGCGGCAAATTCGCTTCCTCGGTCAAAGGTGATGCTCTGCCGCAGGGAAGGGGGCATGCAGCGCAAATGATGCTGGATTCCCGCCATGACGCCGGCGGAATGCCGACTGGAATTGCGGGCGAGGATCGTGAACCTGCTGCGGCGCTCGACCAGGGAGGTGAGGTTGGTTTTGCCATATTCCAGCCTGAAGATCATGAGATCGCCTTCCCAATGCCCGAAGCTGCTGCGATCACCGATTTGGGGAGGGCGCTCGCCAATTGTGTTGGCCAAGGGGATATGGAGGCCGCGCGGTTTACGAGCATAGCGTTGCCGTCGAGAGCGACGGGCGACAGGCAGATGGCGCCAAAGGCCCTGGCTCCTCCCGTCTGGCCCGTAGACGAACTGGTAGATGGTCTCATGGCAGACGGCCTCACGATGACCGCGATGGCGCCGAAGATATCCCGCAATCTGCTCCGGCGACCAGGCTGCGGACAAGCGGTCGGCGATATAGGCGGCGAGTTCGGGCTTGCGGGCGATCTTGCCGCCACGCACACGACGGCTGCTCGCCATGCTCTGCGCGACGGTCGGAAAATAGCCGCGAAACAGCGGCTCATCATCGAGATGCCGGTTGCGTTTGAGCTCGCGATAGATGGTCGAACGATGTCGCTGCAGCGCAGCGGCTATCTGCGGCACGGACCGTCCGGTCGCTACCAGTTGATAGATCTGCCGCCGCTCGTCCAAATCCAGATGTTGATAACCGTTCATCGCGCGCCTTCCTGGAGAAGGGGTCAAACCCCTATAAATTCTGGGATTTCGCACTTCGAAATAGAATCCACCCGCTTACATGATTTGTTCCTGCCGGATAGAGAAGTCACAATCTCTGCTATTTAGAAATGTCACAGGGTTGAGGACAGCAGGGGCTGCGTGGAGCCATCCACACAGCGCAGCGCAGACCCTGCTGATGCGCTGACGT
>Ga0213869_10003140_pt1 | contig 11095 bp, 7 predicted proteins | sample PICome_10_FD_160083 | JGI IMG/M metagenome (GOLD analysis project Ga0213869, IMG submission 160083) | Coastal seawater microbial communities near Pivers Island, North Carolina, United States - PICO132 | ecosystem: Environmental > Aquatic > Marine > Coastal | place: USA: North Carolina...
CCACATGAGCAGGTTGGCCTATTAATACGAGATTAGCATCGCCCGCAGAAGTGAAATTTACAGGATTTGGACCTATTACCAACTCGGATATTTCATACTCTGTAGAATTATTAATTTCAAGTTTACAAAACATTAATCCCTCACTCACTGGACCAAAAGAGAGTTCTACTTCCTCAGAAGATTGATTCCCTAATAGAACACCTGTATTGCCACCATACCACTGTCCTCCATAACCGAAACTAAAGCTCCAAGAAGAATCATCAGAAGAAGTATTTGAATTGTATACTGGAATTACAAGATTAATATAATCACCATCAGATGCAGAGATATTGCCATTACTCTGCATAGTAATACCATCTAAATAATCAAACGACCAAATATTACTATCGGATATATCGAAATCACCATCATCAGCAGATACTACATTAGAACTCAACAGTAATAAAATAGTAAATATGAGTAAACCAGTAATTGAAGACACTACACTTCTTCCGGTCATTGGGTAATGCTCGACAATAACAACCGTATGAATGAAACCCCTCTTTGTGGTCGCATAGTGACCTTTATTGACACCTTTAGGTAGCCCCGAATACAATGGACACTGACCAGCTGCTTGCAGTAACCCCCGAAGACATGGCTAAAGCCTTGCTTGCAAGGAGACAATTGCTGAAAGAACAGCTTCCCACTGTCATTAGAACTTTAGAAGCAGAGGAACAAAACCTCGCCCCAAAAGCAAAAAAAGCCATTGAGACTAATAAATTGATTAATACTAAAGTAAGCGAACTCAAGGAAAAAAGAAATAAGGCTCAGGATAAGGCAAATGAACTTCTGAAAATAGTCAAAGAAAGTAGGAATAAATTAATGGAAGCCGATGGAATGGTAAATCTTGATCCATCGTGGAAAAAAGAAAAACTATTCGAAGAAATTGAAGAAATTGAGAAGAAAATCGAAACATCTGCATTGGATCATAAAGCAGAAAGAAAACTTTTAGATAGAAGAAAAAAAATTATCGAAATCAACGATAAGTGGTTGAAAGAAAGGAGAAATTCAAATCCAGAAATGGTGACTTATATTAATGCTAGAAGAGAAATGAATAAATTATACCGGGATGCAGATAAATCCCATAGAAATATGCTAGATGGTGTCGAAAAGGCTCAGCCACAACACGACAAGCAAATGAAGGTAAGGAATGAACTTAGAGAAGTAAGAAGACAATTGGATAGAGCAAAAGAATTACTATCTCAGTCAGATAAGGCAATCAACCATTGGGAAAGAAGATTAGACAAAGGATTCGGAGAATTAGATAATGGGTTTAGCGACTTGCTAGCTGCACAGAAAAAAGTTGCAGAAGGAGGAGATTCTTCTTTTGCTAGAAAGAAAAAAAATAAACCGCTGAAAAAAGAAAAAAGTATTAAAAATCTAAAAAAGGAGGAAGAAGAATGAGCGATTCTGAATCTGTAAGTACTATTTTTTCTGACTTAGAAGACAGAGATAGGAAAGATATTGAACAAGATTTAAATGATTTAGAAAGACAAATAAGAACTATTGAAGAAGAGCATAAATCACTAAAATATGAAAGAAAAAATCAAGTAGAAATAGTAAAGTCACTCAGAGCCGCAGTCGGCGAAATTGAATCAGTAAATGATGAGAGAAGAGGTTTATTGAAAAAATTCCATCAGGCTAGGAAATTAGCGGAGAAGTCTAGAGAGATGAGAGATAAAGTGAATCGATCAATCCCCCCTCCTTCTAATATTCTATCAGAATGGATGGGCGAAACACATCAAAGACTAGTTACAATTGACAATGATTTGACAGCAGTGCCTACTCTTAATAGAGAAATTGAAATGTTCAAAAGATTCTTTGAACTACAAGCAGCATTTACAAGAAAACAGGAATCAGAAATACATCACGCAGAATACATAAAACATATTGGAGAAATAAGAAATATCGCGAAAGAATTAGATTCTACAAGAAAAAACGATGAAAATTCAGAATCTAAAGAGGAAGGTAGTAGTGCAAGTCGATCAGATGTCAGAAAACTAAGTAAAAGAATAGGTAAGATTGACAAAGAATTAGACAAACTTTTTGAAGAAAGAAAAAATCTCAGAAAGGAGGCTAAAAGAATTAGGTCGTACTTAAGAATGACAAGTAGTAGAGGAAAACCAATTAAAATATCTGAAGTTAAAAGTCGTGCAGAGAGTGGAGATTCGTTAAATACACAAGAATTAGGCGCATTACTTCGAACAGGAGGGCTTTCTGAACTAGCAAAGGATAGTTCAAAAACAGTGAAGAAAAAAATATCTAAGAAAGTTTCAGGAAAGAAACAGCATCGAAGACTTGGGGTCGCTAGGGGCGGTGCAAGATTAGGTTCACGCGCTTCAAAACGCGATGACTAGAGCAGTTGCCTGTTTACCGCCTCCCTATGCCCTTATATGAGGCTCTTAAGTCGGAGAATATGAGTGAGGCATTGTAATGATGGATTTTGATGAAGTCAGAACTATCCTTAGCCCAAAAAGCGAGTCACTTGATGAGAAACTCTCTATCTTCAGAGAAGACAGAGACACTTGGAATTCTAAGGTCAAAAAGTACCTAACTGAAAGAAATGAGATAAATCGGCAAGTCAAAGAATTGATTACCGAAGTTCAAAATCAAAAAGTCATACGTGATGAAGCAAATAGTAAAGTCAAGGAATTAAAAATAATCCGCGCAGAAAGATCTACTATACTAAAAAAATTACGTGCCGAATTGCAAGAAAAAAAACCCGTCTCTGAGCCCAAGAAACAAGAAAAAAGAGAAAGGAAGAGGAATGAGCGAACTATTAGAAGCGATATAGATAAGTTGGATATGAAATTTAACCTTGGTCATTTCAAAGGATCAAAGGAGAAAGATTTCGAGAGAGAAATGAAAAAATTATATCAAGAGTTAAAAGATATTAAAGCAAATAAAGTTGAAAATGCTCTTTCAGAGCTAGAATCGAATGTTAGGACTGCAGCAAAGTCTCAAGAAGAAGCTCACAAACTTGTTGAAGAAGCAGTAACTACTGCTCAAGAATCTCATGATTTAATGATCGAATTATCTGAAGAAGTAGACCGTCTTAGAGCGAAAGCAAATTCATCACAAGAAGGAGTTATCCGCTCTAAAAGAGAAGCGGATTTATTACACAATAAATATGTCGTTTCATTAAGAAGTATACACTCTATACAAGATTTATTCAAAGCAATGGTTGCACAAGAGAAGAACTTAGATGATGACACAGGTAGTAAACTTGAAGTGACAGATTTAATGTCTAGATTAATGTCAGGAGATACTTTGTCAACAGATGAACTCATGGCTTTACAAAGAAATTAATGGCTAATTTCATAAGTTTGTCCGTTACGACTATGGAGAATTTTTTTCCCACCATCTTCAAACATTAATATCCATGCAGGTATTTGAGCATATGATGATTCAAGCGATAATGTATCTAAATCCACCCTCCACCATTCTAACATAGTTGATCTAACTTTATCTTGGCTATTTGATAATTTTTCTTTCTGACGAAAATCAAGTAATGGCTGTAATTTAGTTTTTAATGAATCAATATTTTTCCAACTATTCGGTAATGGATTTATTTTTCGCAAATTAGGAGAATCGATAATTACCTCTTCATCATTGAATAAATATATCTTTTTAGACCATGGGTCTTCGATATAAGACCATTGTTTAGTATGTCTATCAGAATTAGGACCTAGCATAATACCAGAGATATTCCACAATTTGACATTGATTAATACTGGTAAAGTATTCAACATACTCATAGATTCCTTGTCTAACCACTCATTTAATTCTATTAATGGCGTTAAAGTTACAGAACTTAAGGCATCATCTAATTTAACATCAATATCTGAAATATTTGGATTAGGGATTACATTATTTTGACTAACCGTTAAATCTCCTCGTAAAACTGCTTCACCTATCCACCGGGAGAGTTTTTTTGGTCCCCATGCATCAATTTGAAAATCATTGGAAATATCTTCAAAGATATCCTCGTTGAATTCTCTCTCACTAAGAATCCAGTGACGTTTTCCCGGTACATCAACTGACCACCTTTCAATTTCATTCTTCGAAAGAGGCAATATGTCGTCTTGAACATGCCAAACGTAAACTGGAGATGAATCTTCAACATCGTCAAAATCAAGTATTTTTTCGGCTATTCCAAGACATCGAAAACCGTATACCTGAAATTTTTCGACTATTGGTTCTAATCTGACAGTTCGTGAAGCTAGAATATCACGAACTGTTTGTTCCATGGTCTCGGATTGTATCATCCCACTTCAAAAGAACGCATTGGAAAGAATAAAAATACCCATTTTCAGGTTAAATTATTTTATTCAAACATTCATTGTGAGAGAAAGTAATTCACTCTGTCCGGGATCTAATATACAAACAGCACTAACTGGGAAAGGCTTTGCACAAGCAGCGCCAAGTTGTCTGTTAACTAGAGTCACTTGATGTACAGTTACATCTGGGTGATTTTGTTTAATATCTGCGATATATGATTTGGGACAGTTTGCTGCTACCAATACCATACGTGCATCTCCTTTGGAGCAGGCACCCTTTGTTTGGCGCTGCCCAAATAATAGATTTCCAGTGCTGATTCCTTGTTTTAATTGTCTTGCTAAATCCATTTATAAGCCTCCTTATGCATCCTCTGGAATATAAAATAGGTCAACACTACCAGTACCTAATGCAACTGGTTGTCCGACAATAATATTCTCTGTAACTCCACGTAATTCATCACGCTCACCAATAATTCCCGCTCTTAGAAGATGGGTGACGGTTACTTCGAAAGCAGACCTAGCAAGAATACTGTGCTTAGTGCCGCTAACTCCATGACGGCCAATTGCACGTACTTCACCTTCGCTAGTCATAACATCTGCAACCATCAAAAGATGTCTTACATCGACATCTAAACCTGCACCTTCGAGGGTCAATAGCATTTCATTGATTATTGCTTGCCGTGCTGCTTCAATACCTAAGTAATTATGTATTTCTGTGATATTATTAGTATATGTTCTTCCTCTATCTACGCCTGCATATTCGCTGACTTTAGATAGATTAGAACCAATGGTAGATATATAATACTCTCCAGTTTCTGCATTTGGACCTTGAACGTTAGCTCTCATAATATCTGGGAGACCTTTTAAACGTAATTTCTTAATTTTTTCTTCAAGTTGAAGAAGAGCAGTATACGTAGGTGGATCAGTCGCAAGTGTGGCTAATTCTTCTTCTTTAGCTATACCAGGTATAATTTTCAGAACCTTTGGTTTGTCATCATTATCTGCCTGTACGAAGAGCCTTAAAGCACGAGATAATTTATCCCTAACTTCAGCACCATTCATTTTCTTAACACGTAAATTAGCAGTGTTTAGAGAGAGGCTTATGTGACGTTGCGTAATATCAACATCGATACTAGCAATATCTCTAGTAGTTGTAGTTTCTAATCCTGCAGCTATTTCTTGAACTAGCTTTTCATTAGTTCTAAGTGGCTTACCCTTAGCATTAGTTTCATCAAGATAAATCCTCATAGTTGGAGTATTAGGGACTTTTCTTGCATCGACAATTTCGATAATCCTCGGAAGACCTTGAGTCACGTTAACAGTAGCAACACCCGCATAGTGGAATGTTCTCATCGTCATTTGTGTTCCTGGTTCACCGATTGATTGAGCAGTAGTAATACCAACTGCCTCATGAGGATCAACTCTTGATAAGAGAAGATGCTCGTTAGCCGAAGAAATTACTTTCTTTGCTTTAGCTGGCGTTAATTTTGTTTCACCTCTGGCAATTAATGCATTAACTAAATCATTTATTATCCTAGGTGACATTTGAGTATTCAATTTTACTGAAACATCGGTTAGTTGAGAAAATAATTCAGACTCTACATCGACATCTCTAAGAATTTGAACCATCTTTGACTCAGAATCATAAGATTGGATAGGCAATGTAGTCCTCTTGGAAGACCTTCTTGGACCAGCTTTTCTTCTGAGTAAGGTTTTATCAATTCTAGCAGCCGCTCTTTGTGCTGCCTTAGAAGAACCTGCCATTACTTCGAATATCTTAGTAGCAGTTCCCGAATCTGTACCACAAATCTGAGCAATTTGTGATGATGTTAGTATCTTAACATCATCCCATTTCTTATCATCTGCAAGTTTGTGAGCATATTCCTCTTCAATTCCAAGATCCATTAACTTCTTTTTTGTTGCACTCTTAACTACCATCAGTTAGCACCCCCTAATGCATCATCAAGAACCTGATTGACATCGAAAGGTTCACCCTTCCTACTTCTTGCAGGGTCGACCTTATCTTCTCCATATTCGAATTGAATGATTCTATCAGCAGTATTTCTTACTGATCGCATATTATCATTAGCGACTTTCAAATCATCCATAGCGTTAATCAGCCTACGTTGCATGTATCCAGACTTAGAAGTACGGACCGCAGTATCCACAAGCGATTCCCGACCAGATACAGATAGCATAAAGAACTCAGTAGGTTCTAATCCTCTCTTGAAAGATGAAGACACGAATCCTTTTTCTTGAGCGCCTTTAACGCCTCTCTGGAAATGTGAAAGTACTCTTTCTTGGTAACCTCTTTCCAGTCTCTTACCTCTAACCTTAGGCTGGCCGATAGATCCTGCCATCATTGCCAAGTTATCCATCGAACCTCTTGCACCAGATGTTGCCATCAATACAGCTGAGTTGTCATCACCAAGGAACTCTTTAGCCACCTTACCAGATTCTGCTTTACCTGAGTCAAGAATATTGAGAATATTTTCTTCTAAAGTTTCTTCAGCAGTTCTACCGGGACGTGTTTCGTATCTTCGGCCATCTTTTCCAAACATCTCTAATTCCTTGTTGACATTATCGCTAGCTGTGCTATTAATTTCAGCAATCTTAGCCTTTGCTTCAGGAGGAAGATCTTCATCATCAATACCAGTTGTAAAGCCAATTGCAGTACAAATTGCAATTGTCATCTTAGTCATTCGATTAATGAACTCAGCACCAATATCTGAACCATGAGTTTGCACTACTGCGTCTAATAGCCTACCATCTTCTGCACCAATTCCTCTCTTGTCAATAGTTCCTGTGACATTTCCTTCACTAACCTGAACTTGGTCTCCTGAACGACTTGTGTAATCAAGATTAAATCCACCAGGAACAATTAGACTCAGAACGTCAGAACCAATATATCCTTTGACGCCATCTATTTCTTTTAACTCGGGTAAATGTCCATCCCATCCAACCGCACCGAGAATCTCCATAACTAATTTTTCAGATAGAAGTTTCTGACCATGAGTTAGTAAATAAGAACCTGAAATATGATCGTGTATTCCTCCAATTACGGAACCACCATACCTAGGAGTTATTATATGCTCTTGAACTCTCATTAGAATCTTGGCCTCAGCCCTAGCTTCTTCTGATTGAATCACGTGGAGATTCATCTCATCTCCATCAAAATCAGCATTGTAAGGTGTACAATCAGCTAAATTAAATCTGAATGTTTTACCTTGCATAACTCTAATTTCATGAACCATCATGGACATTCGATGTAATGATGGCTGTCTGTTGAATATAGTGACATCTCCATCAATAAGATGCCTTTCTATTACTACACCTGGCTTAGGATTTCCATCTCTATCTATTGTGCTTAGTCTATCTTCAACATCTGTACGATATGATTCTCCAAAGTCATCCTCAACAGATGGGCTACCACAATGTGGGCAGTTTACTTCAAGATGATCTGGATAGTCTTCATCAGGATTTGAATGCTCCCAAACCCAACGACTATGGATTAAAGCACGAGGATCGTCAAAAGCAAGACTTTGCCCTTTAACTGAGCCTTCGCTTTCTTCCCCTCTCAAATTCGAGATTGTTTTCTCAAGATCTACACCCCATTCTTCTTCTAAATCACCAATAGAATTTCTTCTCATTTGGCGCTTCAGTTCAAGACCGGGTAAGAAGTTAGGTGCAGGTAATACTTGATTTAAATCTGGTCTGTAACCAGAATATGGTTCGTCGTCACTACCTGAGTTACAATCAGGGTTCATACATCTGAAACCTGCCCATATATACTTAGTTCGATCAGTGATTCTGACTCTCAATGTATCTCCACGAATAATGTAGTTGACACCAGGGTGTACATCCGGGCCACGAAGAATCATTTGACGCAGTTGCTCTCTGTTCCTGTTAGTTACACGTACAGGAACTGTTAGTTCTTTAGCAGTCTTAACAGGGATACCAACTTCGTTAATTCCAAGGTTAGGGTCAGGAGATATCACAGTTCTCGCACAAAAGTTAACTCTCTTTCCAGACAAATTAGAACGGAAACGTCCTTCTTTACCCTTCAGACGTTGTGTTAATGTCTTAAGGGGTCTACCTGAACGATGGCGTGCAGGAGGGATTCCACTGGTTTGATTATCGAAATATGTCGTACAATGATACTGAAGCAATTCCCACAAATCCTCGACGATTAATTGAGGTGCACCTGCATCTCTATTCTCTCTGAGTCTTTGATTAATTCTTAGAACATCAACTAACTTGTGAGTTAGGTCATCTTCAGAACGATCGCCGCTGTCAAGCGTAATAGATGGCCTGACAGTGATTGGAGGAACTGGTAAAACTTTCATTATTGTCCATTCTGGACGACTCGAATCCTTATCCATTCCAATGAAAAGTAAATGTTCATCAGGTATTCTTTCCAACCATTCTCTGATATCCCTTGCATTTAGTTTGTGCTCACCTTTATTTTCTTTCTTCTCTTTGAAAGTTGAGGGCTTATCTAAGATTATCTTACCTTGTTCTGAACCACAATGCATACAAATTGTTCTCTTTTTACTAGAACATTCTTTTTCAATATCCTTAATTATTTTCTTGAATTCTCTTGAACCAACACCATGTTTAATCATAACATCTTTTACTCTATCGCGATAATAATCTTGTTCGGACTTCTCAGGATCTAGAGGATGAGAATTAGCTTGGCTGTGCAGTAAGATGTTACTGCAAGAATTACAAGTAGATTTTAACGACATTTTGATAAGATCGGTAAATCCAATGTGCATAATAGGAAGCTCTAGAGCTATATGGCCAAAGTGACTTGGGCACTCTTCATGCTTGTTCCCACAAGTTTCACACCTTACACCAGGGTCAATAACACCCATCTTAGGATCCATTAGACCTTGTTTGAAAGCATGACCATCGTCACGATAAGTATCGGCAGTTTTCACTTCAACTGCTGACATTTTACGTATTTCATTAGGCTCCAATAATCCAAACTTAATCGATTGAATCCTCTTAGGAATTTTAGCTGCGTCTCTAGCACTCATCTTCGGTCCTCCAGTTCAAGTCTCATAGCAACTCCAAGACTTTTCATTTCGTCCAGGAGAAGCTTGAATGCGTATGAAGTTTGGACTGTGTGCACATCAGCCCTATCTCCACAGACTGGGCACACAGTAGTCCTACGTTTCCAATCAAAGTAAGCGATATGTCCACATCCTGTCGTGTTACATACCATTAGGTTCCAACCATCAGACTCATCTAGTAAACGATCTTTAATTACCATTGAAGCACCGTGGGAAATCAAACAATCACGTTCCATTTCACCAAATCTTAGACCTCCTTGACGAGCACGGCCTTCTGTAGGCTGCCTTGTTAGAATTTGTACACGTCCACGACTTCTAGCATGCAATTTACTACTTACTAGGTGATGTAACCTCTGATAATAAATTACTCCAACAAAGACATCCGCTGGGAATTCTTCTCCAGTTTCACCGCTAATCATTCTTTCTCTACCAGTGTGGTTGTAACCGTTTCTAAGTAATCCTGAACGAAGAGATTCTTCTTTTTCACCTGTGAATGCAGTGCCGTCTATTTGACGTCCTTCCATAGAGCCTACTTTCCCACCAATCATCTCTAAAACGTGAGCCACAGTCATCCTTGAAGGAATCGCATGAGGATTAATTAGTACATCTGGCACTACACCATTAACTGTAAATGGCATGTCTTCTTCATCAACAAGTCTACCTATGATCCCTTTTTGACCATGCCTAGAAGCAAATTTATCGCCTAGCTCAGGAATTTTATTGGTTCTTAGAGTAATTCTAACTAGACGTCCAGAATCTAAGGATTCTGTAACGAATACGTTGTCTACCCAACCATATTCTCCATTCCTAACCATCATTGATGATTCTCTTCGCTCTTGCGCTTGCAAGAATGCTCCTGCTGATTCTTCGAGGAATCTAGGAGGGCTTGTTTTACCAACTAGAACCTTTGAATCAGGAGCACCGCTGGTCAGGAATTCTTCAGGCACAGGTAAACCATCTCTCTCAAGATGTGAATAACTATTGAATGATTTCAAACCCTTAATTTCATCGAGTCCAGTGCCTGGAACTTCGATTCTTTCTTCCTGTCCGCCAGGGAATCGCTTATTTTCAGCATTGTAAGTTCTAATGAATGATGAACGTCCTAGTGAACGTTCTACGGATGCTCTATTCATTACAATGGCGTCTTGCATATTGTAACCATGATGGCTCATAATTGCAACAACAAAGTTCTGACCGCCGGGTCTCTGCCTGAATCCGGTTGACTTCATAGCTCTTGTACCAACTAAAGATTGTTGTGGGTAATGCATAATATGAGCTCTAGTATCTGGACGAAGCCTATAATTCGAACTTGGAAGGCCAAGACTTTGCTTGACCATAGCAGTTCCACCAGTTACTCTTGGTGTGGAATTATGTTCTGGATAAGGGACTAGAGATGCGCAAACTCCCAATATTAACTGAGGGTCAATCTCTACGTGAGTGTACGCAAGAACAGTATTTTGCTTTGTTTGTTGCGTGAGTAATTTTTCTAAGTTTTCTTGGTAATAATTTAGAGGGACATTGAATTCTTCAGTTACAGTCTCGCCGTTAGCTAATTGAACTTCAGCACTCAGATGTGCTTCTTTCTTGTTTTCTAAATCTCCAAGATTTAACCATTCAACCTTTGCAGGATTTATTGGACGTGAATTTTTAGGAGAAAACTCCGGTAAGTCGAAAGGTCGAGGTGCTACAAGAAGATCC
>Ga0213869_10003143_pt1 | contig 11087 bp, 8 predicted proteins | sample PICome_10_FD_160083 | JGI IMG/M metagenome (GOLD analysis project Ga0213869, IMG submission 160083) | Coastal seawater microbial communities near Pivers Island, North Carolina, United States - PICO132 | ecosystem: Environmental > Aquatic > Marine > Coastal | place: USA: North Carolina...
TTCAGTTTCTCTATTAATTTTAGACTTAATTGTCAGGTTTCCTATTTTTGCAGTTAATAATTTATAATTTCCAAGGTCTTCAACTTTTTTAACATCCACACTTAACAAATTATCTTTTTGATTATTAGCTAACTTTATAAATTCAGATCTTATTCCAAGTTTAATTTTTTTATCTTTAAGAGCAGATAAATTTGTGTTGGTCTTTATTGATACGTTATTAATTTTTACAGTATTATTTGATGATGCTTCAGTGTCAAACAAGTTCATCGCTGGTGAACCAATAAAATATCCAACAAAAGTGGTATTGGGTCTCTCAAATAACTCTTTGGGTGTTCCTGCTTGAACAACCTCACCTTCACTCATCACTATAATATTATCAGCAAAAGTCATTGCTTCATTTTGATCGTGAGTTACATAAACTAATGTGGTTTTGAACTCTTCATTGATCTCTTTAAGTTTTCTTCTTAATCTAAATTTTAGGTCAGGGTCAATAACTGTTAATGGTTCATCCATTAAAACTGCAGCAACATCCTCTCTAACCAATCCTCTTCCAAGAGATATTAATTGTTTTTGATCAGCTGTAAGTTTTCTTGCGGGTGAATTTAAAAAAGATTGTAAGTTTAAAGTATCTGCAACAGATTTAACTCTTTCATCAATTTTACTTTGAGAAAAATCTCTACATTTTAATGGAAAAGCTAAATTTTCATAAACTGTCATTGTGTTATAAATAACTGGAAATTGAAATACCTGAGCTATATTTCTACTTTCTGTTTTAAGATCAGTTACATCTTTATCATTAAACAATATATTACCAGCAGAAGGTCTAACTAGACCTGACACAATATTTAACATTGTTGTTTTTCCACAACCTGATGGACCTAAAATTGCATATCTTTTTCCATTTTCCCAAGTCATAGAAAATGGGTTCAGCGCAAAAACGGGATTTGGATCATTTGGATTATATGAGTGGGAAATATTATTTAAATCAATTTTAGACATAAGATCCTCCAAAAGGTGATGAGGCCAAAATCCCACTCTCGTTGAAAGCATAAACTTTTGTTATGTTAAAATTAATTTTCACTTTGTCATGCATGTTAAAATTCATAACCTCTTCTATCGAAGTTATGAGTTTTGTGTCCCCTCTTGTAAGGTGAAGTAAGGTCTCTGAACCACTGATCTCAGCTAGCTCTACTTCAAATTCAAAACCTTTTTCGTTTAATTCAATATCGGAAGCTCTAATACCTAAATTAAAATTATTATCCTTTAAATTAGATAAATGATTAGGAATATCTATCTCTATTCCTTCAAACTTAATTTTATTTGACTCTACATTTGCATTTAAAATATTCATTGGTGGGTCATTAGAAATTTCTGCAACTTTTAGTGTCTTTGGATTTTCAAAAATTTCTTTTGCTGATCCAACTTGTAATACTTTACCTTCATCTAAAACTATTACTTCTCCATTAAGCTCCATAGCTTCTCTCGGATCAGTTGTAGAAAATATAACTATACTTTCTTCTGAAAGCCCATGCGAAAAAATATTCTTAAATTCTTCTCTTAATTGTTCTCTTAATTTATAATCTAAATTAACCAACGGCTCATCTAACAATAAAATTTTTGCATTCTTTACTAAAGATCTTGCCAAAGAAACTCTTTGTTGTTGACCACCAGATAATTCTTGAATTTTTCTGTTTTCATAACCTTCTAGACCAACTGATTTAAGAGATTTTAAAACTACATCATTGATTTCCTGATTGTCTACTTTCCTTTGCTTTAGAGGGAAAGCAACATTCTCATAAACATTAAGATGAGGATAATTAATGAATTGTTGATAAACCATTGCTACATTTCTCTTCCACACCGGTATTTTTAAAAAATCTTTATCTTCAAATTGAATTGCACCTTTATCTGGAGTCAATAATCCAGCTATAGTTTTTAATAATGTTGTTTTGCCTGATAAAGTTCTTCCTAGAATAGTATAAATATTTCCTTTTTTGAAGTTAAAGGACACTTCATTTAAATGAAACTGTTCATCTGGTTTATACAATAAATTCTCAGCAATTAAATTCATTATTTAATAGCTCCTGACAAGTTCCCTTTTGACAAATATCTTTCAACAATAAATGCAACAACTATTAATGGTGCTACCGAAATTAAGGCTGAGGCAGATAAACTCCACCAAGGTGTAATGGATGAGTTTAAGGCTACAATTTTAACCGGCAATAGCTGTACTTCAGTAAAAGTTAAGATAAATGCAAAGAAAAAATCAATCCAACCAAATATTATACAAAACATTCCAGCAACAATTAAACCTGGTACTGAATTAGGTAAGACCACTTTAAAAAATGCTTGGTAAGGATTACATCCATCAATCAATGCTGTCTCATCAATCTCTCTAGGAACTTTATTAAAAAAATCAACCATAATCCAAACTGCTATTGGCATTAACAAAACAATGTAAACAACTATTAATCCAATCAAACTATCCAGTAAATTAATTGCACCTAAAAATAAAAAGAATGGAATTGATAAAACTATTGGTGGCATAATTCTTTGAGAAATAAAGAAAAATGTAATGTCATTATTTTTTACAAAACCAGCTTTAAATGTAAATCTGGAAAGTGCATAAGCTGACAAAGTTCCAAGTACTATACTAATAAGACTTGCAGTACATGTTACAAATAAACTATTAAAGTAAGGTTCAATTATATCAACTCCACCATTTGCTGGTGATTTAATTAAGACTCTCCAACCTTCTAATTTTGGTTCAAAATCAACCCAAGGAATATATGTGGCACCACCATTTACTGAATTAAAATCTTTAAAAGAAGTTGTTAGTGCCCAAAGAAAAGGTGCTACTACGAAAACTGTCCAAATGGTTATGAAAGAATATTTTAAAAATTTATACAATTTTCCCATGTCTAATCTTTTAGTAATAATTTAGTTAATCCTTTAGCTATAAAAGTTAAGCTTATGATCATTATAATTAAATAAGTGAATGACATTGAGGCAGCATAACCCATCTGAAATTCTCTCAATCCTTTAATAAAAATATAAAAACTAGATGTCTCAGTAGAAGTACCTGGACCACCTGAAGTTAAAACATAAACAGTATCCATTATTTTTGAAGCTTCAATTAATCTTATAATAATTGCTCCAATAGAGATTGGTGCCATTAGTGGAAATGTTACATAAATAAATTTTCTTATAGGGCTTGCCCCATCAATAGCCGCTGCTAAAAATGGTTCTTTTGGAAGTGATAAAAGACCCGCTAATAACAACAAAAACATAAATGGTGTCCACTGCCAAACCTCTACAATAATTACAGTAATTTTTGCAAGAGTAGGGTCTGTAAGCCACTTAGGCGACATACCAAAATTTGACAAAATGTCATTAACTGGACCTAAAGATTCATGAAAAAATGTTCTCCAAATAACTGTCATGATAACTGGGGTAGTCATCATTGGTATTAAAAATAAAACTCTAAAAAATCTTTGAAACTTAATATCCTTCCAGACCATATGTGCTAGTGTAAATCCAATTACATATTGAAGAATAACTGTTGTTACAGATAAAAAACTTAATCTAAAAAATGATTGCCAAAATCTAGGATCATCGGTGAATAATCTAATGTAGTTCTCAAGACCAATAAAATTTAAACCATTATAACTATTCCAACCTGATAAACTCAAACGAACAACAAAGATTATTGGAAATATTAATATTCCTATAAGTACAAATAACCCTGGAAATAAAAATACATATTTATGTTTAAAATTCATGATTTTGGTATTTGATTGTACTATATGTGACCGCTAATAAAAAGCGGTCACATAAAAACTAAAAGCTAATATTATAACTTGTTGTCTTCCATTTTAACACCAACAGCGTAGTCTTCTTGAACATTTTTCTTACCTACTCTGCTAACAATTGCTTCCCATTCTTTAGCAACTTCATCTAAAGCTTCTTGTGGAGATAATTGTCCCGCAAGTGCTTTTGAAGTTCCGGTAGCAACTGCACTAGTGAACTCAAACACACCTCTAACTCTTAAAGGGAAAACTCTATTTTTACTTTTTTCCATATCTTTAAGTGTCTTAGTGTAACTATTAGCAATGTCTGCATCCCAACCCATAGTATTAATATAAAGTTGTGGATCGAAATCAGAGTTTTTAAATGGATTAACTCCAAAGTTACCAATTGCTAGGTCAGCTTGGTGATTTGCTCCATTAGAAAAGAAACATAGATAATCAAACGCCATTTCTTGTACTTTACTTTTCTTAGCAACACCTACAGCCCAACCCCATACAATGTATGGCGCTTGGTTATATTGGTTTTCCCATTTATTAGATACTCTGTTCCAAACTTTATCTGCGCCTGGAAGAGGAGCCGTACCCACTTTATTTTTGATAGGACTATCATTTTGCATCGCTGCAATGAAAGCATCATCCCATGAAAAACTAAATAGTGTTTGACCACCACCAAATGATCCAATTTCATCACCTAGTCCAAAGTTAATTCCTCCTGGAGGAACATATTTAGTAGCCTCTACCCAATCAGTTAAAGCTTCAACAAATCCTGGATTGTTAATATTTGGTTTCATAGTTTCTAAATCAAAAAAGAAACCACCTGGAGTTCTTGGGTTTTTAGCGTACGCCACAGATCTACTGAAAAAAGCTGCAAACATTAAGTCGTCTTTTTTCATTACTTCAGCTGAACCGTATTCTTTTTCTCCATCTCCATCCCAATCCCAACCGTTAAAGTATTTGGCCATTTCACCATATTCTTTCCAAGTTGTAGGAACTTTTAACTCTTTACCAGTATCTGCTTTATATTTTTTTTGCATTTCTGGATTATCTATTACGTCTTTTCTGTATTTTAGATAATGTCTGTCACCATCAACAGGGTACTGGTACATAGTTCCGTCCCAAGAAGAAACACCAACATGAGATTTAGTTACATCTTTCATCTCAACTGTGTTTATATATTTTTTTGGGACTGGTGCTAAGTATTGTCTCCAGTCATTTATAAAGTTAGAAAAACCAAATACGATATCGTATGGAGCTTGACCAGCCTTAAAAGGAACCATTGCTTTTGCATACAAATCACCTGCAGGTGTATGTGTTACATCAACTTTTGCCCCTGTTAGTTTTGCAAACTGTTCAGCATGAAGAGCTGTAGGCTGTCCAATTACTGGAACTGCGTGCGTATTTATTTTAAGAGTTTTTCCTTTGTAATTTTTCTTAGAAATTTTTTCATAAGAACAATCACCAGCAATATCTCCCGTTGCTTTGATATGTGGAAATTGATCACTCCACTTATCTGCAAAAGCTGGACTAAATATCAAAACTCCTGATATCATAGCACTTAAGCAAGTTTTTATTATTTTCATTTTCCCCTCTCTCTTTCTCTTTTGTTATTATGGAACTAAAACAGCTCTTCCCTTAACTTTACCTTCGTTAAGATCATGAAGCGCTTTATTAGCATCGCCTAATTTATATTCTTGCATGGAAAGTGTAACTAATCCTTTGTTAGCTAACTCCATCAATTCATATAATTCAGACCACGTTCCCACTAAATTTCCTACAATTGTTTTTTCAGAAATGATTACATCAACTGCCAAAACTCTGATTTCCTCACCATAACCAACAATATAATAATATCCGCTACCAGCTGTCATATTAATACCCATTGCAGTTGATCCTTTTTCACCAACAAAATCAATTACAGCTTCACCACCTTTACCTTTGGTAAGCTCTAGAACTCTTTCAGTTTCATTACCATCAATTAAAACTCCTTCATCACCACCAAGTGACATTGCATGTTTTAATGCTTCGGCAGATTTTTCAACAATAATAATATTTGCAGCACACATTGCTCTTAAACATTGAATTGCAATATGACCAAGTCCTCCAGCACCAATAATCACACAAGTCTGCCCTGGTAACAGATGTCTAGTAGCTTTTTTAACAACTCTATAAGCAGTTAACCCTGCGTCAGAAAATGGCGCCACATCTTTTGGAGCTAATATAGTAGGTAATTTGATTAAGTTACGAACACTTGTTTTCAGTAATTCTGCATACCCACCTTCTTTAATATTTAAACCTGGAAATGCTCCTTCTTCTGCATGTTGATCTAAACCTCTTCGACAACTCAAACAAGTTCCATCTGTCCCTGAAATAATTGGATGTAAAATTACTGGATCACCTTTTTTAAATCCCACAACATCTTTTCCTACTTCTTCAACCCAGCCTGCATTTTCATGGCCCATAACCATAGGCAACAAATCTCCTTTAGGATCTTGAATATGCTCCCATACACCTTCAATGATATGTAAGTCAGTTCTACAAACTCCTGCAGCACCAATTTTAACAATAACATCTGAAGATTTTTCTAATTTTGGATCTGGCATTTCTTGTTCTGTAACCCAGACCTTTTCATCCATTTTTGGATTATATTTATGTAAAACTTGTGCTTTCATAATTTTTCTCTCCTAATTTAATTTTAAAATCTTATTCAACACTCAAATAAACTTACAGTCGACATGAATAAAAATTGTTCACTAAATGAACAAATACAACCTATGGTTGGTTGTTCTAGAGATTAAAGGCATTTAAACTTAACTATGCAAAACTTAAGTTCTGTTAATAAAGACTTTAAAAATATTCTTAAAAAAAGAGGAATGCTTTCAAATAAAATGGGAGCTGAAATTTCTGATAGCTGGTTAAGATGTATTTCTGCAGGACTTGATCCATTTAAAGATCCAAAACAAAGTATTATTTCCTCAACTGAACTTTCACAAATTAAAGAAAAAAATGAGTCTATTAGAAAAATTATTATTCCAGAAATAGAATTACTATACTCGCAAATTGCTGGAACAAATTTTATGGTAGCTTATTCTGATGAAAATGGATTAGTGCTCGACACTATTTATGATAAAACATGCTTAGATGGTGATGTTGGTAAATCAGTAATACCTGGATCAATATGGGCAGAGAAAATTTGTGGAACAAATGGCTTAGGATTATCCGTTGAACTCAAAAAACCAACTATAGTTTCTGGTAAAGAACATTTTTTTATTACACATGAAAAAATATCCTGTTTTGCGAGTCCAATAATTAATTATGATGGAAAAACAATAGGCATTATTGATGCTTCTACAGACTCTAAATCTAGAGAACAACATACTTTAGCTTTGGTGAAACTTGCAACAAGAAGTATTGAAACAAAGTTATTTATTAATAAGTTTTCAAATGAGCTGATCTTATCTTTTCATCCTAGACAAGAATATTTATCAACAACAAGTGTTGGGCTGTTAGCAATTAATGGAGATGGTGTAATTGTTGGCGCAAATACAAGTGCTAAAATTATGCTTCATGGATTAGTTGATTTAAAAAATGAAAACTTTAATAATATTTTTACTAATTCATTTTCATCAATAGCAACTGACTTACTAAATAATAAAATATTAAAGATAACAGATCACTTAGGATCATCAGTTTTTATAGTTAAGAGTCAAAACTTTAAGAATAAGCAACTAAAAAAAGAGAACAAAACAGTAAAAAGATATGTATGTGAAAGTTGTCAAGATACAAAAATTAAAAGAGAAAAATGTACATTAATAAGATCAACTTTTTTAGAGACAAATAATATCTCTGTTGCTTCAAGAAAACTTGGGGTATCTAGAACAACAATTTACAAACATTTAAAATAAATTAATTTATTTTTTTTTAATTATAAAAAATAAATAAGAAAATAAAGAGGTTATAAGCACAAAAATCATTGCTAGTTTGAATGAATTTATTTCAGATAAGTTTAAACTCATTCCAGCATCAATTATTAATCCCATAACCCATTGCATAAAAAATGCACCTATAAAAAGTAATAAGTTAAAAGATGTAAGAGCCTTACCTGCATTAGATAGTGAAAAAGCCATACCAACAGCGGGATGCGCTAATGATAAAAATATTGAGCTCACAATAAATATAGCCCAATGAATTGAACCAGCTTTAGGACCTAAATAAATAATTATCGCAAGTACAATTAAGTTTATTGGTGCACCAAATTTTAACCATCTAATAGCATCATTTATATTTTTAGAAAATTTTGGAACGAAATAACCCCAACAGAAGAATGAAATTAACATTGATAAATAGATAATAAAAAGCCCTTGAGCACTTTCTAAAGGAGTATAGCCTGCTACTCTTATCATCCATGGTCCTGCCCAAAGAGTTTGGATTGCAAATAAACCACCATAGGTAAAAAATCCCATCGGAACTAAACTTATGAATAAAGAGTTTTTCCAAACAGTGCTGAGTTTACTTTCATTCAATTGTTCATTTGGAATACTTTTAGAGGTCCATTCAGGAATAAAAATTACTACTAAAATTATGCAAATAAAAGTTAATACAGCAATAGATATAAATATAGCTCTCCAGCCGATTAAAGGTAGAAAATATTGCACAGGCAAGCTAGACGACAACATCCCTATTGCTCCAACCATCAACATCCATGAATTTGCCCGTTGTTGAGTTTCATCTTGAAACCAAATTCTGTAAGCAGTTAAAGGTCCCATTAAACATGCGCCAACGCCAACTCCAATTAATACTCTTGAAATTAAAAGTGTCATTAAATTTTGAGCTAATGAAAATAAAACTAATCCAATAATTGTTAATATTAAAAAATAAGAAACTATTTTTCTTGGGCCTTTAGAGTCTAATAAATATCCTAATGGAATTTGTATACTAGCAAATCCAAGAAAGTAAGCGCCTCCTAATAACCCCAATTCTCCAGATGTCATATTGAATTCTGAAACTAGTTCTGGGGCTATAGTTGCAGTAATTGCTCTTAAAAGATTAGAAATAAAATAACCAAGCGCAAATACTAAGAATATAGTAATAGCTTTTGATTTAGCTAAAACAGGTTTATTCATTAATGAGAATTAGTTTACTTTATTTTTACAATTACCTGTGTTGAAAAATTCATCAATATTATCTATTGCTAAATTGGCCATTGCAGTTCTTGTGTCTTTAGTTGCACTTCCAAGATGAGGCAGAATAAAAGCTGTTTTAATCTTTAAATACCCAGGATTTAAATTTGGCTCTCCTTTATAAACGTCTAAACCAGCTGCATAAATTTTTCTTCTATTTAAAGCATCAATTAAAGCTTCATCATCAACTATGTCACCTCTAGCAACATTAGTAATTACTGCACCTGTTGGAAAGTATTCTACTGTTTCTTTATTAATTAAATTTATTGTTTCTTTAGTGGCCGGACAGCAAATTGATAATACATCTGAAACTGAAAATAAACTTTTGAGATTATCATGATAAACTGCACCCTGTTCTTTCTCTTCACTTAGTTTTGAACGATTATGATAATGTATGATCATACCAAGTGATTTTGCAATTTTTGCAATTTTTTGTCCAATTCTACCCATGCCTAGAATCCCCAGTCTAGTGCCAGTTAATTGCTTTCCAATTAGATAATCTGCAGACCATTTCCAATTACTTTCTTTTGCAGCTTCAATTCCTTCAGCTGCTCTTCTACAGGCTCCTAAAATTAAAAGAATACCAATTTCAGCTGTGGCATCTGACAAAACTTCTGGAGTATTAGTAACTGCAATACCTCTTTTTTTTGCTGCTTCTAAATCTATATTTCCAAATCCAACTGCAAAATTTGAAATAACTTTTACAGTTTCTGGTAATTTATTGATTGTTTCTTCATCCATTTTATCTGTCAAGGATGTTAACACTGCATCACATCCCTGGCTTAATTCTATTAATTTTGACTGTGAATAAAGCTCATCATTAGAATTTAATTTTGCTTCAAAAGTTTTCGTTGCTTTATCTTCACAATCCTTGAGTAATCTTCTAGTAACTAGTATTTTTTTCATAATTAATTTTTTTGTAATATTTTTGGTTTTGGTCCTCCAGTATACCAGTCTAGAACTTCAATGGTATGTAAAATTGGAGTCTGAGTTCCATTAGAAATTTGAGTAATACATCCAATATTTCCTGTTGAAATGAAATCCGGCTTCAAGCTTTCTATGTTATTTACCTTTTTCTTTAATAGTTCCTTGGCAATTTTCGTTTGTAAAATATTATAAGTCCCGGCTGATCCACAACAAATATGTCCTTCAGGAATTTCCATGATCTCATTATTTGTTTTTGATAGTAATTCAATTGGTTGACTATGTACTTTTTGTCCATGTTGCATGGAACATGCTGAATGATAAGCAATTTTATATTTTTTATCTTTTGATTTAAAATCTAATTTTAGACTTTCATTTAAATATTCCGTTACATCTTTTGTTAGATCAGAAATTACTTTTGCTTTTTTTTTCATTTTTTCATCATTCTTAAAAATAAAACCATAGTCTTTCATGGTGGTTCCACAGCCTGACGTATTCGACAAGATTGCATCTAAATTACCTTTTTGATGTTCTTCATACCAAGTATTAATATTGTTTATAAAGTCTTGGTGAGCATCATCTTCTTTGCCTAAATGATGATTTAAAGAACCACAGCATCTAATTTTTTTTGGAACAACCACCTCTACCCCATGTCTGTTTAAAAGTCTTATAGTTGACTCGTTAATCTGAGGTGAAATTTCTTTTTGAACACAACCAGTTAAAAGTGCAACTCTAGCAACTCGTTTTTGACTTGGAATAGAATAAATTTCTTTTTCTTTAAGAGTTTTTTTAGGAAAATTTGTCGGCATTAAACTCATCATATCTTTAATTTTTGGGGGCATTAAAAATTGAAAAGGTTTACCTAATTTAACCATGAAGCTTGCTAATTTAAAGTATTTAACATTAGGAAGAGTAACGGACAAAAAATTTCTTATTAATCTATCAAAAAACGGTCTTTCATAATTTTTTTCAATATATTTTTTACCATGGTCAATAACATGCATATAATTCACTCCAGCAGGGCATGTGGTCATGCAGCTATAACAAGATAGACATCTATCAATATGCTTTACAACTTTAGCAGTCGGTTTTTTATCATTTTCTAACATGTCTTGAATAAGATAAATTCTACCTCTTGGTCCATCTAGCTCATCTCCCAATAATTGATGGGTGGGGC
>Ga0213869_10003145_pt1 | contig 11084 bp, 10 predicted proteins | sample PICome_10_FD_160083 | JGI IMG/M metagenome (GOLD analysis project Ga0213869, IMG submission 160083) | Coastal seawater microbial communities near Pivers Island, North Carolina, United States - PICO132 | ecosystem: Environmental > Aquatic > Marine > Coastal | place: USA: North Carolina...
ATTTTTTTTATTATTTTTTTATTTAAACCAGAATGTACAGGCAAAGAAATGTTTTCATTAGAATAAATTTCTGCATTTTTACAAAGTTGTTTGTTCCTTCTAAAATAATAACTCATTTTATTGATTGGTTTAGCATAGTGTATACTAAAACCGATTTTATTATTAGTTAACACTTTCATTAATTTGCTTCTTTTGTTTTTCTTGACAAAAATTTGGAATATAAAGTAAGAGCAATTTTTGTCATATTTAGGTAATTTAATAAAATCAATATCTTTTAAATAATTATGATAACTGGCTGCATTAAGTTTTCGTTGAATTAGCTCTTTTCTATATCTTAAAATTTGAGCATGTCCAATGGCTGATTGATAATCAGTCATCCTATAATTATAACCTAACGTTTTTACATCATACAATCCAGGTATTTTTCTCTCTGATATATCTTTGTCAATTCCAAAAGCTTTATTTTTTCTTACTGCATTATAAATTGATTTTTTATTTGTTATTACCATTCCTCCTTCGCCAATAGAAATCTGCTTAGTAGGATAAAATGAAAAAACTCCAACATCTCCAAAGTTTCCAAGGTGTTTTTCTTCGTATGTTGAACCTAAACAGTGAGCACAATCTTCAATTAATTTTAGTTTATATTTTTTACAAATTTTCATAATTTCCCTCATATCGTTTGGGAAACCTGCCATATGAACCACTATTATTCCTTTAGTTTTTTTATTAATTTTTTTTTTTAGATCATTTAAATTAATAGATCCTTTATATAAATTTATGTCGGCTATAATCGGTGAAGCTCCAGAATAAGACACGGCATGAGCAGTTGCAACATGAGTCATCGCTGGTACAATTATTTCATCTCCCCTTTTAAAACCTAAGGCTTGACAAGCCAAATGTAATCCAGCTGTGCAGCTAGATACTGTAACTGCATATTTAGATTTTGTATATTTCTTAAATTCATTTTCAAACTTAGTTGTATATTTGCCATGAGTTAACCATCCAGATTTTAAAATTTTATTTACAATTTTAATATCTTTATCAGTTATATTTTTTTTTGAAAAAGGTACTGGCTTCATTTATATTTTATATTGATTCAATTTTTCTTTTAAAGATTTTTCAGCTGATAGGCAAATACACATTGTGGAAAATAAGTCTTTTTAATGAAAAATCAGTTTTTTTAATATTATATAAGTTTAAATTTCCAAAAATTATTTAAACATCAATAAAAAAGCTATTGTACTTTATATCTTGCTATATAAAAATTAAATCATACATTTTATTGGAAGAATTATTTTAAAATAGTAAAATTATTAAATTGCTTTTTTTTAACCTTTTTTAAAATTAATTGAAGATCTTTTTTAGTATCAACAGATAATTTAATATTTATTAATCTTTTTTTTGCAGAAAAGTTTTTTATCAAAAATTTTTGATAATTGTTGTAAAAGTATTTTGTAACATGTTCTAATTCAAATTTGTTCATTTTTTTTATATTTTTTTTTAATGTTTTTGTTCTAATAATTTCAACAGATTGTCCAGGAGGAAAAAATCTGGGAAAGGCATTTGTTATTAGGTCATACTCTTTATTATAAGAATTTTTTAAAATTTTAATTGAAAGATCAATTAATTTAAAATCAATTAAAGGACTGTCAGCATTTATTCTTATAAAATATTTTTTTTTATATTTTTCCGCTACATCTAGAAGTCTTTTTGAAACATTTTTAAGACTACCTCTAAAATATTTTATTTTATTCTTTTTTAAAATATCTACTAAGAGATCGTCACTTTTACTGCTAGATGTTGCCACAACAATATTTGATATATTTTTTGATTTATTAATTTTTAGAATAACATGTTCAATTAAAGTTTTATCATAAATCTTATGTAAAATTTTTTTTGGGAATCTGTGTGAGCTGGTTCTTGCCTGTACTACAACTAACAATTCAATCTCCAATAAAATTTAGATGCATATATCATTTTCTCAAATTTTTAGGCCAAGGAATTATCTTTAGTTTTTCTTCTTTTAAATATTTTAAAAAAAGTTTCATTTTATTTTTATGAACAAGCATAATATAAAAATTTGTAGATTTATTCATAACGATATAAGAAATAAAATTATTTTTTTTTAATCTTTTATTAATAGATGGAGTTGCATAATACCCCCAATCCTTCTTCGTAACATCGTAATTTTTATTTTTTTTATATTTATCAGAAAAAGTAACTTGTTCGTTATTATTGAGAATGATTTTTCCACAATCTTTTATTACTATATCAGAATATTTTGATGGTTTGAATTTTTTTATTTTTTTTTTAATTATCATTTGTTTAATTATTTTTTAGAAAAATAGATGCATTTAAAAAGTAAAAAATAAATTTACTATACTTTTGAAGGCTATCAGGACTTTTTAAAATTGAAATTACAAAGTTTCTATCAATAATCGAAAAAATTTTATTATTTTTATTAATAATTTTATTTTTCATATAATTACTTTTAAGATCAAATAAAGAATTAACTTTTAAATTAAAACCTGATTTTTCTTGTTCATTTAATATGTCTTCATGAACAATTCCTCTCATTGATTCTCTTAAAATAGATTTTGTATAACCTTTTTGCATTAGAAGATTTGTTGGGACAGTATACATAAATTCAACAAGTTCTTTATCTAAAAAAGGCGATCTATTTTCAATTGAATAAAACATTGAATTTGCATCATCTGCTTGAAGAGCTGGTTTAACACCCTCAAAAAATAGTTCATTCATCATTCTATTTCTTAATAAAGAAGTGCAAAATTTAGTTTCAATAAATTTTTTTAGATATTTTTTTTTATTTTTTTTAATCGCTGTTGAAAAAATTTCAGAATATTCGAACAAATGTTTTCTATACAAAGGATTTTTTATATACAAGTATGGATCTTTAAATCTTTGATTTTTTATATATTTTCCAATTCCTTTGCTCCAATTATTTACATTCTTTAAAAAATTCTTATTATTTCTAGTCTCATACAAAAATTGTAACGAATGATCATAATAGCCACTAAAAATCTCATCTGCAGCTAAGCCTGAAAAAACAACTTTACAACCTTTTTCAGAAATTTTTTTTAATAAAAGATTATGATAGAAATAATTAGCAGTTACGATTGGAGAATCGTGATACGCAATAACTTTTTCTAGAAAATTAAAACTAATTTTATTTTTAATGCTTAAATTAATATGCTCTGTTTTGTGATAATTAACACCTTTTTCAATATTTTTTGTTTCATCATACTCGCTTTTTTTGTCTATTATTGAAAATGTTTTAGTTTTTAAATTATTAATTTTTTTGGCAACAGAAACTATAGCATTTGAATCTACGCCACCACTCAGACAAAAAGCAATTGGAACATCTGATCTAAATTTTTGTTTAAATTTTTTTAAAATAATTTTTTTTACTTTTTTTTTTGCGTATTCAAAATTCATTTTTTTAGGTTTGAAATTAAGTTTCCAATATTTTTTATATTTTAATTTTAAATCTTTACCAATATTTGCATAAGACGCGTTTGGAAAATTTTCTATGTTTTCATAAAAAGTGGAATCATACTTATATAATGATTTATAGCCTTGAAACAAATACCTTACTAAATGACCCTCATTAATCTTAAATTTTTTTTGGGCTAAACTTTTTAAATATTTTATTTCTGATCCAAAGTATAACCCCTTACGATTTTGAAAAACATAGAGTGGTTTTTCAGAAAATCTATCTCTAGACAATAAAAGATTTTTTTTTTTATTATCCCATATAGCAAAGCTCCACATGCCTTCAAGTTTTTTTAAAAAATTTATTCCAAATAATTTATAAGCCTCAAGTAGTACTTCGGTATCACTATTTGTTTTAAACTTTACTTTTTTTTTGATTAAGATTTTTTTTTTAATTTCTAAATAATTATAAATTTCACCATTATAAATTAGTGTTAAATCACCGACTGTATATGGCTGATTAGATCTTTTATCTAAATCAATAATTCCTAGTCTTGTATGAAGTAAATTAACATTAATTTTAGTTTTTTTATCAAAAAAATTACAAGATCCATTCGCATCTGGGCCTCTATTCTTCATCAGTAATAAAGATTTTTTTATAACTTTAGGATCAATTATTTCTCTTCCGATATAACCACTTATTCCACACATAATTATTTTTTTGATCCAAAAGCATATATCGTATATTTACTTGAGGGCTCTCTTATTTGTTGAATAGACAATACTTGAAAATTAGCAATTTTCAGAGTGTTTTCTAGTGATCTTTTCGAAAAAACATGATGATGACCCAATCCAAACTCTTCTCTATTTTTTCCTTCTTTCTTATCATTTATTGCTAAAACGTCTGGAATTTCTATGTAAATTAAATTTTTTTTTTTTAATAATTTTAATGACTTTTTTAAAAATAATATCGGTTTTTCAACATGTTCTAAAACTTTATTAAAAGTGATTAAATCATATTTTTTTAATTTTTTTAAATTGATTTTTAAAAAATCTCCTTGAATTACTTCTATTTTTGATTTTGATTTTTTTTTTATGAAATCCACAGAATCTTTATTTGGTTCTAATGCGGTAATATTATATTTTTTACCTAACATCCCTATTGGAAAAATACCTGTGCCAGAACCTACATCTAACAAATTTAATTTATCTTTACGCAATACAATATTTGCCATTTTTTTAATTCTCTTTAATCTATGATAGTTATCTGATTTTGAGGGAGGTAACTTTCTAATTTTTTCAAATGTTTCATTAAGTTTTATTTTTGATTTATATGTGCTTTTAAAATAGTCATTCTTATATAGGTCAAAAGTAAAACTTTTTTTATGTTTTGCTATTAAATGACCACACTCTTTACATCTATAGTAATATCTCAAATATTGTTTTCTTGTTAGGCCAAAACTAACTTCATTTTTAGGTTTTTTTTTAAATGTAAGGTATTTTATTAAGTTTTTTTTTTTGCAGCCTATTGAAGGCTCTATAAATGTACTCATTAAAATAAATTTATTAAAATATTTTTTTCCTTTTTTGATAATTTTGTATGAGGAAATTTATCTAATTTTTTAGTTCCACCTAACCAATTTTCAATATACCATTGTTTTTTATTGTTCATCTTCCATATCTTTTTATTTCTAAATTTATTAGCAACCTTCCAGAAAAAGGTCTCACTAATATTAATTTGTTTACAAAAATTAGAAATATATTCCTTGGGTGGTTTCATGCCATCAAGTTTATTTGCTAATTTTATTGCTTGTGTTCTAGACATTCTTGACTTTCTTATTTCGTTAGATGCATTATCTGTAACCCTATTAAATCCAAATTTAAGCCATTTGAAATAATGATGAATAACAATATTAGTACAGTCAATATCAGACTCTTTGTATAGACCCATAATTGGGCCGCTTTCTCTAGATTTAAATCCGGCTTTTTTTGCAATTGAAAAGTTTTTTTTTATATCCCATGGAAGATAATAGCCAAGATAAATTGGTTCATATCTTAGATGTTTTAATTTTTTTTCATTTGGTGTTGAAAATGAAGCAATATCTTTTTTTGTAATATTTTCACATATCCATTTTTCAGAAGTAAAATCCTTTAAAATATTATGTTTTTTTATCATCTTTAAGTTCTGCGTTCTTTCAGAGGAGTCTTTTTTTGACCCTCCATATTCAAAATAAGGATTTTCTCCCCATACTACCAATGGTATTTTAAATTTTACTGCTAAATTTGGTATTAAATTATATATGCACAAATGATCTAAATAACTACTATCTCCAAAATTAATAAAAGATTTTTTTCTAATAATATTTAGAATTTTTGGATTGACAGAAAAATCTAGATGATCTACGCCTATGCCTCTTAAAGCATTAAGGTTCTTTTCTCCTTGTAATGTTCTTGCTGGAGTTTTCCATGTAATTGCTAAAGGTCTCATTTTATATACCTTTTTCAATAAATATGTTTGATAAACACTGTCCTTTCCTCCACTAACAGGAACTATACAATTATAATCATTATTAATATTAATTTTTTTGTGTTTATTTAAAACTTTTAATAATTCTAATTTTCTTCTTTTCCAATCTATTTTTTTTTTTATTTTTGCATTAGTGCAGGCACTACAAATTCCGTTTATATCAAAACTAATTCCTGGCCTTGTGCTTGGTATGATACAATTAGAGCAATAAAATAAGTTAGGTTTTTTCATTATTGAAATTTCATATATAAAATTTGATTAATTAGCAATTATAATATTATTTACTATATTTAAATCATCAACTTATCTCCGTTATTAGCTGCATAATCTAAAATACTCAGATTAGGTATAAAAGCATTTCCTATTTGATTATATTCTGTATGTGTATTCTCATGATATTTAAAATCTATTCCATAATTATTAAAATATTCTTTTGGATGATAATCTTCAGTTTTTTTTTTTACCACAAAATATTTTGCATCAAAATGTTTACAAATATTTACTAATTTCTCATTGCCCTGACCATTCACATTCAGCTCTGAAGATATATAAAGTTTATTCTTTATATTAAAATATGCTTTAAAAAAATTTATTAATTCAAGGTTAAGGAGAAAAAGAGAATCCCAGTCTTTTTTATAAATTTTTTCAAGATCACTTTGAAAATTTAAAAAAAATTTCGACTTACTGTACGCTTGAACTATAGTTTGATAATGCTTTTTTTTCCAATTTTTTGTATTATCTATTTTTATTTGATTGATAGGAAATTTGCTCTTGTAATGAATCGGAACAGTTAGTAAATTTTTAATGTTATTTATTTTAATATAATTTCTATTTTGATTACTATTTTTTGAATAATCTACATCATCTAACAATACAAAATAATCACAGCTTAAAAATCTTTTAAAAAATGGAATCCATGGAAGATAGGTAGGTTGTAAGCAACCAACTGTAGCAATCATTTTTTTTTTATTTTAATCGGCGATTTTTTATTTAAAATTTTTAATAAACTTTTTTTTAAGCTATGTTTTTTAATTGTGACTAATTTTTTTTTATTTTTTTCTTTAAGATAATTATTTACAGCCGCACCATCTTTGTCTCGAATATTTTTTTTAAAAGAAATACTAATATTTTTTTTAGAGAATACTGAAATTATTGTTTTTGCTAAAAATTTTGTTGTAATAACAGCTGGCCCTGCAAAAGATATAGCGCCTGTTAATTCATTTTTAAAAATATGCCTGCAGGCAGCTCCTATATCTTCAGAAAATGTAAAAATTTGTTTTCTGCTTCCATTGCTAAAAATGTTTATATTTTGACCTTTTTTAACTTGATTTATAAATTTTGGTATAACAGACGTCTCTTCTAAAATATATCCATATGGAGCTAATATATTTAATGAAACGACTTTTGTTTTGCTCTTTTTATTTAGAATTTTTTTTTCAATAATACTTTTGGATCTTAAGTAAAATTTTTGTACACTTGGTAAATTTTTTTCTTTGAGTTTTTTTTGTATTGAATGGCTTCCTATATTTATAAAAAATAATAAATTATTCTTTATCGATAAATTAAGTATTTTCATTACTGATTCATTATTAATTTTATTCGTCTGAGGTCTATAAGCATTTGAGGATTTATTGGGAAGCAATGCAGCGCAATTAATTATAGCTTGCGGTCTGTGATTTTTTATCAATTTTTCAATTTTTTTAATAAAATTTTTTTTATTAAAATCTACATTTGGTGTATTTAAAAAATTTATTGAACTGCTAAATAGCTTTTTTTTATTTGAAGTTCCTAAAACAAAATAATTATTTTTAATTAGATCGGTGGAAACTCCATGTCCAACTACACCTGAACTACCTAAAACTAGTACTCTTGATATTTTTTTTCTTTGCATAAAGATTTTTAGATTCTAAGTTTAATTTTTTACAAATTTTTATTGCATCTGTAGATTTAACAGCTAAGTGGGTTGGCAGGTTAATCAATCTACCAATCAAATTTTCTGCTTTAGGTAATTTCACATTTTTTTTAAAAACTGGCTGTTGATGGCATAATGGCTCATACATCCACGTAATTCTAAAACGATGTTTTTTTGCACATATAATTTGCAAAGTAGATCTAGATATATGCTTCGATAAATATAATGGATAACGCCAAAATGTATTCTTAGATTTTTTATCTAAAGTTAGTTGAGTATAAAATAAACTATTATTTAAATATTTTTGATAAATTTTAGCAATCTTATTTCTATGAGAGATTATTTTTTTTAAATATTTCAATTGACTTAAGACTATGACGGCCTGTATTTCAGTTAATCTAAAATTATTACCATTATAGATAAAAAGAGGACTGTCCGAATTTTTTCCATGACTCATTATAGCTGAACATCTTTTTTTTAAATTAAAGTTGCTTGTAGTGATAAGTCCACCTTCTCCACAAGTTAAAATTTTTGTTGCGTAAAATGAAAAACAAGCTGCATCACCTATACTACCAACTATGTACTTGCCGATCGAGCCTCCATGCGCATGGGCAGCATCTTCTAATAAAAAAATATTTTTTTTTTTACATATTTTTTTTAATTCAATTATTGACTCGGGGACTATTCCAAACATATACACAAAAATAACACCTGCTGTTTTTTTGTTTATTTTTTTTTTTACATCTTCTACATCAATGCAGCCTGTTTTTGGATTTATATCACAAAAAACTGGTTTTCCTCCTGCTCGAACTACAGCATTTGCTGTTGCTATAAAAGTTTGCGTGGGAACTAAAACCTCTTTGCCTTTAATGCCAAAAGCTTCTAAACAAATTTCAAGAGCAGTTCCTCCTGAGTTTACAGCTATTGCATATTTTGAATTAAATATTTTTGAAGTTTTTTTTTCAAGGGTTGTAATATTTTCTCCTTGGGAAAGATTACCTGAAATCAATAAGTGTTTAATTTTTTTTGAAATATTGTTTTCTTGCTCAAAAAAATATGGTTTTGCTCCTAAAATCTCTTTCATAGATTATATAATATACTTTATTTTTTGTTTTTTTTTAGTTTTGTATGAAATATTGCAGTAACACAATAAATTCATTATTCGTAAATCAAACTCAGACTTTTTAGAAATATCTTTTTTATTTTTAATATCTTTAATAAAATTTTTGAGAATATCTGTTTTATTTGATGGTAAACTTTTTAAATTTATTTTTTTCCAATTCTCTTTTGTTTCTCTTGAATGATAAATTCTCGGTCCTAAATCATCGTAAACAAAAGTTTTTTTAGTGCCATAAATCTTAAATATATGTTGGTGCCTATAAACACAGGCTAGGTTGCTTGTTGCTCTTAAAATAAGACCAGATTTAAAATTGAGTATTGAAGTAACAAAATCTCTAGATTTTAATTTAAATTGCTTTGTAGCTATATTGTTACTGTATGAAGTAACTTCATTTGGAAATTCATTTATCATCCAACAAACCAGATCTATCATATGAATTCCACCACCATTCATTGGAGAATACTCTCCTGAACTACCCCTCCAACCCTTTATAAATTTCTCTAATCGACCATATAAATATTCCACATCTATTGAATATATTTTTCCAAAATAGCCTTCTTTAATTTTCTTTTTTAGCCATAAAAAAAGAGGTGAACTTCTAAGGATTAAATTTGATCTGAACTTAATATTTTTTTTATTTTTTTTCCATTCACTAGTAATTTTTTTTAGTTCTTTTAAATTGTTACAAATTGGTTTTTCAGTAAAGACATGTTTTTTGTTTTTAAACGACTCAACAATATATTGATAATGAGTATGATCGGGCGATGCAACAACCACCAAATTAGTTTTTTTATCTAAAAAAATTTTTTTAACCTTATCAACATATTGAACATTATATTTTTTTGATATTCTTTTTGCTTTATCCGTCTCAATATCAAAAATAGTGATCGAACTTGTATTTTTACTTTTTTTTAAAAAATCTAAATGTCTTTCTCCAACTCCAAGACCAATTACTATAGTATTTAGTTTTTTTTTTTTCATAAATATTACTAAAATGTCAAATTAATAAATCTAATATAATCTCATATTTAAATTTTTTTTCTTAGAAAAAAAGTCATACTTCTTCCTAAGCCACATAAATGAGTAGATCTAAAATAATTTAACGACTTTTCAAAATCCTGGCTAAGTATAAAATTATCTAGAACAACTCTTGCATTATGTGCTTCTTTTCCCTTATTCCTATTAGTAGCATAGTTTTTGTTTGTTCCACATAGAAAAAACTCTATAGGAAAATCAGAAACCACATCTTCAACTTTTAAATTAAGTTTTTTAAAAAAAAAACTAATATTTTCATTATTAAAATAATTTAAATGTTCAGGAGGATAAAGCCAATATTTTTTTTTAACAAAATTTTTTCTCAAAATTAATTTTTGTAAATTTTTAAAATCATTTGGAACTGACAAAATAATTATTCCACTTTTATTTAAAAAAGATTTAATATTATTTACAAAATTTTCAGGATTTCTAACATGTTCAAGAACTTGTTGTATTGCTATAATATCAAATTTTTTTTTATTACTGTGATTTTTAAAAAATTTTTTAGGCTCTGTTCTTAAAAAAAATTTAGAAAGCCCTTTGTTAAATCTTAATAACTGATCTATCTGATAATCAACTCCAGTAATATTCATTCCTGATTTATAAGCAGATTTTAAGAGAAAACCTTCTCCACACCCAATCTCTAGAAATTTGATTTTATCTTTTTTAAAAAAACTTTTTGCTATTTTGGTATAAAAATCAGATCTTAATATTTTATTATTTAACTCATCTTTGGAGTATTTATTGCTGTAAGAAAAAGATGTTTTTTTTTTAAAATAAACTTTGGAATAATATTTTTCTAAAAAATCTTCACTAGGCATTGGATTAACCTGTGTAAATTTTTTATTGTTTAATTTATATTTAAATTTCATTTATTATGTTGGAAAGTTTAACTTTTTATACAAAAGTTGAAATTAAATAAAAGTTATCTATACCTTAAAAATTTTTTTCAGTGCATAAATCAAGCCAATTGAGCTATTAGTACTGGTCAGCTACACACATTACTGTGCTTCCACATCCAGCCTATCAACGTGGTG
>Ga0213869_10003148_pt1 | contig 11074 bp, 9 predicted proteins | sample PICome_10_FD_160083 | JGI IMG/M metagenome (GOLD analysis project Ga0213869, IMG submission 160083) | Coastal seawater microbial communities near Pivers Island, North Carolina, United States - PICO132 | ecosystem: Environmental > Aquatic > Marine > Coastal | place: USA: North Carolina...
ACAGCCTTTTTCTTTGTCGGGGTGGGGAGATTCGAACTCCCGGCCTCCTGCTCCCAAAGCAGGCGCGCTAACCAAGCTGCGCTACACCCCGTATCTGCCCTATTGGGCCCGGTGATCCTACTGAGGTTCAGAGCGCAAATGCTCCACCGATTGCGTCGGGGGGCGGCTGCCAGGCACGCTCCCCCAATAACAGCCCGGCTCGTGCAAATGCGTCAGCAAGTTGCGAGACGTGGGTGTCATGACGGCGGTCGGTCGTGTCGAGGTTTGTAATGACTCGAACAACATCAAGGTACGCCCGTCGATAGACCGCGTCGTGGCCTCGCTCCACTCCGGCCAATACGTGTGCGAGTTCGTGAGCTGCAGTCGCCACAGTCATCTGCAGGGCCGAGAGCCTGATGATTGCCTTAGGGCTTTGCTCGCTAACAGCGCACCGTGTGGACGACGACGACGCATTGGAACGGGCCTGCTGAACATCGACGATCCCACCTGACCACCAGGATTCACTCACCACACGCTCCAGCGCCCCTCGGATCATCTCAAACGGCTGCACCTCCTCCAAGTCAGTGCCATCAAACGCTGCAAGTTCTGCTGCATACACTGCGGAATGGTCAGGATCACTCATCCGCTGGCCGAACGCGCAATTGCCTTGCGGCCCGGCAGCCGATCGCGCCCGACATCAGCGCCGCCCGCAGCCTTGGCGCCTGCGCCCCAGCCACCTGTTTGCGCTGCGCTAGGACTGCGAGCCGTTCGTACTCTACCGAAAGCTGTAGCGGCGTAGTCATCAATCTGTTGCTCCCGGTCACGTGTCGCCAGCGCCCGCGCATCGCGTCCCGCTCCTTGTCCGGGCTGATCAGCGGCGAGCTGCTCCGCGCGCTGCTGTGATTCGCCGAGCACCTCACCAATACGTTCCGCAAATCCAAACAAGAATGACCGCCGAAACCGCTGCGTCGCCGCTCCCGTCTGACGCCTTTCGGTAGCCATCTGCGAGGCGGCCTGCTGGTGCAGTGACGCATACATCACCTCAACGACGTCGAGGTCATTTCGAAATCCCGCCGCCATTGCAACCGTGCCATGGTGACGCGACTGAAACACCACCCGAACATCATGTGCGTCGGCAACAGCCTGCAGTAGCGACAAACGCGCCCGTACGTAGGCGCCGCGGCCCAGTTCGATCTCCGTCACCCCTAAATCGTCGGATGCCTCAACTGCAGCAAGACGTTCGGGGGCTATCCGGTGTTCAGCGATCAACTCCGCTGCCTTGCGAGAAAATGCGTCCGCTTCGTGGGTGTTGACTGTTCTTTCAGCTTTGTCCAGCAACTTGCGAACTCTGACCAGTAAGTCACTCTCAGTCATCGCGCTCATCTCAACCATTGAATCAAACAATGCGCACGATCTCGACGACGCAGGTGCGTCACGCCTGCCGACGGCGCTACAGTGCTAGGCGTTATTTTGCGGATGTAGCTCAATGGTAGAGCCACAGGTTTCCAACCTGTTGACCGGGGTTCGATTCCCCGTATCCGCTCCAGTGGGGACTCGTAAAGTTCGGCGATTTTACTTGTAGAAATCGACCGGGCTCTGCTGACTCCGATGTCGTTCTCTGATCTTGGCGGGTGAGATCCCTTAAGGCCTCGGATCAGCAGGTTCACTGCAGCAAGCTGGAACACAGCGCCAACGACTTAGGTGATGATCCGCTTGTGCAGGGACGGGGATAGCGCCGCAGAGAGATGCTGGCAACGTTGGCTTGGTGCCAGTCGACCTCGTTCCGATCCCAAGTTTGCTTTGTGGGGACGCAGAGGATGAGGGAGTCGGGTTGTTGCTCGCCCGTTGGGCTTCCTTGTTTTCGGATCGGCTTACGCCGCCTTGGTCCGGGTGAACGTGAAGAAAACGGAAACCCCCTGTGGTGTTCACCGGATTCCTCAGTGATGAGGAACGTGTGATGGCTGGTCAATTCAAGGGCGCGCCGCGCCTCTGAGGGCGACACGAGATGATCAGCTCGATGTCAAGGCTGTTGCTTTCTGCCAAGCCCCGTATCCACCGATAATGTCGGACACGTCAGCGAAGCCTGCCTGCCGCAGCACGCTCGCCGCTACCGATGAACGGTATCCACCAGCGCAATAGACCACAGTTGGAGCTACCGGGTCGAGTTCGCTGCTTCGCACTGGAAGTTGACCAACGGGAATAGTTACAGCCCCCTCGATGGAGCCATTTTCAAGCTCGCCCGGATTGCGGATGTCGACAAGCTGCAGACCTTCGATGCCATCGCGCTGTTCGCTGAACTCGGCTGCAGTCAGCCGTGAGGCACGCTCAACTCGATTAGGGTGGGCTGCCATGACGGCGAGCGGTTGCTCGAGAAAGCCGACGACACGATCGAAACCAATACGGCCGAGACGATTCTTGGCTTCAGTTTCGAATCCATCACCAACAACCAACAAAATGTCGACATCGCTCGGGACGACTGAGCCAGCGAACTCGGCGTAACGACCGCTAAGTCCAACGTTGATCGAACCCGCAAGATGCCCACGGGCGAACTCATCGGGATCGCGCCCGTCAATGATCATTGCCCCACCCCCGACGAGAAGATCGAAGCCATCGAGGTCCACGGCTTTCGGCGACGCATGCTCGTCAAGGAGCTCCCGGTCTTGTCGGTTCAGCACAGCGTCGTAGCTGAAGTAGCTCGGCGCTGGAGGCTGACCCTCAGTCACCAGATCGAAGAAGGCTTGCTTGTCATCAGCGAGTAGCGCGTAGTTCGTGGTGCGCTGCGTACCGATCGTCGACCACGTGTCTGTCGACAGGTTCTTACCGCAGGCACTCCCCGCTCCGTGTGCTGGAAACACTTTGGTGGCGTCGGGCAATGTGAGCAGCTTGTCGTGCAGGCTGTCGTATAATTGAGCGGCGAGTTCTTCGCGGGTGAATCCAATCGACGACAGCAGATCGGGCCGGCCAACGTCGCCGATGAACAGCGTGTCGCCGGTCAGCACCCCGTAGGGCTCGACATTGTCGGCGTGCTCCCACACCACAATGCTGACTGACTCCGGCGTGTGCCCAGGCGTGTGCCGGATCTCGAGGACCACCTCTCCGAGTTCGATGCGTTCGCCGTCGGCAAGTTTCCGCGACGAAAACTCGGTCTCGGCAACCGACGAGAACGCGATCTCTGCGCCAGTGGCTGCAGCAAGCTCAAGGTGCCCAGACAAAAAGTCGGCGTGAAAGTGCGTCTCAATGATTGATTCGATCGTAAGACCGGCTTCAGTTGCGTCGCGCACATATTCGTCGATGTCTCGACGCGGGTCAACCACCACTGCTCGACCTGACGATTCGTCACCGATCAGATACGACGCCTGCGAGAGGCAATCGAGGTAGTACTGCGTGAACTTCATCATTCTGCTCCTTGGAAAGATCCAATCGTTCTAGCCGCAAGGTCGATGACATCAACGGGTCTTGTGTCGATGAGGAAACAGCCACTTGGGCACTCCGGCACGAGATGACCGAGCGCTAATTCGGGTCGAGTTCAGTCAGCCGACAGCAAGAAGGTCAACAACAAAGACCAGGGTCTCGCCGCCTGCGATGACACCACCAGCGCCAGCATCGCCGTAACCCATATGTGGTGGAATGGTGAGACGGCGACGGCCACCGACCTTCATCCCCTGCACGCCTTCGTCCCAGCCTTGAATGACCTGGCTCTGGCCGAGGCCAAAGCGGAATGGCTCCATGCGGTTCCATGACGCGTCGAACTCGGCACCGGTCGACCATGACACGCCGACGTAGTGCACGGTGACACCGTGGCCGGCGGCAGCTTCGTCGCCGTCGCCCACGGTGATGTCGTCGATGACGAGCTCTGCGGGCGGATCTTCGGCGGGGATGGTGATCTCAGGCTTCTGCATGGCACTGCAGGCTAGTGGCCGGTCGCTGTATCGACCCAAGACCGATTGGTGGCGCAGATTCATGCACACCCACCAGTGTTCATCGGCCCGGACTGGCACAATGGAGTCATGCCCGGCGCCTTTCTGCACCCATTCGCCAAGCCCAGCCGTGAGCGATTCCCCTCAATCACACATGGAAAGGGATCACTTGTATGGGATCACACCGGCCACGAGATGATCGATGCGATGGCCAGTCTCTGGTACTGCCAGATCGGTCACGGACGCGGTGATATGGCTGACGCAATCGCTGGTCAGGTCCGTCAAATCGAGGCCTACTCATGCTTCGACCCCTTCACCAACGGCCCCGCCGACGAACTGGCCGAGAAAATCGCAAGTCTGACCCTGATGCCCGAAGCTCGAGTCTTCTTCACCAACTCTGGTTCAGAGGCCATTGATTCGGCGATGAAGTTGGCCCGGCTGACCCAAGTCCTCGACGGCCAGCCCGAACGCCGCTTGATCATCTCGCGCGTTCGCGGCTACCACGGCACCAACTACGGCGGGACTAGCGCGCAGGGTCTCCCACTCAACAAAGAGGGCTACGGGACGCTGCTCGATGAAGTGGTGCAGGTGGCAGCCGACGACATTGAGGCACTTTCCAGGCTGATGGCAGAAAACTCAAATCGCGTTGCAGCCGTCCTCACTGAAGCTGTTCAAGGGGCAGCGGGCGTTTACCCGCCTAACGATGGCTACCTCGACGAAGCCCGCCGGCTCTGCGACCAGCATGGCGCACTGTTGATCTTTGACGAGGTGATCACCGGATTTGGCCGTCTTGGAACCTGGTTTGCAGCAGAACACTTCGACGTTGTACCTGACCTCACTGCGTTCGCCAAGGGGGTCACCTCCGGCTACATGCCACTCGGTGGCGTCATCGTTGGACGGCGAGTCGGTGAAGCACTCGAATCAGACCGCGACTTCATCCTGCGCCACGGGTACACCTATTCCGGCCACGCCGCAGCCTGCGCTGCCGGCCTGAAGAACATCGAGATCCTCGAAAAGAACAAGCTCCTAAGGGCAGCCAGTGCAATGGGCTACCGCCTAGAACGCGGGCTCCGAGCCATTGCCGATGACGGAGGCGTCGATCACGTTCGAGGCGTTGGGGCCGTGTTCGCAGTAGGCCTTCGGGGCGACCAGAATGCGGTGCAGTTGCGCGACGCAATGTTGAAAGCCGGAGTGATTACCCGGGCGATCGGTACAGACACGATCACCTACTGTCCGCCATTGGTCACGACCGACGAACAGATCGACACCATTGTCGACGTGCTAGCCGAAGCGGTCGCCTGACACGCCCACACCCGGCTTACGGCAAGCTGCGCTGGGCCTAGATAGACCGATCAGGCGTTGCGGAGGAGGTCGATTAAGCTACTGGTGTCCCAGCGGTCACCGCCGCGGGCGACCACCTGCTTATACATCTGATCGACTACGGCGGTCACCGGCAAACGGGCACCGTTGCGCTCAGCTTCTTCGAGGCAGATGCCCAGGTCCTTTCGCATCCACTCGACAGCGAATCCGAAGTCGAACTCGCCCTCAGTCATTGTTCCCGCACGGTTGTCCATTTGCCAGCTCTGTGCAGCACCCTTTCCGATCACACCAACGACCTCTGCGATGTCCAGGCCGGCGCGTTCTGCAAAGTTCAATCCCTCGGCGAGGCCCTGTACCAATCCGGCGATACAAATCTGATTGACCATCTTTGCGAGTTGACCAGACCCTGATGGCCCGAGGAGCGCGCACTGCTTGGCGAACACACTGATCACCGGAATTGCTCGTTCGTACACCTCAACGTCGTCACAGCCACACATCACGGTGAGCTGTCCGTTCTCTGCGCCAGCTTGTCCACCGGAGACGGGGGCGTCGACAAACCCGATCCCTTGCTCTTCGCACGCCGCAGACAACTCGCGGGCGAGGCTTGCAGAGGCCGTGGTGTGATCGACGAGGATCGATCCCGGCGCCATCGATGACAGCGCACCTGTCTCGCCGAACACAACCTCACGCACGTCGTCATCATTACCGACACACATCATCACGATGTCGACACCTTCTGCGGCTTCAGCTGGAGTCGGCGCAGCTTGACCGCCATTTAGCGCAACCCACGCCAACGCCTTTGCTGCCGTGCGGTTGAAGACAACAACGTTGTGACCAGACCGCTTCAAATGGCGAGCCATCGGAGCCCCCATTACGCCGGTACCGAGGAAGGCGATTTTCTTTCGGTCGTCTTCGGGTTTCTGACCGGAGGCAGTTGCGGTGATGTCGCTCATATTCGTACAGTCTTTCAGGTCACAACTGCACGTACGTCGCTACCACCGTGAACCAAAATTGAAGCGAACCCAGAGACGGTGGTGTAGGCAACCACAGCACTAATGCCTCGCCGGTTCCGGCCTGGGTCACAGTTGGAGTGAGCTGGGGCGCATTCGCCCCGCTCCGTCACTTTTTTTTCTTTTTCGGTGTCTCTTCTTCGCCGTCTTTGAGAACACCCTTGGCAAGCGCATCGTCAAGGTAAATCTCTGCGTCTTCGGCTGAGACCTTGAGGGCGGGCGAGATCTCGGACACGAGGTTGACACGAGCCCGTTCGTACATCGTGCGTTCAGCAGCAGACAGAGATGCGTCACGGTTGCGAGCAGCAAGGTTTCGAACGACTTCGGCCACCTGGTAGACGTCGCCACTCTTTAGCTTTTCCTGGTGATTCTTGAAGCGGCGGCTCCAGTTGCTCGGTACTCGCGGATCGGGCTTCGCAAGCACGGACACGAGATCCTCTAGTTCGTCAGCCGATACAGGTGGCCGCACACCGACTTCGTCCGTCTTGTCGACAGGCACACGCAAGGTCATCTCGTTGATAACCGTGGTGAGGATCAGGTAGTCCTGCTTCTCACCGAGGAACTCCATCTTCTTAGTCCCCTCGACTTTGCACGCGCCGTGCTGGGGATAGATGACGACTTCGCCCTTCTTGTATTTCACGCAGAACCTCTTTGGGGGTCAATGAGTGGCGACACGGCGAGTCCGATCCCCACGACTGACCTAAGGGTAACGGCACCAGGCCCCGTTCCGAACTCTGGCCTGGTACTCAACACTGCCTAGCTCACGTTGGTAGATGTTCACCCACGAATTGGCGCCCCCGGCAGGACTCGAACCTGCGACCGACGGGGTAGAAACCCGCTGCTCTCATCCACTGAGCTACGGAGGCGTAGCAGAGGCAACTGTATCTGCACTGCGCTGATGCACTTCGTTCCGTCAAAACGAAAGCCGATACCTCAGACGTTGGCCGACATCTGGAATCCTGCGTCCCCTGGAGTCGAGCCGTTGCCACCGCTGCCTGCAGTGCCTGCGACGAACTCAGCGGCGTCTAAAACCTGGTTCGCAGTACTGTCGTCGAGCCATCCATATGACGAGCCGCCCGAGGCACCGGCACCAGCGTTGGCGTTCACATCGTTGGCGGGTAAGCCTCCAGCGCCACCACGCCGCCCGTTCCCGTCTGAACCGCCGAACCCTGACGCGCCGCCGACGCCTCCGTCAGCCCCCTTACCACCGCTGCTACCTCGCACTGTGGTGGCCGAGATCTCAACGAGAACGACCCGAGTGGTCAACATGCCCAACGAGGGGCCCCCCGCTCCGCCGCCACCCTGGCCACCGGTTCCGCCAGCGCCACCGCCACCCCCGCCACCACCGTTACCGCCGTCGGCGAGCAGTCCGCCAGCGCCTTCGACGCCGTTACCACCATCACCACCGGCTTGAGCGATGGTCGCAAATGCCCCTAAGCCGCCGTCGCCACCGCGCCCGCCAGCGACCAGCGACTCAATGACGACCAGATGTTCGACGCCGACTGTCCACAGTCCAATCGATCCTCCACCGCCGCCACCTGGCGCTGCACCTCCGGTGGCTGCGCCACCGGCACCACCCCCCCCGCCGCCGCCACCGCTGACAAGAAGCGGTCCGTTGCCACCGCCGCCGCCCGATCCACCTGCGCCAGGCGACCCAGCGTCACCACTGATGCCCCCGCGCCCAACCGGTACCGTCGCATTCTCATCGGACTGGGCGACACCGACACCGCCACTCCCACCCGATCCTCCATTGCCCCCTACGCCGCCGCTCCCTGCCTGACCATCAGGTGAGCCATCTAACCCGCCCGCACCACCATTTGGCGCGCTGGCTCCGCCACCGGTATTCCCGCCCGTGCCACCACGACCGCCGCCGGTGGCACCAGAACCACCACCAGCACCGGCGTCCCGGCCACTTGCGTTCCCACCGACCGATGCAGTGTCCGCTGGGGCCCCAACGGTTATGCCATCGCCACCGCCACCGCCACGTGCGGCATTGATGGTCGATCGTTCGATCCTTACCTCGGTCGCACCACTGACAAAGACGCCTGAGCTAATGCCGCCTGAACTTCCATCCACGCCGCTGCCACCGTCACCACCGACGATCCGACTGTCGAGCACGCTGATCGCGCCCGCACCTTTGACCAGCACGCCCGCTGAGTTGCTGCCCGCTGCAGCGTCGCTAGCCGTGACCTCAATCGCCGACAACCAGCGCTCGGACGACCCTGCTGCACGAATCGCGATCGCTGCTCCATCAATGACAACACGCTGATTCACGTTGCGCATCCAATCCTCATCGAACCCTCCGTAGAGGCTCATCCCATCGCTCAATTCGAGGGAGGCTGCCGTTGTGTCATAGGTCCCCACGCTGCGCACGTAAACGTCCCTTCCCGAGGCCAACTGGACGGCCACGGCCAAGCTACGCATGGGGGCATCAATCGACCCAGCGGCCCGATCGTCGCCACGTTCACCGTCGACGAACACCGCTTGATCTACGTCTTCTAACACTCGAACAATGACATCGTCCGTTGCGACTCCATCGGTGCCGGCAACCTCGAGCGTGAACGCAAGCGTAGAAACATCCAGCGGCGCGATTGCGGCCACTTCGATGCCGAGCAAACTGCCGCGACCAGCTGTCACGTCCGGGCCAGCAGTTTGCGTCCAACGAACAGCTGCATCTGGTGTTCCCTCGGCAAGATTCTCAGCGGTCAGCACGAACTCGGCCGCTCGATCGACAAGCAGATCTTCTCCCGCCTCTGCGTTTGCTGGCAGCAGCAGTGTGGTTGACGGCGTTGTTGTTGTCGCAGACGCAGTGGTGGTCGTCGCGGCTTGCGTCACGGTTGTTACTGGTTTGCTGGTTGGCTGCGTTGCCGGGAGCACACTTGACGATGACGCAACACCGTTGCCACCCTGGGAAGCGACGAACGCGATCACGCCGGCAATCAACACAAGCACTGCAGTGACGCTCAACGCAATCAGAACATTGCGATGACGCTCTTCTCGCGTTCTGACCGGCGGCTGGCCAGCGGGGCCGTCGGTGACCGCTGGCCGTTCTGCATTCCAGTCTTTTGTCATTGTCGTCAGTCTCCAGCGTCTCAAACGGTAGCCACGAGATGTCCTCAATAGGTGCAGGAGGCAAGGCAGAGTCGGCCTGCGCCTTCAGATGAGCTGCTGTCGAAGAAATCCCAGTGCCGTGATAACAGAGAACTGCCGCATCATCTCGCGTACACCTGGCATGTTGGCCTGCCTGACCTCCTCGAAGCCCGGCCCGACCATACCGACAAAGAGTGTTCCGACAGGCTGTCCGTCCTGCTCTGCAGGGCCGGCCACGCCGGTCAACGACAGCCCGATATCGGCGCCCAATCGATTGCGCACACCCACTGCCATCTGTTGTGCCGCAATTTCGTTAACCACTGGCCCCTCGCTTACCCCAAGCAGGCTTTGCTTAACTTCCGTGGCGTAGCTGATGACTCCACCTCGGAACACGTCGCTTGCACCGGGGATATCAGTCAGTCGTCCACCAACGAGACCTCCTGTAACGGATTCGGCGACTGCAAGGGTGAGACCCCGCTCGCGACACAGGTCAAGCACGACCGATTCCATCGTGTCATCGTCCGTTCCAAAAATCAGGTCGTCAATCTCATGACGAACCACCGCCTCCCACTGATCGAGTTGCGCACTGCAACCGATACGCGTTGCATCTTTCGCAGTCAGACGAACTTTTAGACCATTCCAACCGCTAGCGAGGAAAGCCAACGTCGGAGTATCTGACGTTTCGAGCTGCTCGATGACCTGCTCAAGTTTCTCGTTTAGACCGCTCTCACTCTCACCCCAGGTGCGCAGCACTCGCGAGGCAATGACCGCTGTCTCACCGCTGCGCTCAAGCAGATCAGGAACGATTGCGCGTTCAAGCATGTCACGCATCTCATGCGGTACGCCGGGGACCGCATAAATCACTTTGTCGACGCCCTGAAGAGTAATCGGACAAATCAGCCCCGGCGCAGTGCCGCGGGTCTGGGCAATGACCGCAGCCCCGACCGGAACTTCGGCCTGGCGTCGATTGTTCTCAGCCATCGTCCGGCCGCGGGACTCGAACATCTGCCGAATCGTGTCGACGAGGATCGCGTCTTCGACCAGCTCAACGCCCATCACATTAGCGATGGCGCTACGCGTCAAATCATCGTGTGTTGGTCCCAGGCCCCCGCACATGATGACTGCATCGGCGTCGACGAGCATGTCACGGAGCTGCGCCTCAATGCGTTTGACGTTGTCGCCAACCTTGACCTGCACAAGTGAATCAATGCCGTTTGCAGCTAGTTCGCCACCGATCCACGCTGAATTCGAGTCGATGATCTGACCGAGAAGGAGTTCGGTACCGACGGCGAGGACATCACAGCGCATTGACCCAGTGTGTCAGGATTTACGGACTGGTTGAGACGTGGTTGACACCACGTCTCAGGTACTCATCGGTGTTACTAACGACGCGTTCTGTGGGTTACGTGCGGCATGGAGATACTGCGCAGCGCTAACGAGAGCCAGCACGACCGCCACCCAGAGCAGACTCTTCCAAAGCCAGGTGGCATTCAACGCCGTCCACGGCAGCAGAGCAAACCCGACAGCGAGCTGCTGAGCGAACGTTTTGTACTTCGCCAGTTGTGACGCGGGAACACTGATGCCCTTGCCGCTTACCACGACGCGGTAGACGCTGATGATCAGCTCCCGCGCAGCAATAATGATGACAGGCACCACCCAGAACACTCCAGTGCTGACCAGGGTAAACATTGCCCCGAGTACGAGCACTTTGTCCGCAAGCGGATCAAGAAATGCTCCAGCCGCAGTGGGGCCTCTGCG
>Ga0213869_10003161_pt1 | contig 11050 bp, 9 predicted proteins | sample PICome_10_FD_160083 | JGI IMG/M metagenome (GOLD analysis project Ga0213869, IMG submission 160083) | Coastal seawater microbial communities near Pivers Island, North Carolina, United States - PICO132 | ecosystem: Environmental > Aquatic > Marine > Coastal | place: USA: North Carolina...
ACTAAAAAGTTATTGTTTACTTTTTTCTCTTTACCTGAGTCAGCATCTTCAGTTACATAAGACACTTTGCATTTATACCAATCTTCCGCATCATCATAATGGAAAATATCTGCAAAGTCTGTTTTAGAAATTGAAGTAACTAAAAACTCACCTCTTACAAACTCACCAACTTCTTGATAAATACGTGCTTCAGCTTCAGTAAACGAAAGCGAACTCACCAAATACGGTTCAGTAACTCGTTTTAATGTTCCGTCTTGAAATTCTTTTGTGAATTTTACTTTTACTGTATACCAATTGTTCATGCTTCAAATTTAATTTGAGCAAATGTAACGATATTCAATGATCAAATTAGTGCGTATTGCTTTATTTTTTTGAACAATTTATCCCAATTTTAACTCAATTATCAACAGCTTTTGAATCAGGACTTAAATCGAGTACTATTTCGTAATTTGAGTTAATATAATAATCATAAACCAGGTAATCTTTTTCAAAAAAATAGAGTTTTTGTTTCATCAAGTCTATTACATACTTCCCTAAATTGATTGAACCCAAAACTCCCCCGGTATTAAACGTAAAATAGGTTCCATCCGTTAGTAATTCAATTTGAAAAGTAATTTCTCCTACTTCAAGCGAATCTCTTATATCTTGCTCCTTTTTAACACGAAAAAAATAATGCTGTAATGAATCTGTATCCTCCAAATTGTAGATACTGAAACTCCCATAATGCAACCAAGCGCCAAGTGATCTAGTTTGCGCTTCCTTTCCTTTAAGTTCATAGGTAAGCAATCTTTTACCATGCGTTTCATTTGTGCGCAGCGTGTCGTAAACGTTTGATAGAACTAGGCGGTTAAACGAAAACTCTTCAATTCTGAAATTTCGAAACACCGTTGAATCTCCATGATCTAGAATATTATTCGGCGCTCATCTGTAATCATACTTTGCTTTATTCGATAAGTCCTTAAATTTTGGAATGCAGACACGTTGATTGATCTAGTCGCATAATTGTTGCTGTAAAGTGGAAAATCATTGTAAAGGACTATGTTCTTTGAAGAAAAATGGAGAAATTTCATTTCATCATCAGTTGATGAAACTAAGCTGGTATCCTGCTCATCCGAGCTGATTAAACGGACCTCTTTGAACTCCCAATGCCGAAGGATCAATTGTTCGATTGAGAAGTTAGTTGTGAATTTCGAATCTGATAGTTGTTCACTTTGCGTGTAAGCTTTATTTGATAAAATGAGCAATGCTAAGCACGCAAAATACTTGAACGGGCTAATAATCATACATTTTACCATTCCACCAAACGGCAAAGGCTGTGCGGCTATACTTTAGCATAATTGTATTTCCTTGTAATCTAAATTCTTCTACTTTTTGGCGGGTGATCTCTATTTCTTTGCCACGAACAAAAGCGCTTACACCGCCCCACTTATTCGTATACGCCATTATTCCACCATCAATTTGCGGATTTTTAACCACGTCGTTATAGATTTGATAAATGTCCTCATTATACCATATTTTGCTGGTACCAACATCATTAAAAACAACCAAACTATCGCGCACAATAATGTTTTGCATATCATAACCTAATTCGGTAACGCGCTCCTCGGTATACACTTTATTAACCCCTGCATTATCTCTATAATAAATAAAATTATTTCCGCAAGCGTAGACCTGAGCATGCTGCTGCTCGGCATCAATTACATAGCCGTTATCGAAAACTACAAATGTTCCGTTAACAGGATCATTAAAAGCCGCAACGTCTTGCCCACAAGCAAAGCTTATTGGACGATTTGTACTAATTAAATCATGAAAACCACCTCTCCAAAAAATGGAAGAATTTCCTGTATTATCTCGGTAGATAAAAACATTCGACCCAACATGACTATTAAGCAATGGATAATCACCTACGACCATTGCCACTTCTCTCACCTCATCCTGATAATAATACTTTACGTATCCTCCAATTGCATCTTGAAATACAACTAGACTATCTCCAAACGAATATGTAGTAGCGTTAGACGTTAAAATATGTTTTATGCCCCTGTCAAAAATTCGAATGACATTTGCGGTGCGCATGACCAAGAGGTTGTCTGTCACATCTATCTCGTCATAACTTTGAGCAAGTAAGATGTTGTCACCTTCATAATTCACATAAATATCTCCTTTAGAATCTACATAACATACATAGTCATTCCCTAAAAATATATTTTGGGTCTGTTGGTAATAGATTTGCTCAAAAACACCACTATTAAACTGATGTAGACGAAAGTTGGCATCTGTAAAAACGTTAATATCTTGCGCGTTTGCGAAACCAGAAGTCAATATTATGAGGGTCAATAAGAGCTTATTCTTCATGCTTAATATTCGTTGTAAGAATTAAATTAGAGTGCAGTAAAATTAATATAAATTCTTTCGCTGTCCCACTTCAATCAATGTCTTGTTATTATAATCGTTTACCTATCAAAAAAAATGCCAATGTCCACATAAGTGACATTGGCATTTTAACGTATTTCTTTTAAAATTATTTCCCTGCTGATTTTGCCTCAGCCATTACAACCGCATTGTAAACATTTACAATACCACCTGTGTTACTTAAAGATGAGAAAGGAACTTGTTCTTTTACTCCTGGTCTGGGCGTTTCACGCTCTACCTCTTGAACAGATGCGAAAATGATATCTCTAATTTCGAACATTGTTAATTTAGGAAAGTATGACTTTAATAATGCGGCAATACCCGCAACCATTGGAGACGCCATAGATGTTCCTTGAATTGCCTGATACTTGTTGTCAGGAATAGTTGAATAAATCTCTAATCCAGGTGCAAACACATCAACCATTTCTTTATTATAGTTTGAGAATCTTGCCGCTAGCCCACTGTTTCCTCCCTCACCTTTCTTGTTCGAAGCTTTAAATTTCTTATAACGTGTTGAAGCACCAACTTCAATCCAATTAGAAAATTCTGCCGTCATTGAAGGATATTTTGGTGAAGGAAAATTATAGTCTACTCCAATATCTTTAGCTGAATTACCAGCCGCGTGGCAAATTAACACGCCTTTAGACTCTGCATAATGTATTGCTGCAATAACCTCATCTTTATAAGGTGAATACGCTTTACCAAAACTACCATTAATGATTTGCGCGCCGTTATCAACTGCATAACGAATTGCTAAGGCAACATCTTTATCTCTTTCATCACCTTTTGGCACTGCTCTAACAGACATAATTAAAACATTGTCTGCAACTCCGTCGCTTCCAATACCATTTCCCCTTGTAGCGGCAATAATTCCTGCAACATGAGTACCGTGAAATGCATCAGGTCCTTCAACGTTATTATTACCATAGTTTCGGTCATTGAAATCAGAAGGATCGTCACCAATAATTGAACGTTCTTTTAACTCTAGGTTATAGTAAGAGGCTAACATTTGTTTGCTCCGATTTAAGCTTCCTGAGATCTGAGCTTCAAAACCCTCATATCGCATTCCTGATTTCTTAACCATTGGATAGATATATGTTGCATATTCTCCAATTTCTGTATCTTCTTGAGCTAGCTCGATATCTTTAGCAGTATAATCCGTTCCCAACTTTGCTTCCACCTTTTCATAGGCTATTTTTACTTTACTAAGCATATCCGTATGTCTTTCAACGGTAGATGTTGCTCTTTTACGCGCCACCATAACCTGTTGCCGACAAATCTCATACTCCTCAAACTCGGCTAGTTCATCTTTACTAATATCTTCTTTGGTTTTACCTTTATATTTTTCGTCGTATCGCAGATACAACCTAGTAGCCTCCAATTGAGTATCATTAACGTTTTCTCCATTGGCATTACCCAAGAAATTCCACCCATTTACATCATCAATATATCCGTTATTGTCGTCATCAATTCCATTCCCGGCTATTTCGTCGGTATTTACCCAAATACTGCCTTTTAAATCTTCATGCTCAATATCAACTCCTGAATCAATTACCGCCACTACAACAGGGACTGATTTTTTTCCAGATAAGAGTTTTGAATAAGCTTTATCGGTACTCATGCCATATTTAGCGCTATTATACCAATTCAAAATTTTCTTATCCACTTGAGCTCCTGCGGCAATCGAAGCCGTTAATAACGCAACTAAAAAAACAGTTCCTTTTCTATTCATCATGGGTTTATTTAATCATTCTTTCTAATAAGCTATTGGACTCAAATTTAATTACAAAATCAACACCAGCTTTTTTACTAGTAAACAGTTGATTTTTTGCGAGACTTATAGCAAAAAAAAAATGCCAATGTCACAAAATTGGACATTGGCATTTTAACGTATTCTTTTTTTAATTATTTCCCTGCTGATTTTGCTTCAGCCATTACAACCGCATTGTATACATTTACAATACCACCTGTATTACTCAAAGATGAGAAAGGAACTTGTTCTTTCTCCCCTGGTCTCGGCGTTTCACGCTCTACAACTTGAACAGATGCGAAAATGATATCTCTAATTTCAAACATTGTCAATTTAGGGAAGTAAGACTTTAATAAAGCTGCAACTCCTGCAACCATTGGTGACGCCATTGACGTTCCTTGAATTGCTTGATACTTATTATCTGGAATTGTTGCATAGATTTCTAAACCTGGTGCAAATACGTCAACCATTTCTTTATTATAGTTTGAGAAACTAGCTGCTAAACCATTGTTTCCACCCATACCTTTTTTATTGGCACTTTTGTATTTTTTATAACGCGTTGAAGCTCCAACCTCAATCCAGTTAGAAAATTCTTTCGTCATTGAAGGATATTTAGGAGACGGGAAGTTCGGCTCAACACCTATATCTTTCGAAGAGTTACCTGCTGCATGGCAAATTAAAACTCCTTTAGATTCTGCATAACGAATAGCCGCTATAACCTCGTCCTGGTATGGAGAATAAGATTTTCCGAAACTACCGTTGATAATTTGTGCGCCATTGTCAACGGCATAACGAATTGCTAAAGCCACATCTTTATCTCTTTCATCACCGTTTGGAACAGCTCTTACAGACATAATTAAAACATTGTCAGCAACACCGTCACTACCAATTCCATTTCCTCTTGTTGCTGCAATAATTCCAGCTACGTGAGTTCCGTGAAATGCGTCTGGTCCTTCCACTTCGTTTGAACCATAATTTACATCACTGAAATCAGAAGGATCATCTCCAACAATTGTTCGCTCATTCATGTCTAAATTATAGTGAGAGTTTAACTGACTGTTGAAATGGTCAAATGCACCTTGCAATTGTCCTTTCAACATTTCCATTGTAACTCCTGCTTTCACTAAAGGATAAACTTTTTCAGCATAAGGTCCAACTGCTGGATCCTTTTTTGCTTTTTTAACATCCTTAGCAGTGTAAGGACCACCAAAATGTTTATCCATTGCATTAAATGCATCCTCGAATCCTTTTTGGATTTGTGTATAAGTAGCTATACTTGCATTTGCCCCAGAAATTGATGCTTCAACCTCATCACGGCATTGTTTATACAATTCGTAATCCGCTTTTTCGTCATCAGAGATGTCTGCTAGACTTTTACCTTTAAACTTATCGTCATACTTTTTGTATAAACGAGTCACCTCTAATTGCGTATCATTAATGTTTTCACCGTCAGGGTTCCCTAAGAAACTCCAGCCGTTTACATCATCAATGTATCCATTGTTATCATCATCAATGCCGTTTCCAGCAATTTCATCTTTATTTACCCAAATGCTACCTTTCAAATCTTCGTGTTCGATATCTACACCTGAATCAATTACAGCAACAACAACTGGTTCTGATTTTTTATCAGCCAATAGCTTTGCATACGCTTTATCAGTACTCATGCCAAATTTAGCACCGTTATACCAATTTAAAATTTTCTTATCTACATCTTGCGCTCCAACCGTGTAAGAGGCTAATAATAATGAAGCAATAAGAATTTTTCCTGTTCTGTTCATACGTTAAATTTATTTGGCTAAAAGTACGAGAAAACTTTTAAATTTAGATTGACTTCTACACAAAAGGTCGAAAGTAGCCATAACCGCCCGAAAAATAATGTTGAATATCGTAAACCATTTGTTACTTTTGTACGTCTATAGGTAAAACCTGTGTATATGAAAGTTTGTATACTCTTCTTATTTATGCTGAGCGCGTCCTTGACGTTTGCCCAAATAGATGGTGAAAGTATTTCATATCGTCAATACAAAAGTGAATTCAGTGCAACTTCAACAAACTTTGCTGTAAAAGGAAAATCACGTCAGTTAATGGCGGATAAGGATATTCTTTATAAATATCAAACTGGTGATTGGCATTATATATATTGTACACCAAACGTTTTAGGCAATTTGATGGAAGATGGTGTGGTAGAACAAATCTATTTCAATCCTGCTCAACCTGTATTAATGAACGACACCATGCGTATTGTTCAAAACATTGACAGTGTTCACAACGGCAACCAACCTTTAATAAGCGCTTTTACCGGGAATGACGTAATCATAGGTTATATCGACACGGGAATAGATTATTATCATGAGGACTTTATAAATGAGGACGGATCAACCCGTGTTTTATATTATTGGGATCATTCATTAGGATATGATGAAGAGCGTACGCCAGACAAATATGGATACGGTCAGCTTTGGACAGCAGAAGACATTGATGCAGATATTTGCGGATCCTCTGACGGAAGTGCACACGGAACAACTGTTTCTGGAGCAGGTTCAGGAAATGGAAGAGCAACAGGAACACATAAAGGCGTTGCACCAGAGTCTGACATCATTATTGTTGAAACTAATTTTGGCTTAGCAAATTGGACGCTAACTGTTGCAGATGCTGTTGACTTTATTTTTTCAATGGCAGACACTTTAGGAAAACCGGCAGTCGTAAATGCAAGCGTTGGCACCTATTGGGGTAGTCATGACGGAACTGACCCTGCTGCAACGGTAATTGATAGCCTATTGGATGATTTACCCGGAAGAATAATGGTTGCTGCTGCAGGTAATTCTGGCGCACAAGGTAAATACCATTTAAAAGGAGTTGTTGATGTTGACACATCATTCACTTGGTTTGAGGTAAATCCATCATCAGCTTATGGTGTACCTGCTACTTATTTTGATTTATGGGCAGACACAGCAGATTTTAAGGATGTTGAATTTGCTTTTGGTGCAGATAAGGTTGATCCGGAATTTGAATTTAGAGGCAGAACAGAATTCTATTCAATTGAATCGCTGTTGGGCACAACAACTTACGATACCATTTGGTCAGAAGGAAATACATTGAGTCCAATAGAATTTTATTGCGAAGAAATAAATGGTGTTTATCATGTAGAAATGGCTATGCTAGATCCAGATTCTTCGGCTTATTTCTTTCGACTAGAAACAACTGGAAGTGGAGAGTTTGACATTTGGTCAGGTGCTTGGCTTGGTGCTTCAGATATTGTGAGTGAAGATTTGCCCAGCCCAATTGATTATGCGCCAATGGTGCATTATATGATGCCAGATACGCTCTCAACCATTGTAAGCTCGTGGACCTGCTCTCCAAAGGTAGTTACGGTTGGAAATTTTAAAAACCAATACGATTATATTGATTCGGAAGGCGAGCCTTATATATTAGGTGGTGGACCTCCAGGTGAATTAAGTCCAAATTCGAGTAAAGGGCCAAATAGACGCGGGCATATAAAACCTGATGTAGCCGCAACTGGTGACGGAATAATGAGCGCTTGTCCGCTATGGTTATCAGCATCATTAGTTGTCTCAAATCCGAGTATGTTAGCAGAAGGTGGTCAACATGTAAGAAATGGAGGGACTTCAATGGCTTCGCCAGTGGTAGCTGGAATCGCCGCGCTGTATTTAGAGAAATGTCCAACTTCAACCTATCAAGACTTTTTAGATGCCTTGCATGAAAATGCATATGAAGACTTATTTACTTTAGAAACACCAAACGTTGCATACGGCTATGGTAAAGTCAATGCTTTTCAATTGTTGAACACAACTAATGTACAAGCAACTTTAACAGGTGACACGCTAATTTGTGATGACCCGGTAGTGTTTACCACCGAAGAAGGTCCATTTGAAAGTTATTCTTGGTTTAATGCCGAAACAACAAGCGATATTACGCTCGACGAAACTGCGGACGTTTATACCATGGTAATAAATGAGCAGGGATGCGTTGGTTTGTCAGATACTATCCATGTAGTTAAAGGAACCTTACCACTATTTCCAACCATTAACATCATAGGTGGTGGTTTAATCACTGTACCTGCAGATTCGTTTATATGGTATTATAATGGCGTCCCGATTGATAGTTCTAATTCGCAGTACCACAATCCGGATACCACAGGTAACTATACTGTACAAGTTTTTAGTGAAGAAGGGTGTTCTTACCTTTCCGATATTGTTTATGTGGATCAATCTCAAATTTTAGAATTAAAGAAAAACGAATTTATAATACTTCCCAACCCGTTTATTAATGACTTTCACATTATTAAAAGTGATTTCGTTAATGTACACATAGTTGTAACAGACATGGCTGGAAAACTGGTTTATAACTATGCGGACGTAGCGGAGGACGACCTCTTCATATCGGTGGATATGACTGGAGCCGAAAGTGGAATTTATTTGCTGAGTTTGTTCTATGAAAACAACTTTAAAAGTTTCAAATTAATTAAACAATAACGTTACTAGACAGAAAAACAATCGCATTCGTCCATTTTCTAACCTTCTTAAACTAAACGAATCGATATTTTTTTATTTTTGCCGACAGGTTAAAAAAAACCACATATTAAAACTGAAAATTGAAAGAATGAATTTAAAAGGATTAATTGCCATATCAGGTAAACCTGGACTTTATAAAGTTGCTGCCCAAGGCAGAAACAATATTATTGTTGAATCTTTAGATACGGGAAAAAAATTCCCTGCTTTTGCTACTGAAAAAATCTCTGCTTTAGAAGACATCAGCATCTATACTTACGAAGAAGATGTTCCACTTTCTGACGTATATGATAAACTCGCTGAAAAAGTGAACTTTGATGCTGCTATTAGCCATAAAGAAAGTTCTGCTAAATTGAGAGAAGAGTTAACTTCATTCTTGCCAGATTTTGATGAGGATCGTATTTACGATTCTGATATTCGAAAAATATTCCAATGGTACAACATTCTTGAGGCTAAGGGTTATATTGTGAAGGAAGAAGCTAGTGAAGAAAGTGTTGTTGAAGCTGAAGCTGCTGCTGAAGAAGAAGAATAATTAGAAAATTTTGACAACTAAAAATCCCTGTCTGCATATAGCGAACAGGGATTTTTTTAATGCTAAAATTTTTAATTTAAAATTACTTCAATGTTGAGTTTTTCGTCCATCTGGGCTTTCTCTATTTTTAACACTTCTAAAGACTTTGAGAAGTTTAGAATGTTGTTTATTATAGCCGAGTTAGGCGTTTCAACAGTATCTTTTGAAGTTTTGGACTCATTTGTGTAGATTTTTATCATACGCTACCTTTTCAATTTGTTTATTAGATAAACTCATTTTATAAGCGATTATTGTGCAATCCACAAAAATAATATATTTTTTTTTGATTCTGACCCAACCTATTTGATCGAATCTACGTTAGGCGGTGATTGTTACCTGATGCTTGTCAACTAATTTTCTTAAATTGATTAAAGCATAACGCATTCTTCCAAGTGCAGTATTAATGCTAATATCTTCTTTATCAGCAATATCTTTAAACGACATTCCTTTAAAAATTCTATTCTTTAAGACATCACGCTGCTCATTTGGTAAATATTCAACCAACCTAACAACATCTGATTCAATTTGATCTTTTATAATGATGTCTTCCACATTGCTATCCGTTAACTTCAACACAGAGAAAATGTTGAAATCATCACTTTTAGAACTTGATTCAGAAATCATTTGCATTTTATTTGAACGCCGAAAGTGATCGACAATCATATTATGCGAAATGGTTAGTACCCAAGGCAAAAATTTGCCTTCTTCATTATAAGAACCGTTTTTTAATGTTTTGATTACTTTAATGAAAACGTCTTGAAAAATATCATTCGCCAAGTTTTGATTGCGCACTTTAGATATAATATACCCGAAGATGCGATCTTTGTTACGTAATAATAATTTTTCGAAAGCTTTTTCGTTTCCTTCTAAATACGAACGTATTAAGTCTTTGTCAGACAGAACAATATTTGCCATAAGTTACTCGTTTTAATGCACAGACAACTTTGGCTGTGCGTTATTTCAATTCAAAATTCAAAGAGTAAACTTATATCTTATATGCAAATATTTTAATTGTTATTGGACCAAAGATATGACAAATCCTTTAAATAGCCAAGTTTTGTTGGATTTAGGTTCTAAACGGTAGTGCTTATTGATTTAATCGTAGCTAAACGTATAAGTTAGTGTTAAATATTGTTTAAAAGGTAGAATTAACTTGCATATAACTACTTTTATTTACTTGGTTACAGAATAATTTCACATCCTCTTCCTTATAAAATTATGGACTTGCGGACTTTTATAATCAATTATAAACAAGTGAAAATTATTTGAAATAATGCAGTTCATTTTGGAGATATAAACTTTATCTTTGAAGCTTTCGGTGCAAATAATTAATCTATTTCATGAGTCAAACAAAAAAAGCTATAGAAATTACTGGGGCAAGGGTTCATAATCTTAAGAATATATCTGTTACCATTCCTCATAATGAATTTGTGGTGATTACGGGTCTGTCTGGCTCTGGAAAAAGCTCATTGGCATTTGATACATTGTTTGCGGAAGGACAAAGACGATATGTAGAAAGCTTATCATCATACGCAAGACAATTTTTAGGACGATTAGATAAGCCAGACGTAGATTCTATCAAAGGTATCTCCCCCGCCATTGCGATTGAGCAAAAAGTTATTTCAAAAAACCCAAGATCAACTTTAGGCACCGTTACTGAGATTTATGATTATTTAAAAGTATTATTTGCTCGAATTGGTAAAACATATAGCCCAGCAACTGGTGAAGAAGTAAAAAAACATAGCGTAACAGACGTCGTAAATTTTTTACAGGGCATTGAGATTGATA
>Ga0213869_10003163_pt1 | contig 11048 bp, 7 predicted proteins | sample PICome_10_FD_160083 | JGI IMG/M metagenome (GOLD analysis project Ga0213869, IMG submission 160083) | Coastal seawater microbial communities near Pivers Island, North Carolina, United States - PICO132 | ecosystem: Environmental > Aquatic > Marine > Coastal | place: USA: North Carolina...
ACAGTGTGTTTGTAACAGCTGCTGGTAGTGCGATTAGCATCCTTTTGGGTACGTTGGCTGCCTATGCATTATCACGGTTTACCTTCAAAGCGGGCCCTATTCGCAACGGTGATATAACTTTCTTCTTTATCTCGCAGCGTATTATGCCGCCTGTTGTTTTGGCGATCCCGTTCTTTATTATGTTGGGCAAGTTCTCGTTGCTCGATACGTTGCTGGGCCTCATTTTGGTTTATATCGTGCTGCTGATGCCGATCGCGGTGTGGATCATGGTTGATTTTTTCAACAAAGTGCCGCGCGAAATTGACGAAACTGCACTGATTGATGGCTGCAATCCCTATCAGGCATTTTACAAAGTCGTGCTTCCAAACTCGATCCCCGGGATCATCGTGGCGGGCATGTTTTGCATGATCTTCGGTTGGACTGATTTCTTCTTTTCATTCATCCTGACATTTACTGAAGTACAACTCCTGCCGGTCGCGATTGTGGCTCTAAACTCATCAATCACACCATGGTGGAGCCTATCAGCAGCAGCGCTGGTCAGTGTTGCACCTCTGGTTGTCGTTGCGTTCATCGTCGAACGATTTTTGTCAAAAGGTAACCTGTCAGGAGCATTGAAATAAATGTCACTCATTGCCTCAAACCTGTGTCTAAAGCCGGATACGGAACATCATTTGAATGACGTTTGTTTTGAAATGTCTAAGGGTGAAATCTACACGATCATCGGCCGGACTTTGGCCGGTAAAACCACCTTGCTCAAAACCATTGCGGGATTGATCGCGCCTGAAAGCGGCAGTTTAACCCTGGATGGCCAGGATTTTGGCCGCATTCCAGTGTGGAAGCGCGAAGTGGCAATGGTGTATCAGCAATTCATCAATTACCCGCATCTGAGCGTGTATGAGAACGTGGCCTTCCCCTTGAAGCAGCGCGGCATGCAACGCGGTGAAATCAACAACCGGGTAATGAAAGCGCTGTCGCAAGTGGGGTTAGACGGGTTCGAAAACCGCAAAATCCAAGCTTTGTCGGGCGGCCAACAACAGCGGGTGGCGCTGGCGCGCTCTTTGGTGAAAGAGGCCAATATTGTGTTGCTGGATGAGCCCTTGGTGAATTTGGACTATAAATTGCGCGAACAATTGCGCGAAGAGTTCCGAAACATCTTTAGCGCAAAAGCGTCCGAAAATTCTATTTTGATTTATTCTTCGACGGATCCGGTCGAGGCGATGCAACTTGGCGGGCAGATATTGGTCATGGATGAAGGGCGCATCCTGCAGCAGGACAGCGCCAAAGAAGTGTATGAGAACCCCAACTCGACCAAAGTGTCGCAAATTACCAATGATCCGGCGATGAACCTGTTTGAAGGAACTGTGGCCGATGGCAAGACTATCTTAAGCTCGGAAATTCAATTTGACTTGCCTCAGCATTGCCAGGCGCTGCCGCCGGGCCCCTATACCTTCGGTTTGAGGGCCGCGGCAATCAGCTTGGCAGAGGGTGGATTTCCCTTCACTGTTGAACTGTCCGAGATCAGTGGCTCGGAAACCTTCCTACATCTCAAACATGAGCATGTGCAGGTGGTGGGTCTGTTGGATTCGGTTCAAAATTTCAATATTGGCGAGACCGTGACAGCGCAATTTGATACCGCGCATCTTTATGCATTTGCAACGGATGGAAGATTAAGATCCTCACCCTATGGCGGACTGAAGTAATGGCTAAAATTGAACTGCAAAATATTGCGCATTCTTACAACCCTCAGGCGGTGGATAAGACCTATGCGTTGGACCCGTTTAATATGACCTGGGTTGATGGCGGTCGTTATGCAATTTTAGGTCCCTCGGGCTGTGGTAAAACTACTATGCTCAACATTATGTCCGGTATCGTGCAACCATCAGAGGGGAAACTACTTTTTGATGGTGTGGATGTGACTACGCTGTCTACGTCTGAGCGTAATATTGCGCAAGTATTTCAGTTTCCGGTGATTTACGGCACAATGACCGTTGAGCAAAATTTGGCCTTTCCATTGGTGTGCCGGAATTATGAAAAATCTGTTATTGATACTAAAGTCCAGGAAGTGGCCGATGCCTTAAGCTTGCAGGGTTTGCTGAAAAAATCGGCTAGCCGATTGACCGCGGATCAAAAACAGCTGATCTCACTGGGGCGAGGACTTGTACGCGATGATGTAGCAGCAGTTTTGATGGATGAACCGCTCACGGTTATCGACCCAGATTTAAAATTTCGCCTGCGTCGTCAATTGAAAGAAATTAATCAGAAATACCGTTCAACGCTGATCTATGTGACCCATGATCAGAATGAGGCCATGACCTTTGCTGAAAATATCATTGTTATGGATGCTGGAAAAATTGTGCAAGTTGGTTCACCATCTGAGCTGTTTGAGCGTCCAAAAACAACCTTTGTCGGATATTTTATTGGCGCGCCAGCAATGAATTTTTTCAATTGTCATGCTGTTGGCGTAAATAAATTATCAATTGGCAGTGCTGAGATTACGAGTGGTACCGACTTGTCCAAAGTGGGTCGCGCTCCGTTAAAACTGGGCATTCGATCTGAGTACATCCGCATTGTTGAAGCAAAAGGCGCAAATACTTTAAATGCCCAAGTACAACGGGTTGAAGATTTGGGTAACTATAAACTGTTGACTGCTGTGTTTGATGGATTTGTGATTAAGGTCAAGGTGGAGCGTGATGTCGCAGTCCCAGCGGAGCGTGTAGAGCTGCTGCTGCCGGCTGAAAATTGTTGCGTCTATGCAGAAGAAAAGCTGATCTAGCCCAAATTTTTAATTTGTAATAGAGTAAAAAAGGCCCTCCAAAGGTAATTAACGATGATATGAAGTTATTGAATTAATAATTTTAAGTCCTTATTTGAAATTCTAAAAGTCGTCTACGTACCTGGAAAATCTTTGTAATTCTTGTTATTTTCTGAGAGCTTTTATGAATAGATAGAATTACTTAAGTATTAAAGGCAGGTATGCAGACATTGACATATAAAATATTTTACAGAGAACGCATTTTCCAGGATCTGACTTATTAACCATGGGCTGCAGTCTGTGAATTGATCAAAGTCAATTTTGAATTTCAACAAGATCAAGATAAGGTGCAGGTTTCTGTTGCCAGGTACCTGCGGACCCCGCCTGACGCTGCAAGGCGACAGGGCTTAAGGTTTCAATGTTTCGGACTGCTTACGCAGCCAGAGCCATTGGAGCTTTGTTGTCATTTGCAACTAGCTTAAATGAACCGATAACGGTGGTATCTCACCGAGCCAAAGCTAACCCCTTTAGACGTCCGTCGATCCTATTTCAGCCCCATCTGTCCCCAAATGAGGGAGATTTGGTGGAGCTGCCGGGTACCGCCCCCGGGTCCGATCCGTTTATTACGAGCGCGTTTATGACCATAGTCCCGAGGGACGTCTAAAGTGTAATGTGCTTTGCCATTAATTAAAAGAGGCGCGGGAGGCTAAATTGAAAAAGTGTCAGATATGTTTTCGGGCCGACCTCTGGCACTTGGCTGCGATTGACGCTAGCAAGAGTGAAATGTAAATTCTTGGAGAGCCTTATGTTTAAAGCCTTAGTTGTTGAGAAGACGGAAACTGGCACCCAAGCCGATCTGCGGCAAATTTCATATGACGATTTACCCGCGGGTGATGTGACTGTGGCGGTTGACTATTCCACGGTGAACTACAAAGATGGGCTGTGCATCGGTCCGGGCGGTGGTTTAGTCCGCGTTTATCCGCATGTGCCAGGGATTGATTTTGCGGGCACCGTCGAAAGCTCGGACGATCCGCGCTATCAGCCGGGGGATAAAGTTATTCTGACCGGCTGGCGCGTTGGCGAGTCGTATTGGGGTGGTTATGCACAAAAGGCGCGGGTGAAGGCAGATTTCCTCGTGCCTCTGCCGCAGGGGTTGACGACCCGGCAGGCTATGGCTGTTGGCACTGCTGGCATAACGGCCATGTTGGCCGTTATGGCGCTTGAAAATCATGGGCTTAAGTCCGGAACGGCACCTGTTTTGGTCACCGGTGCCGCTGGCGGTGTGGGCTCGGTTGCCACGGCGCTCTTGGCCAATTTGGGCTATGAGGTGGCTGCGGTCACCGGCCGTCCTGAGACAGCAGATTATCTTAAATCGTTAGGGGCAACGCAGATCATTGCACGCAATGAGATAAATGAGGTGACCAAGAGACCTCTCGAGGCGGAGACTTGGGCAGGCTGCGTCGATGCTGTGGGTGGCGACATGCTGGCGCGCGTGTTGGGGCAAATGTGCTACGGCGCTTCCGTGGCGGCTGTGGGTCTGGCAGGCGGGGCAACCCTACCGGCAACGGTCATTCCCTTTTTGCTGCGTGGTGTGAACCTGTTGGGCATCGACAGCGTGATGCAACCTTTTGAAAATCGGCAAAAGGCTTGGGCGCGGATCGCTAAAAATCTGCCGCTGGATAAGCTTGAAGGCATGATTGTTCCGTCGGTTCTGTCCGATCTACCGCGTTTGGGCAAAGAAATTCTCAAAGGCCAAGTGCAGGGCCGCGTCGTGGTTGACGTGAACGCCTGAGAGCCGCAAAGTGACGTTCAATCGGGCCTGATCTTACAGTGCCTCACAATTCCTGTTTATCGTCTGGCTTGCCCGAGGAGCCATCTGCCAAGGACCAACGCCATGCAGCTTGATCTAGAGTTTATCCGTCAGAATTTCCCTGCCTTCGACGTGCCGTCTTTGCAGGGCCAGTCATTTTTTGAAAATGCTGGGGGTTCTTACACCTGTGTGCAAGTTCAGGACCGTCTGGCCCGGTTCTATCGGGAGCGCAAAGTACAGCCCTATGCGCCTTATGAGGCGTCGCGCTTGGGCGGGGCGGAAATGGACGAGGCCCGCTCTCGCCTGGCCGCGATGCTGGGTGTAGAGAGCGATGAGCTGAGTTTTGGGCCCTCCACCACCCAGAATACCTATGTCTTGGCGCAAGCGGTCGGGCAATGGTTGGAACCGGGGCAGTCCATCATTGTCACCAATCAAGATCATGAGGCCAATTCGGGCCCTTGGCGGCGATTGGCCGAACGTGGGGTTGAAGTGAAAGAATGGGCTATTGATCCGCAGACGGGTCTGCTGGATCCACAAGATTTGCAGGCTCTGCTGGACGCATCTGTGCGGATGGTGTGTTTTCCGCATTGCTCCAATGTGATAGCGGCGGTGAACCCCGTGGCGGAAATCACGGCGATGATACGCGCGGCTGGTGCTTATTCTTGTGTTGATGGGGTGAGTTATGCGCCGCATGGTTTTGTAAATGTTTCTGAGTTAGGCGCGGATATCTATTTGTTTTCTGCCTATAAAACTTATGGGCCGCATCAAGGGCTGATGGTGATTCGACGTGATCTTGGCATGCGCCTGCCCAATCAAGGGCATTATTTCAATGAAGGTAGCCTGTATAAGCGCTTTACACCCGCCGGTCCCGATCATGCGCAAGTGGCGGCCTGTGCAGGTATGGCCGATTATGTGGATGCAGTGTTTTCACACCACTTTTCAGCCAAGGCCACACCTGCCCAGCGGGCTGCAAGGGTGCATGACCTGTTTCGTGATCACGAGGCTCGCTTGGCGCAACCGATATTGGACTTCCTGAGCTCCAAAAACTCTGTGCATTTGATTGGCCCGGCTCAGGCAAAAAATCGCGCACCAACTATTTCTGTGCAACTGCCTATGCCTGGTGAGATGGCGGCAGAGAAGCTTGCACCCTTCGGCATCATGGCGGGGGGGGGTGATTTTTACGCGGTGCGCCCATTGTCTGCCCTTGGTATTGCGCCAGAGCACGGGGTGCTGCGTCTATCTTTTGTGCATTATACTGGTGTCGATGACGTTGACCGGCTGTTAAACGCCCTAGATCACATCGTATAGCGGTTTATGAGGAACGCGACATGACCCCAACTCTATTGTGGTTCCGGCGCGACCTTCGTCTGCAAGACCACGCGGCGCTGATGGCGGCTCTATCGCGGGGCGGCCCGGTGATTGCGGTTTTTATCTGTGATGCCCAGGTTGAGACCCTAGGATCGGCGCCGAAATGGCGGCTGGGGGAGGGTGTTGCGGCGTTGCAAAAGGCACTCGCAGACAAAGGCAACCGCCTGATCTTGCGGCGCGGTGCGGCGATAGATGTGATCCCCAAACTGGTAGAGGAAACGGGAGCGACAGCGGTCTATTGGCAGCGAGCCTATGATCCAGCAAGTCAGGCGCGAGATGCCGAGGTGAAGGCTTCCCTGTCTGCGATAGGTCTTGAGGCCAAAAGCTTTAAAGGCCATCTGATGTTTGAACCCTGGACGGTGCAAACCAAACTGGGCGGATTTTACAAAGTTTACACGCCGCTCTGGAAGGCGGTGCGAGGTCGTGCGGTGCCGACACCATTGTCAGCGCCAGGACGGATCCCTGGGCCAGAGATCTATCCCAGTTCCGAGGCGCTGGGCGCATGGAGATTGGGGCGCGATATGCAGTGTGGCGCTGAAACCGTGGCACAATATGCGCGGGTCGGTGCGGATTTGGCACAGGAGCGACTGGTAGAATTCACCAGTGGCGCTCTGCGACACTATGGCGAGGGGCGGGATATTCCCGGTGAAGATGGCACGTCAAAATTAGCAGAAAATTTAGCTCTGGGGGAAATTACTCCTGCGCAATGTTGGTACGCGGCGCAAACCGAGTGGGAGCGTGGCAATCCGGGGGCAGAGATTTTCCTAAAAGAATTAGTGTGGCGCGAATTTGCCTATCACTTGTTGCATCATACGCCGCAAATATTGACCCGAAACTGGAAGCCAGCTTGGGATGCTTTCCCTTGGAGCGAGGATGCCAGCAGCGCCAAGTTTACCGCATGGAAAACAGGGCGTACGGGGCTAGAGTTTATCGATGCGGCGATGCGAGAACTTTATGTCACTGGCACCATGCACAACCGTGGTCGGATGATTGTGGCTTCTTATTTGACCAAACATCTCATGACCCATTGGCGGCTTGGGCAGGCTTGGTTTGAAGACTGCCTGATCGATTGGGATCCCGCGAGCAATGCGATGGGATGGCAATGGGCGGCGGGCAGCGGTCCGGACGCGGCACCCTATTTTCGCGTGTTCAATCCGGAAACCCAGATTGAGAAATTTGATCCAGATAGGCGCTATCGCAAGATGTGGATTGCAGAAGGGCAGGCAAACCCACCACCAAGCGCGCAGCAATATTTTGACTCGATACCAAGGTCTTGGGGCCTGTCGGCTCAGAACGCCTACCCTGCACCGATCGTCTCAGCCAAAGACGGGCGTGACATCGCCTTGTCGTCTTACAAAACCCGTGACTTCTAATCATCGCGAGGCTTGCTTCTCACGCCTGCTCCGTTAATTTACTATAAACTCCAATCGAAACGGGAGACGCCTATATGATCCTGACCACCACCGATGGGCAGAAAAATTTGCCTCGTTATTTTGCCACCGCTTTTAGCATCGCGCAAAAAGGACAAAACGGGCGAATAGATTTTGTTTTTGAAGATGGCCGCATCTTCCGGGCGGAGGGTCCAGGCGCAGGGCCGGTCTGTGAGATCCGCATTCACGACAAAGGCATCTTCGAGCGTTTACTGCGTGAAGGGCAGCTAGGGTTTTGTGATGCCTATTTGGACGGCCAATGGAGCACGCCGGATTTGCAGGCCTTCATGGACTATATTCATGCGGATAATGAAGAGGTGTTTGACAGTTTTCCGGGACAAAAGCTGGTACAGCTATATGAGAAACTCCGCTTCTGGATGCAAGGCAATTCCAAGGGACAGGCGCGTAAGAATATCAGCTACCACTACGATTTGGGGAATGATTTCTATGGTCTATGGCTCGACAAGACCATGACTTACTCATCGGCGATTTTTGAAACTGGGCGTGAACCTCTTGAGGAGGCTCAGACAGCAAAATACGCCAGTATGGTTGATCAAATGGGGGTGAAACCTGGTGATCATGTGCTGGAAATCGGTTGCGGCTGGGGTGGCTTTGCCGAATATGCTGCAAAGGAGCGAGGTTTGAATGTGACCTGTCTGACCATCAGCAAAGAGCAGTTTAAATACGCCGAAGATCGGATTGCTGACGCGGGCTTGCAAGATATGGTGACGTTTAAACTGCAAGATTATCGCGACGAAACCGGCGTTTATGATGGTATCGCTAGTATTGAGATGTTTGAAGCCGTGGGGGAGAAATACTGGCCCTCGTATTTCAGCACGGTTTATGGCCGGCTCAAAAAAGGTGGGCAGGCGACGCTGCAAATCATCACAGTGCGTGATAATCGGTTTGAAGAATACCGCAAATCTGTTGATTTTATTCAAAAGTACATTTTCCCGGGCGGTATGTTGCCTTCACCAGCGGTGCTGCGCCGCGAGGCCCAAGAGGCCGGCCTGTACTGCGTGAAATCGATTGAGTTTGGTGAGAGTTACAGCCAAACCCTGAGGCTTTGGCACAGTCGTTTCAATGACAAATGGGATCAAGTGGCGGCGATGGGCTTTGATGATCGTTTCCGCCGGATGTGGAATTTCTATCTGGCCTCATGCGCTGCTACTTTTCATTATGCCAATTGCGATGTGACACAAATTACCCTGTCCAAGCCTTAGAGAGCCAAATATGATCGATGTATTTTTGTTTGGCACGCTCTGCTGGCCAGAGCTATTGCGTCTTGTGGGCGGGACAAGCTGTCCCGTCGGCGTGGATGCCGTATTACCCGGCTACCATGTCAGCTGGGCCAAGGGGCAAGCGTTCCCAGCAATCCATCCCAAGGCTGGCTGTCGGGCGCGGGGTATTTTGCTGCGGGGATGTGACGCGCAAGTTTTGGCGCGTATGGATCACTATGAAAGCGGCTTCGGCTATAGGCTGCACCCGGTGACGGTCATGGCAGCTGGGCTCCACGTGCACGCGAAAGTTTACCTGCCTCCTGACAGTCTGGCGCCTGGGCTACAGTGGTCTTTGACCGATTGGCAAGAGGAACATGGGGCTTTGACTTTGGAAGCGGCTTGGGAGGTTATGGCCGTGATGGGACAGATGGCACCAGCGGAACTAGCGCGTGCCTATCCTATGATGCGCGTGCGCGCGGATGCACGGCTCAAGGCGCGGTCAGACCCGTCGCCGTCGTCGCCCTCTGGCATGAGCGGCACCGATGTGGTGGTGCATGACCACAGCCAGCCGTATACAAAATTTTTCGCCTTGCAGCAGGCCGCGCTTTCCGTCCCGCGTTTTGATGGGGCAGAGAGCGAGCGAGTGGAGCGGGCGGCCTTTGTCGGCACAGATGCCGCCATTGTTTTGCCCTATGATCCAAAAACCGATAGGGTCTTGTTGGTGGAACAGTTTCGGTTTGGCCCCTTTGTGCGCGCCGATGCCTACCCGTGGATGATGGAGCCGGTTGCAGGGCGAATTGATGCGGGCGAGACACCCCAAGCCGCTGCAATCCGAGAGAGCTTTGAAGAGGCAGGATTGAAAATCGGTAATCTGCATAGTGTGCATAGCGGCTACAGCTCACCGGGATGCAGCAGTGAATATTTTCACATTTTTGTAGGCCTTGCGGAGATTGATGAGGCGGCGGCGATCGTGAGTGGATTGCAGGAAGAAGCGGAGGATATCCGAGGGCATGTCCTGAGCTTTGACGAATTTTACCACCGCCTTACGCACCATAAATTGCCCGTGGTACCGCTAGCTTTGGCAGGATATTGGTTGGCACAAAATCGAGACAAGCTGCGCAAGAATTCTTGAGATTCTGTCTCATGCGTCTTAGGAAGAACAAAAGATAAAGGGTTTGTTATGTTGACTATCTATTCCGGTTTGGCTGCGGCCATAGGCAATACGCCATTGATCCGGCTAAATGCAGCTAGCGAGGCCACGGGCTGTGAAATTCTTGGCAAGGCGGAATTTATGAATCCAGGACAATCTGTTAAGGATCGCGCAGCTTTGTATATCATCAAAGCGGCTGTGGCTTCTGGTGAGCTACGACCGGGGGGCACGATCGTTGAAGGTACGGCGGGCAATACGGGGATTGGCTTGGCGCTAGTCGGCGCCTCCATGGGCTTTCGCACGGTGATCGTCATACCTGAAACGCAAAGCCAAGAGAAAAAGGATATGTTGCGCCTTGCGGGCGCAGAGCTCGTCGAGGTTCCCGCTGCCCCATATAAAAATCCCAATAACTATGTGCGCTATTCGGGACGTTTGGCTCAGGAATTAACCAAAACGGAGCCCAATGGCGCCATATGGGCCAATCAATTTGACAACACTGCCAATCGTCAAGCGCATATCGAGACCACTGGTCCGGAGATATGGGCGCAAACGGAGGGCAATCTCGACGGTTTTATATGTGCGGCGGGCTCGGGTGGAACTGTGGCGGGCATGGGGATGTACTTGCAGCCCAAGGGCGTAAAAGTGGGCCTTGCTGATCCCGATGGCGCGGCCTTGCACAGTTTTTACACCACGGGGGCTTTGGCGTCAGAAGGTGGATCGATCAGCGAAGGCATCGGTCAAGGTCGTATTACCAAAAACCTAGAGGGCTTTATGCCGGATATGTCCTACAACATTCCCGATTCAGAGGCATTGCCCTTTGTATTTGATCTCCTGCGCAATGAAGGTTTGGTTCTTGGGGGGTCTTCCGGAATTAACATAGCTGGGGCTGTGCGCATGGCGCGAGATCTTGGCCCTGGTCATAGAATTGTGACTATTCTTTGCGATTATGGTACACGCTATCAATCAAAACTCTTTAACCCTGATTTCTTGCGTTCAAAAGGACTTGAGGCGCCAGAATGGATGGAGACAAGCCGTGGTATTCAAACCGTTTTTAAATCTGTCTAAATTTGTTCTGATACTGTGGTTAGGGCTTTGGGTCACTCTCGCGAGTGCCCAAACGTCTGCGCAAGCCACGCCGGATTACAGCCGATGGGCCGCCACGGCGAATATGGCACAAGATACGCTTGAAGCCGGCACAGCAAATGAAGCTTTTTTGATTAAATTGCGCGAGCAATTGGCCCTGCGGCGTTCTGACTTCTCAGAAGTACAAAATTCCAACTCCGCGAGATTGGCAATTTTGGAGGAGCAGCTGGCCGCC
>Ga0213869_10003165_pt1 | contig 11046 bp, 3 predicted proteins | sample PICome_10_FD_160083 | JGI IMG/M metagenome (GOLD analysis project Ga0213869, IMG submission 160083) | Coastal seawater microbial communities near Pivers Island, North Carolina, United States - PICO132 | ecosystem: Environmental > Aquatic > Marine > Coastal | place: USA: North Carolina...
AATCTGGGAATCCATACTCATCCGCAGGAAAAATCTCCACTTCCCCCAATGGCAAGGAACTTCCCAAATCGACCTGCACCCACTTCACCGCATCCTGTTTGGCCGAAACCTGGCTGTGGTATCCATATCGATCTGATCGTTTCTGCCCAGACCCAGTGACCAATTTCTCCAGCTTCTTGAGCTCAGGGGTCTTAGCAACGTCGATATCAGCTCGAACTTTTGCCAGCTTAGATTGCTCCGCCGAGATCCGCGCTACCAGGTTCTCGCGCTTTTGAACGACCACCGGATCCAAATCATACTCGCGGTCGGACCGATCAAGAGCAGCGAAAATCGATTGCAAGGAATAGTAGTCCTTCATCGTGACCGGATCCGCCTTATGGTCGTGACACTGGGCGCATTGCACCGTGAACGAACAGAAAGTCGTCATGACTGCGGTCACCATATCGTCGCGGTCCAAATGACGCGCTACCTTTCCATCGATTTTACTCTCGGGAACCTCGGCATGTCCGATGAGATCCCATGGCCCCGCGGCCAAAAATCCAGTGGCCTCGATCCCGTCACGGCGATGGGGCAAGAGTCTATCTCCAGCGATCTGCTCCCTTACAAATTCCGCGTAGGGTTTGTCCTCATTGAATGCGCGGATGACGTAATCTCGATAAGGCCAAGCATGATTTCGGGGCTGGTCTTTATCGTATCCGTGAGTCTCTCCGAAATGAACCACATCCAACCAGTGACGCGCCCAGCGTTCACCATATCGAGGCGAGGCCAAAAGTTCATCCACCAATTCCCGATAAGCCTCAGGCCTTTCGTCTTGCACGAAGGTATCCATCCTTTTTGGTGAAAGGGGCATCCCCCAAAGATCGAAAGCCAAACGACGCGCCAAAACCCGCTTTTCTGCAGCACCCGAAGAAGTGAGCCCAAGTTGCCTCTGCTTCGCCCGAATAAACCGATCCACAATTACCTTCTCAGCCCCGGACGGAACCTCAGGACGCTCAAGGGGCTGCATTGACCACCATACCTCTTGGCCATTCAGACCAATAAGGGTCATTAGAAGGACAAAGGCAAAGCGCATCTCGGACGACAGCAAAGCAGTAAACCGAAGTCTGATAAAACAAAAAAACACAAGGTCATGAGACCTTGCGCTTTGGTAATTTGGTTCTGAAAAGGACGCTTACTTCCGACGACGAACGAAAAGCAGGCCAAGACCTGTGAGGCCAAGAAGGGCCGAAGAAGGCTCCGGGACGGGGGTCAACCCACCAAAATCACCGATCGTTTGAATAGTTAGAGATAGTCCTAACGCAGTCTGAGCAGTGAACTCTCCAGCTGGGCGAGGATCGTCGTCAAGATTCATAAGGAGGCGGGGAGCTGGAAAAGTGTCAACTCCCGCAGAAGCTGGATCTCCGGGGGCAGCTCCAGTTTCCCAATAAGCCGCTAGGATATCCCCACCAATAGTCGCAAGGACATTTCCACCACCCACACTTGCGGTTCCGGTGCCGAGACCATTGAAGTCTCCGCCAACGTTGGTATCGAATAAGTCGTAAGCTCCAGCGGGGACCCCAAGAAGATTCGAACCAGCCGCCGTGATAGTAGTCTCATTTCCAGCAACGGACTTGTTATTTGTCGCCGAGCCAGTGTGCCATCCCATGCGATTACCAGCATTCCGAGCCGTATAGCTGGTAAAATTCAGTACAGGAATTTCGAGGCCGTTATAACCGTCAGCATTTCCATTGGCATATGCAGAACTCGAAAGACTGCGCCCGATGATAACGAGATCTACGCCATCAAGGGCCGATTGAGTGCTCGCTGCGTTGAAATTTGAGAAATCTCCTGCCGCGGTCACATTAGCATCCGAGTAATTCGCAGCTAGAAAAGCCTCTATTTCCGAAGTGTCTAATGCAGAAACCAAGATGTTTGCGCCAGACGCTAAACCGACTGTAGCTGAGAACGTAATTAACTGGAGTGCTTTCGAATACTTCATAGAAGGTAGTTGTTAGAGAAGAGAAAGGGTGCCCTTCCCTTTCTCTATTGGCAATAAAAAAGGAGCCACTTCAGACGGAGTCCGGAGATTCGCTCTTCTGGATCGCCTTTTAATGTGTTAACCTTTCCAGACCGGCAAGTTACTGCGACTTCTCGGTCTCTTCGCACAAACACTATGAAATCCAAGCACACACCCGCTCTCAAATTACTATTTCTATCCGGAATTTGCGCTACTTTAGGTCTGATTCCGGCCGCTGCAGAGCAAGTCATTTTCACCGAAATACAATATAACGCTAAAGCAGGTGACCCAGATTTTGTGGAAATCACCAACAATACCGGAACTCCACTCGATATGGGGAAATGGTATTTCTCGGATGGCATCGACTACACCTTCCCAGATTTTAACGCGGCAAACACTAGCGCTCATATCTTAAAACAATTTGAGACTATTTTGGTTTCGCCAGTCGACGAGGCAACCTTGAGAGACGCTTATCCCAATATTCCTGAAGATACCCGCATATTCGGACCCTATAGCGGTGCCCTTTCAAATTCCGGAGAAAAACTCACGCTGAGTGATAAGAACGGAGTTGTTATGACCACGATCGAATACAACGATGGCGGGAAATGGCCTGCCGCAGCCGATGGGACCGGTCACACTCTCACCCGAATCAATCCCAATCTCTCCAATGGCGAGTGGCGTAACTGGGAAGCTAGTGCCCAACCGAGCGGGACTCCAGGGAGAGGGCCAGCTACCGAAGGCGACCTTCCAACTTTTACGACCGAAATAGCAGAAACCACCTCTACTTGGAAATATGACCAGAATACTGCAAATCTGGACCGCGGCACCGAATGGCGCGAGTCAGATTTTGACGACGATAGCTGGTCTGAAGGCGCAGGTGTTTTTGGGAGAAACTCCGCTGACCCATTTAATACTCCATGGACCACCGGCGGCAGATTCACCTACTATTTACGTTCCGAATTTCAATTCGACGGACTCTTCTCCAGCGCAATGATCGACATCGAATCTCACTTGGACGATGGCGTAATTTTCTATCTTAACGGGAAAGAGATCACTCGCTTTAATATGCCCTCAGGCGCGATCAATTTTGAGACTCCTGCTAGCTCGGGCCGCGAATGGCAGGAGTTAGCTGAGATCGCTTCCGGCATAGACATTAGCTCTGCGCTTCGAACTGGACGGAATGTCCTGGCAGTCGAAGTTCATAACCGAGCCGCTGGCAGCTCTGACATCGCCTTTGGCGCGAATATTAGTATCACAGCAACTGAATCACTTAGCTCCCCCTTGTCGAATCTCGTCATCAGTGAGATTCACTTTAGCGAAGACGACCAGATCGACTGGATCGAACTTCATGCCCCCGGAAATTCCACAGTGTCCTTATCGGGCATGGCCCTTGCTACCACAAGGTCCTTTAAAAATGCAGTCGATCTGAGCGGCAGCGTGGCCGCCGGAGGATACCTCAGCGTTCCCCTAACTCTCGAGGTCGACGAAAATGGTGACGTTGACCTTTTCCTCATTCAAGGCAACTCCGTCATAGATGCCGTGCGTCTTGACCGAGACAACAGCGAGGAAACCTTCCAATCCTTTCCGGTTGGCGAGGAATGGTTTGGCGGAGCCGGACACACCCGTGACTCACCAAACGATCCCGTTTCCCGCCAAAGCTCGATCGTCATTAATGAGATTATGTACGATTCGCCCTCTGATCATGGCACCGCCGAATATATCGAACTCTACAATCGTGGAACCGACACGATCAACTTGACCGGGTGGCGAATCAGCGACGGGGTCCGCTTCGATTTCCCAGATAATACTACTATCGGACCCGGTGGATATCTGGTCATCGCCGCTGATCAAGAGTGCCTCACTGCAGCACATGGCAATATTCCCATTGTTGGAAATTGGCGAGGTGGTTTAAGAGATGGTGGCGAACTCATCAGAATCGAAGATGAGAACGGAAATCTTGTCGACGAAGTCGACTACCTCCCAGAAGGAGATTGGCCAAATCTGGCCGATGGCGACGGCAGCAGTATGGAGCTCCGCCATCCTAGTATGAATAATAATATCAGTAGCGCCTGGGATGACAGCGACGAGAGCAATAAGTCCACCATGCAAAAATTTACTTACACAGGAAACTTCGACCGCTCCTATTGGTTACCACTCAGAAACGGTCAGGAGCTCCACACTCACCTAGTCGGAGATTCCCATGTTATTCTTGAAAATATCTCGGTCACCCTCAACAACTCGGGTTCAAACCTCCTCAGGAATCCCGCCGTCATGTCGCAATCCAGTGCCAGCAGCCAAGGGTGGGTTTGCCAAGGAACTCACTATCAAAGCTTTTTTGACGGAAGAAAATTAAATCTGATTTCAACGGGCCACGGCGATAACAAAGGCAATCGGGCAGAAGTAGATTTCGCAACATCTCCCGTGTTCGATCAAAGCTACACTCTATCTTTTGACGGGCGTTGGGTAAGCGGAAAATCACGGATTATTTTCCAAACTCTCGATCACGGATTTGGCACGACTTTCCTTCTTCCGATTCCTAATAATCTGGGGACTCCGGGGGCTGCCAATTCCACACTATTGGCTGCTCCCGCGCCGACCGTTACTGGTGTCATCCACAGCCCGGTTGTTCCAAAACCAGGTAACCCGGTCACCGTGACATCGAGAATCGAGTCCGCCGGGCCACTGACCTCGGTTACTCTTGTTCATAGGCTCGATAGCAATTCTGGAGACGAAACTTGGAGACGCACCACTATGACTGATCAAGGGGGAGGAGTCTACAGTGCCACGGTCAGCCAGAACACTTCGAATAATCAAATCACTCAATTCTATGTGGAAGCGGCCTCTGGCAATACGACCACTACCCAACCTAAATTTGGTGCTGAGCGTCCCGCAATGTGGATCGTAGACAGCCGTGAAATGCCGAACATCCTCCTACAGGAAAGATTCATCGTCTCAAACTACGATCGCCAAGCGCTAAACTCCAACATTGGTGGAGGGCCAACCTTCAACTACAATTTCCCCCGCCCTTCCAACCAATTCTTCAATGCGACTTTTATCGCGAACGAAAGCGAGATTTACTACAATGCTGAGATTCGGAAAAGCGGAAGCCCCTTCACCAGGGCGACTGATGCTAACATTGACCATGGAAAATGGAAGCTCCCCGGAGACCGTCTTTTCCGGGGAAGACGGCGCAGCGTTATTGATGCTTCAGGCACTCCCCAAGGAAGCGGGACTCCCCGCTTTTACGACGATCGTATCGCTCGCTATTTTCTCTATCAACTCGGCCATCCAGTTAACGAGATGGAATATACTCACACCGTTATTAATAACGGCCGATTTAACCTTCGCGAAAGTCACGAACCCATCTCAAACGATTTTCTAAAACGAAATTTCAAAAACGGTAGTAAAGGCACTCTACTTAGAATCGACGACGAATGGCGCTTCACCAGTGATGATGGAAATGCACGCCAAAGCCGAAACGCCGATTGGGCCTACAAGGATACCGGGAACCCGGTCGCCTATCATAGCGAATGGCTAATGCGCAGCCGGGAGTCGGACTACGACTACGGTAACTTTATCGAGCTCACACGCATGCTTGATGAAAACAAGACAGATGAAACAACTCTAAGTCGGATCACTAATCCTGACATGTTAGCTCTGAACGCAGTCGTTCGTGGATACGATGCGGACTGGGATACGATCACGGTAGACCGAGGCAAAAACGCCTACTTTTTCCGACCAAAAGACGGAGATGGCTGGATGCTCCTCCATTGGGATGGAGACCGAGTCTTCGATCGGAGTAACCAGGCCATCCTTGGAGGAAGAAGAGGAGTTAACACGTATTTTAATCGCCCCTTCATCCGCCGCCGAATGAATTACTACATGACTAAATTGCTGGACGAGCACACCAAAGACTCTGCAAGGACTCTTGCCTGGATGGATGCGGAAACCGCCGCAGTTTCAGGCTCTGGCATCAACATGACAAAATCCCACTATACGAACTGGTTCAACAGAAGGGAAGGTATGGCGCGGAACTTTATCACTTCAAATGTCGCTAATACCTCATTTGCTATCACAACTCCCCGAACTCCAACCTCAAAAGATATCATCACCTTAGAAGGAACTTCACCTCCAACAGCCTTTTCTATCCGAGCTATTGGCCAAGATGAAACCTCATTTTCTTGGACCAGTACAACTGCCTGGGAACTTACTGGTGTCGTTCTTCAACAAGGGGTCAACAGCCTGAGCATCGAAGGAATCGATCACGAAGGAAACGTTGTCGAACAGACTCAATTTACCATCACCAAAACCGGCAACGCACCTCCCGTAATTGCTCTAGACTCATCTCCAAACTCACTAAGAATCAATCTAGACGAAACCATCACGCTGGACACCACAGGAACTTTCGACCCGGAAGGAGAAACAGTCACAATCAACTGGTCCGTCCTCCCGGATACTGGCGTTAACTTCGCTATCGATAGCAGTAACCTAAGTGCAAGTTTTTCCCAGCCAGGTTTCTATGTCTTTACGGCAGAAGCCAGTGATGGCAGCGGGAATTCAAGCACGAAATCGGCAGCCGTTTCCGTGCATCTTGATCAAGGTTTCTCGAACTTTGGAGATCCCATACTAGAGAACTTCTGGAGTGGTTCTAATGCCCCCAAACACGATAACTCGTCAAACGGCGCTCACTACTCACTGCAGGATCATGAGGGTCGCTTAACAATTAATATTCCGGTCAGCCAAGTTCCCCTAGGACTTCCTGAGCCTGACCTACCCCCCGCCGTGAACTACATCGATTTCGGAGCAACTTGGAAATATGATGATTCCAACGAGGAGCTGACAGGGACTTTTGCCCAACCAAACTTTGATGATTCCAGTTGGAACTCCGGTCCCGGATTTCTCGGCTTTAACGAAGACGGGCTTCCTGGCCCTGGCATGCAAACCGGAACCTTAAGGCGCGACCGAAGCAACAATCTCATCACTTACTACTTCAGAAATAAGTTTGAGTTCACTGGCGACCCAATTGGAGCAAAACTCTACATCGATCATATTGTCGATGACGGAGTCCGCTACTATCTCAATGGCCAAGTTCTGGGATCTGTTCGCCTCCCAGCCGGAGAAATCACCTCTAAAACTCCTGCCACTGGCCTGCCTTCCAGCCAAGAAGATGAGATTGCCGAAGACGTTCTGGTCCTCGACGTCTCTTCTGCAATTGTTAGCGGAACAAATGTCTTCGCTGCCGAAGTGCACAACTCAAGCTCAGGCAGCAGTGATCTCGTCTTTGGGGCGCGAGTTGACATTGCCGCTAACCCGTCCGGAAATGGTGCTCCGAGTCTTAATGACGTCCTTCACCCATGGATCAAGCGACAGCTTCCCGAGGGAAATTGGGCTCTCGAGACCGAAATCAAGCTCGAGAAAGTACAATACGGAGAATTCTACGCCGGCTTACTTGTCGAAGCTCAACAAGGAGACAGTGCTTTCCGCTATGGCATCGGATTTAAGGACGGAGACAGCATTGCTTCCATCCGTGTGAATCCTTCTGGCACCTCTGAAACGATGACCAATGTGCCTGCTCTTAATTCAGATCTGGCAGTGATACGACTAGAACGTAAAGGCAACCTTCTCAACTTCATCTGGTTAAATGATGGAAGCCCAACACAAATAAACCAAGTGATCCTGCCGGAAGGAACGACCTTCAGCGCCGGCGGTATTTTCGCCTCAACGGAAATAGAGCAGTCTCTCGAAGCTAGTTTTGATTACACCATGCTTATCGGATCTGATACCGACTTTACGACATGGATGTCCACGAACGGGCTCACTGATCCAAATGCCGAATATGAAAATTCAGGGCTTACAAACCTCATGGCTTATGCCCTGGGTCGCGACCTGAATCCCAATGTAACTCCCGCTTTGATCCGAAATGGTGATCTCATTGGCTTCAGCCATCGTCAGCGTATCGTCGGTGGCCAAATCCGCTATCAGGTGGAAAAATCCACTGACTTAGTAAATTGGTCACCTGCCGGAGACTTAAGTCCAGATGGAGAAGCCATCGAAAATCAGGACGGAACATTCACCGTGAATTTACTCAGCGATATTCCTACATCCGATCGTGATAAAATCTACTTCCGCCTTGTGGTAAACGCTTTTTAATTTGCCCGCAGAATCCCCTGTAAAACACGAAGGTAATTCCTAGCGATCGCGGTGCCCCCAAACCCAGAGGGTCGGCACTACCATCACGCTCAAGGTCATGGTTAGCAAGACCCCAATTCCGCAGAAGAACCCCATCGATTGCAGAGTTTCATTAGAAGCAAAACAAAGTGAACCGAAGCCCACTACGGTCGAGAGCCCACAGAAAAAGATTCCCTTTCCAACTCCATTCCAGACCTTAGCAAGATCACCATGACTTCTTCTTAAAGCAAAAATCAGGTGTATGCTGTAGTCGATTCCAGTTCCCACAATGAGAGGGATCGCCATGCTACTTAAAAAATTCCAGGGTTTTCCTGCCACTACGACCAGAGCATTTACCAAAAATAAAACAGTCACGAGAACTCCGGCAGTCAGGACTGCATCCTTCCACGATCGGAAAACCAGGATCAACGCGACTAAAAGGACTAAGGTTGCCGGAATGAAAAGAAGGTATAGATCATCTTTCACACGCTTCAAAAGAAGTAATCGTAACATCTCCCAACCAGAAACCGTCACATCATCTGTGTTTAAGACCTGTAAATCCTTGGCAGTTTCAGCAGTCACAATTTCTTTCAACTGAATACGACCCGAAAAAAATCCGTCTTCATGGTAAAACTTTCGGGCAAAGGGATCAAGTTCATCAGGAATATCTGCCAAATTCTTTAGCACTAAAGAATCTAAGGCTCTTCCTTTTTCGTTAAAACCTGCTCTCTCCATCTGAGTAAGAATCACTTGGGAACTTAGGGAGATTTCGTTCCACACTTCAGCGTTAGTTTTACGTGCATCACGGTCCGGCAAAACCTCCACAGGCCACTCCGATCTTGTAATCAATCCCGCCTCTTTCAGCTGGTCAATCTTTGCTTCTGCCACCTTAAGAGAGTCTCGTACTTCCTTCACCGTTTCTCCCTTAGCCACCAATGACAAATTACGCCTTGAAAAGGCGGGGAATTGATTTTGCATAATTTCCAGCGTTTGCGCAGCTTCACTCACTTCGGGCTCGACCATTGATACGTCAAACTCGATTTCAGGCTGCCCTAGAGACACGAACACACCGGCTGATCCAATCAGTAATACCAAAAGAAAAGCCAACGCTAATCTTACCCCTGGAAATGGAGGTCTGAGTAGCTGGCAAGGCTGTTTCCTAGGAAATCTTTGAAGAGCCAGTGGCATCAACCACAGACAAATAACCGCGCCCACTACCAGTCCCATAAGTACCACTCCACCCAATTGCTGAACCCCTTTAAAGGTGCTCAACATGAGAATACCGAAAACAACCGCAGTGGTTAAAGCCGCCCACAGAATCCCTGGAGCCATCTCGCGCCGCAGAGAAGCAGGGGATTGTCCAGATGACGACTCACGAGCGATCACTACACCGTAATCGATCACCAATCCAAGAAGAATGGCGGCAAAACCAACGCTCACCAGATTTAAAGTCCCGTAAACCCAGCCAGCTAAGCCTAAGGTAATTAGAAAAACCAACCCAAGGATAGCTCCCAGCACCAACAATTGGACAAAACTCCGTTGTGTCAAAAGGAACAGGATTCCAACAATAACCGAGGTCATGGCAATGGTCCCCGACATATCTTTTTCCATTCCCGAACCAATTTCAGAGCTAAACACCGGCCCACCTGTTAGTGTGTAAGTGAATCCTTCCGATTTCCAATTATTGGCTGACTCACGGATTTGATTCACCCACTTGGCATGTTCTCGATATTCTAAACCCAAATCCGTATTTGCAATCATGAGCAGCCAAAAACGCCCATCGTCGCTTTGATAATCAAAGCTGTTCCCTTGCAATTGAGTCATCGTTGGATGAGTCAAAAAACCTAGAGGATCATAAGCAGCCATCGTCGCCTCGCCCTGGTCTAGGGAAAGAGCTATCTTGTCTTTGGCCTCTACTAATAGGGTCTGAAGTTTAGCAGGGTCCCTTAATCTATTTGTAAATCCCTCAACTTGAATTGGGTCGGAATCCGCCCAGAGTCTCGCCAGACTTTTGGCAAAACCCTCTGGGTCATCATCAAAGCGAGTTTGATACTGGATTCGAGCTTCCGGAAGGCTCCTCTCGAGATGATCCGCCAATTCGGCGACATCTTCCTCAAAAATTTCGTCGTCATGCTTTAGTAGAAGAATCACCCGATGATCGTCATCAAAGTATTCCCGAAAGACCTGGAGGGCCTCTACCTCGGGAATTCCATCAGGCAAAATTTCAAGAACATCGGTTGCGAAACTCAAACGATTGAGACCGCTGATAGAAATTAAAAGGACAACTCCAAAAATCAGATAGGACTGGATCGGGCGGCGCACGCGCGACTATTGACTGCTCTTTAAGAAATATCGACTTCCTAGATTGAGAATATCCTAAAAAAATAGATGATTGATCCATGGTTCGTTCTTTTCTCCTCTTGCTTGTTCTCTCGCTCCAAGTTTTGTCCGACGAGGCTGCTCCACTTCGGGAGGCGCTTAAGAAACAAGCAGCTCACAAATCGGTTGTGGCGACCTTTCGTCAAACCAAGAAGGTCCCTGCTCTAACTGATGATATCAAGACGATGGGAAAACTCTGGCTGATTCCCGGAAAAGCCTTTCGCTGGGAATTTGGAATGCCAGTCAGGCAAACGATTATTTATAACGGCAGTGAAGTCTTGATGGTCGACGAGGTCAAAAAGACCGGAGAACGGCTCTCTCCTGACGACCGTTCGGTAAAGCCTCTATTCCTTACGCTAGGAATGGGCAAGGACGCTTCATTTGATGAAATGCTAAAAGTCTTCTCTATTACGAGCACTAACGAAGCCAAGGGACGTTTCAATGCAACATTTTCCCCGAAACAACGCTCAATTAAGAAGATCATCAAGTCGCTCTTAATGCAG
>Ga0213869_10003173_pt1 | contig 11033 bp, 9 predicted proteins | sample PICome_10_FD_160083 | JGI IMG/M metagenome (GOLD analysis project Ga0213869, IMG submission 160083) | Coastal seawater microbial communities near Pivers Island, North Carolina, United States - PICO132 | ecosystem: Environmental > Aquatic > Marine > Coastal | place: USA: North Carolina...
TTTTTTGGGTAAACATGCCAGATTTTTCATCCTCCGTTGGTGATATTCAAGTTCAAAGAGGGGTAGGGACATCCGCAAATGGGGCCGCTGCTTTTGGTGCGAGTGTAAATATCAATACCAATAAACTGCAAAAGGAGTCGTATGGAATTATTGACAATGGATATGGAGCATTCAACTCTTGGCGGCACACAGTGAAAGTAGGAACAGGCCTTATCAACAACAAGTTTAGCCTGGATGCACGGTTGTCGAAAATCAGTTCTGATGGATATATTGATCGCGCATCATCAGATTTAAAATCATTTTATCTTGCTGGGTCGTGGCAAGGGAAAAAGTCGGTAGTAACAGCTAATATATTTAGCGGGCGAGAAGTGACATATCAAGCGTGGTATGGTACGCCAGAGTCTGTCGTTAATGGTGATCAAAATGAAATTATCGCTTATGCAGATCGCAATTATATTTTTGGTTCCGACCGTGAGAACTTATTGAATTCGGGAAGGACTTATAATTTTTACACGTATGAAAATGAGGTGGATAATTATGGTCAAGACCATTATCAATTGCATTTTTCACATGGATTTAATTCTCAATTAAAACTCAATGTGAAAGGGCACTATACACGAGGTAAAGGGTATTATGAACAATTTAAGACGGAAGAAGACTTTTCAACTTACGGTTTTGCACCAGTAATTAACGGAACAGATACAATTTCAACAACCAATTTAATACGGAGAAGATGGCTTGACAATCATTTTTATGGAGGGATTTTTTCTTTGAATTACAAAAAAAATGGTTTTGATGTAACCTTTGGTGGTGGAGCAAATGAATACATTGGAGATCATTTCGGCGAGGTGATTTGGGCTGAATATGCTTCCGACAGTAAAATTAGAGATCGATACTATGACAATCAAGGGAGTAAGTTTGAGGTGCAATCGTACCTAAAAGGAACCTATAAATACAATAAATTGGTTGTTTATGCAGACCTACAAGTTCGCCATATCAATTATGAGTTTTTAGGGATTGATGATGTCAGTGGAGCGCTTGAAAATGTGAGCCAATCCGTTCCTTACACCTTCTTAAATCCAAAATTGGGCTTTATGGTTGACATTAACCACCGCAACAATGCGTATATGTCAATTGCAGTTGCAAATCGTGAACCTGTTCGAGCAGACTTTAGAGAAAACACGCCAGAAAACCGACCAGATCATGAGGAACTTATAAACCTCGAATCGGGGTATCGATACAAAGGGCGGAAATTAATTGCCAACGCAAATTTATATTTAATGGGTTACAAAAATCAATTGGTTTTGACCGGAGAGGTTAATGATGTTGGTGGTTATACGAGAACAAATGTAGACAATAGCTATAGAGCAGGAGTAGAAATTGAATTGGGCTATTCCATTTTTAAAAACTTGAGCGCAACGGCGAATGCTACGTTCAGTAAAAATAAAATTGCATCGTTTTCTGAATATGTGTTTAATTACGATACAAATACCGAAGATGAGTTGATGCATACGAATACTGATTTGGCATTTTCCCCAAATTTTATTGCCGCAGTAGGATTGATCTATGAACCAATGAAGGGATTTGAAATTGGCATGATTTCAAAGTATGTAGGAGATCAATATTTGGACAATACAATGAGCGATGAGCGGAAGATAGACGACTATTTCTTCGCGAACTTCCAGTTGACTTATACACTTAAAAATATCCTTTTTAAGAAAATGACTTTCGGTTTACAAATAAATAATGCGTTTAATAAAATGTACGAAAATAATGGGTATACATGGGGGTTTATTTCAGGAGGAGAGCGAATCAGTGAGAATTTTTATTATCCTCAAGCAGGCAGAAATTTCATGACTAGGTTAACCATTAGTCTATAAACCTTGTGAATTCCAGAGTTGAGCTTAGGATGAAACTTTAGAGTAAACACCTCCTTGACGGATATGTGAAGGAGGTGTTTTCAAACCAAATTTTATAAGTACGGACATTAGAAGTGTACGTTCCAACGATTCCGCTGATCCTTATAAAAGAGCAATTCGCCTTTGCAGTGTCTTTTTGCTTTTCCTTCCCCACTATTTATGGCGAGATTGACTGAGGCGTCGGCCCGGTCAAATTCTCCTTGCCAAATTAATAATTCAGCCAAATTGCAATGAAGCATTGCGGTTACTTTTGGATTTATTCTTGTTTTCTTATCGTTCGGATTACTTTCCTCTAAGATTAATTTAATTGCATTTATTGCTTCTTCTAGTTTGTCCATTGCGCCGGATCGGTCGCGGTCCTGTGACACTTTTGAGAGCGCTGAGGTAGCGATTGAGTATGCATTTGTTACATCGGTGTAATCGTAACTCTTGAATTTCTTGACAGAATATATTTCGGCTTTTCTGGACTTCATAACGTATCCAAACTGGCTGTTTATCGCGTTGTTCAGGTCGCTGAGGACTTCCGTTCTTGCTGTTGATTCTAGTTTCAAGAAGAGGTCATCTTTGTGGTCCATCATGTAAAGTTCGTGATCGTATTGACTTTTTTGATTGGCCATTTTATATGATTTTTCTTCCGTGAACATTGTTGTTTCCATCAAAATTCCTTCTGTTGGACTCGCAACAACAATTCCTACTGGCATTTGGTATTTTGCAGTGTATTTATATCTCGTTGAGCTTCCTGAACCATATTTTTTTGTAACGATACGAATGTTTTGTATTGGCTGTATTTTCACAATAATTTGAACCTCTCCAGATCCTTGTTCAAATCCAGATAATGTGATACGTTCAGTTGCTTGATCTTCGGAAAAAGAAGAGTGTAGTTGTGGCTCTTGCAGCTGAGGATAAATCGGTTGGGTCGGATATTTGGGTGCCGCAGGTTTTGGAAGTGCTGTTCCGTCGGCATTTTTTATTCCAGCATTTACCTTTTTTTCCCATGAAGAGAGTTGTGTATAGTACATTCTATCTATAGAGTCTTTTTGCGCGTAATAGATATCCATTTGAAATAGGAACCGTTGCATAGCAGATTCTTTGCGCGCATTGAATATTGCTATGCTATCTTGATTGGCTTGGTTGTATTCATGGACGACAAGGACTTCAAACAATGAATGTTGAGGGTCAATCTTAGTAAGCGGTAGTTGAATGTATGAAAATGTGAATTTGTTGTCGTTGATAATCTGTGAATGGGCAATACAGACTCCAAAAAACACCAAAGCAAAAAGCAGAAAATTCTTCATGGAATGTTTTTGTAGTAAAGCTATTAATTTTCTTTTAGTTTCGGAGTATATTTGTCTCATGCGCATAGCAATTGTTGGAGGTGGAGCTGCTGGATTTTTCTCAGCGATCCATGTAAAGGAAAATTATCCGAATGCACAAGTTGTGATTTTTGAAAAATCGAATAAAGTACTTTCTAAAGTCAAAATTTCTGGAGGAGGTCGTTGCAATGTAACGAATGGGTGCACTGACATCAAAGAGCTTTCAGAGGCTTATCCTCGAGGGGGTAGGAAATTGAGGAAAGCATTTGGGGTTTTCAATACGAAACATACGATGGATTGGTTCGAGTCACGTGGAATTGAATTGGTAGTTCAAGAAGACAATTGTGTGTTTCCGAAAACACAAAACTCACAAACGATTATTGATTGTTTTTTATCTGAAACGCGCCGGCTTGGAGTTGAGTTACACACAAGCATGGGAGTAAAGCGGATCAGCAGGGCTGGAAAGCAAATACAACTTAATTTTATTGATTCAGAAGAAGTTTTTGACCGTGTTATTATAACAACAGGAGGCTCTCCGAAGCGCTCTGGTCTAGCTTGGTTGGAGGAATTGGGGCATACAATTGTAGCTCCAGTACCATCGTTGTTCACGTTCAATATGCCAAAAGAATCGATTCGCGAGCTAATGGGAGTTGTGATTGAAAATCCGGCGGTGAATATTCAAGGAACAAAACTAAAATCTGAAGGGCCACTATTGATTACACATTGGGGTATGAGTGGTCCTGCGATTTTGAAATTATCTGCGTTTGGTGCTCGAGTTTTAGGCCAGAAGAATTATGAATTTAAAACTCAAATAAACTGGGTGAATATACAGAATACGGAGTTGGTTTTAACAGAATTGAAGTCAATAAGTCAAGCACATAAAAATAAAATTTTAGCCAATTATAGACCTTATTTATTGCGAGAACGCTTATGGCATTTTCTTATTGAACGCGCAGGACTTTCAAAACAATCAACTTGGGGTCAACTCGGTAAAAAAGCAATGAATAAATTGACGAATGTTCTTACGAATGATGTTTATGACGTAAAAGGAAAAACAACCTTTAAAGAGGAGTTCGTTACGTGTGGAGGTGTGAGTCTTGAAAGTATCGACTTCAGAACGATGCAAAGCACAGTTTTTCCAAACCTTTATTTTGCCGGAGAGGTTGTTGATATTGACGGGATTACTGGAGGATACAACTTTCAAGCCGCTTGGACAACCGCTTTTCTTGCCGCAAAGTTGGGATAGTTCACACAACTACAGTGAAAACAACTTCATCCCAATAAAAAAGGTACGTGGCAAAGACGGCCCATAGACAAAATTACTGTCTCTGTTTTTTCCAAGATCAAAGTAGGGTTGGTATGAATTGAAAATGTTCTTGATTCCAACAAATAATTCTAAGCCGCATGCAATCTCTTTAAATATGAATTTATAACCCGATTTAATACTAAGCTCAAAAAAGTTTTGTGAACGTATGAATTCATCGTTTGGAACGCCTTCAGCTCCAGCCATATGTAGAACTTTCATCTCTCCAGTGTAAACAGCATTGAGTGTTGTAGTGAATGGTTTTTTTGGAGTATAAAATAGAGTTCCGTACCCATAAATAGATGGTGTTTTTAAAAATTCAGAAGTACTTGGAAGTTCATCAGAATAGAAAATAGGGCTGTCGTACAAACTGCTTTGTAGGGTCATTCCTGCATCGAGTTCAATTTTTTTATTGTAGTTCCCTCGAATTTGCAGTGAGGTTCCCATTACTTTGGCGCCATCGCCATTGCGTTTTTCAAATACTTCTCCATAGGCATCTTCACCAAGTGGCTGCATGTAGAACGCATTTTTTAATTCCGTGTAAAATCCTTCCAACGTAAACCCTATGATGTAGTTCTTTTTTGAGTTATCCATGTTGACAGAAGCACTCAGACTATTTGAGCGTTCTTCTTTTAGTTCATCGGATAGAAAAACGCGCGAAACTCCGCCTCCGGCAAAGGCAATATGTAGGTCTGTGTCAAAAGCTTGCGGTGCCCTAAATCCTGTTCCCCATGCGAGACGGAATTGGGTTGACTTTTTGAGTTTTAAAAGAAAGGCAGCACGCGGACTGATAATAGCATTACGAAGCATATTGTGCTTATCTGCTCGTGCTCCTAAGAGTAAACTTAAATTCGGGGTTATTTCCCAGTCGCTTTGTAAAAACACACCTAGATTCGCTGTAAGTTGATTGACCTTGTAGTTATATGCTGGAATGTCATCTCTTACATTATCTTCTATATATTCGCTGCCAATTGTAATAATATTCGATCCTTTGATAAAATTATTAATGCGATGATTCAGTTGTGTTCCACCTTGAATTGTTGTGACAAGTGAATTTCCGTAGGGTGGTGCACTTAGATGTGTTATTATTTCAATACTGTCGTCTGGGAAAATACCAGTGTAGTGAAGACGTGTAGTCTGCTGTGCCGCGCTATAAGCAATTAGTGAGGTGTTGTTGTTATTAAAGTTGATTTGATAATCTGCACTTCCAACTAAAACATGGTGTGTTCGTTCTTCTGACTGCAACGCTAAATGAGGTGCACCTTGAACAATTTCACCACCATATCTGAATTCGTTAATTGAGCTTAAACTAATTTCTATTTTTTGGTTTTTGCTCGGTAAAACAAAAAGGTTGGCACCAAATGAAGTGTTCTTCAGTTCTGGGAGTTCAGAGAAATTATCGAGGTTGTCATCGTACATTTCTCGATTTCTATTGTTTACAAAAAAGGATGCACCAGCGTTTTTGTTTTCTGATAAAATTGTCCCATTGCCGCTAATGATGTTGTCTGAAGCGCTTCCATTTATGTTTTGGTAGTTGTTTGAAATATTAAATGTACTTTTTTTAGGAACCTTGGTGATCACATTAACAGTGCCTCCGATAGCACTTGAGCCATAGAGTGCAGATCCACCACCACGCACCACTTCAATGCGCTCAATCATGTTTGCTGGGATTTGTTCAAGCCCATAAAGTCCTGTTAGAGGGCTGAAAACAGGGCGTCCATTAATTAGTATTTGCGAATATCCTCCAGCCAATCCGTTCATCCGAAGTTGCGTATAATTGCATGTTTGACAATCTGTTTCAACACGCAATCCAGGCTGAAATTTTAAACCTTCAGAAAGGTTGCAAGCTTGGACCCCATCCAGCGTTTTTGAATTAATAACATCAACAATAATGGGTGAATTTGTTTTGCGTTTATTCGTTCGCGTTGCAGTTACAACGACTTGATCGATAAGCTGTGGGTTTGGTTTTAATACAATTTTCTTGGTATGTTTTGGAAGTATTTTTGAAAGTTCAATTTCAATTTCATAGTCGGCATATTGCATGTCTGAAATTTGAAGGGTATACTTTCCAAAAGGAATATCTTTTATTATGAATTTTCCAGAATTATCTGCAATCGCACCCATTGGAGTTCGTTTCAATCGAACTTTTACGAAGGAAGCAGGCAGAAGATTTTCGGTTTCATTTAAATCTTTTGATGTGAAAATTGACCCGCTAATTGTACCCGTCTGCCCAAAAGTAAGCTGCTGTGAAAGTAGGAGTATAAGTAAGAAAAAGAAGTTCCGCATCAAGATGATTTAATATGCAAATATAATAAGTTAGATTAATCTAACATTTTTTGTTTTAGATATTTTTATCTTCGTAATGTAAATTCCATTCTTATGGCAACTCACATAAAGGAAAATTATTTAAAGGCGATCTATTATCTTGATAGAAAGGACAAGAACATTTCAATGTCTGATCTGAGTAAAGACATGAAGGTCAGTATTCCAACAGTGAACAGTATGGTAAAGCGTTTACAGGAGGAAAAGTGGGTTGTCTATGAAAAATACAAACCTTTAAGGATTACCAAAAAAGGAAAGAAGCAGGCTGCTTTAATTATTAGAAAGCACCGGTTGACAGAAATGTATTTGGTACAGTTAATGGGTTTTGGTTGGGATGAGGTACATGATATTGCTGAAGAAATCGAGCATATAAAAATAGATGCATTTTTTGATCGCATGGATACTCTTTTGGGGTTTCCTTCAGTGGATCCTCATGGCTCTCCAATACCAGATATACATGGGAATGTAGTTCAAAAATCTTATCTAGAACTTTCAGAAGTGCTGCCCGGCGGGAACTACAGAGTTTGTGCGTTAAAGGACAGTTCAAAAGAATTTTTACAATATTTAAACCGTCAGGAGATTAAGTTGGGGACAACACTTGAAATCGCCCGTATTGAACCGTTTGATAAAAGCATAAAAGTAATTTACGGAAATAGTTCATCACTTGTTTTGAGCGCTGATGTTTGTTGTCGACTGATGGTTGAGCAAGTTTTTTGAATTGCAATTGATTTACTTGGTAATATGAAACTCATTCTATCTTTGACTGAATTGTACTTTGCCTGCATAGAATGAATCTTTAAAAATAAAATATGGTACGTCTACTTCTAACTGCGATTATTATTACCTTGACTTGTAACGCATACAGTCAAAAGAAAAAAGTTATTTATGACAAGGAAACCGGCTCGATCGAGGTGAATGGGGAGCCTTATGCCCAATTGGAAAAAGAAAATGCACCGGGGCAGTTGGGGATAAATAAGAACTTTACAGTTTTAAATCTTGAGGGGAAGGAGCTGATTTACATGGCATTTAAGCAGAGAGTTGTAATAATTAATGGTAAAAAAGAGACACGGTCCTATTATCTTATCACCTTTTTAGGCAGCAACAGATCATCCATCAAAAAAGGAACAATGACGGCGAATGGTGCAGCAAAGCTAATTGTCAAAAACAATTTAATTGTTGAGAATGAAATTGACCCTACAGCAGAAAAAAAGTTCCATTTAAAGTATTAGTATCTTTTTCACTGCAAAAAGACAATCAAAAGTGGAGAAGTATGTAAGCGGTAGCGATTATGAGTAGCGAAGCAATAAGTAAATAGATACAAGTCTTCGACATTTTAAAGGTTTAGGATGTGAATATTAATGTACAATATATGTAACATTTTTCTAAGCTACAACCTATTGCCTGCCCCTGTTGTTGGGCTCATAAAAAAACCACCTCAAGGAATGATCCAGGGTGGTTTTTAACTAGAGACAAAGTTGATTAATTTGTCATACATTTGAGGCCATTAAGTGCTCTCTCTGCTTTATCTTCGTCATTCAGTCCATTTGCATATTCTTCGCATTCTTTTTGCAGATCTGCATCATAGCTCGATGGATCCATTATATTCATTGCATTGTTAACACAATCACAAACATCAGGCCCTGATCCGCACGAACTAACAAGAGTTCCAAGGGCAAAAATTAAAAATAACTTTTTCATAGTACGTAAATTAGTTTAACCGAAAAATACGAAAAAACGTAATAGTATGCATTATGAAATTGATATTTCATAATTCAAGCCGTTTTTCAGTATGTTCAATGTGGAAAGAATTTTTTGTTCTTTCTGAAGAATAAAATACCTTTAGTTCGTCAAAATCTAATTTGAAGTTTAAAAGTTCACCATCAATAGTTTAGCATATGCAAAATGAGAAAATGGAAAATTTGATCAGATTCGCCCTTGTAGATGGAGAATTGAATGAAAAAGAAAGAGCAATTCTTTTTAAAAAAGCCAAGGAAGAAGGAATTGATCTTGATGAGTTTGAACTTTTCCTTAATGCAAAACTTTATGAGACGCAGCAAAACGCTAAGCACACAGAAAATTCCTCTTCAAAATCAAAAAAATGGGGAAATACAGAGAAGTGCCCTGCATGCGGAGCAATTACAAAGTCATTTACAACTTCTTGCTCTCATTGTGGTGTAGAGTTTCGAAATGTTTCGGCGTCTCGCAGAATAACAGAATTTTTTAAACAACTTGATGATTTGGAATCAAGTCGAGAAGAGAGCTTGTTTGAGTCGCAAAAACCAGATTTTAGCTTGTCCTTTTGGAAGCTTGTAAAATGGTGGTTTTTTTGGTGGATACTCATTCCTTTGCATCTCGGGTCATTTCTTTTGTCGAGATTAAAACCTGTAAAGTGGTCAACAACAGACATCCGAAAAGAGGAGTTCATCATGAACTTTCCTATTTCTAATTCGCGTGAAGAAATGATCGAGTTCATAAATTTATCTGTGAGTAAAATTCAAAAAATACGTGTTTTGACCTATTTTGGGGAAGAGGGGAAGTATATTGCGAAATGGAATTCGATATGGAAGAAAAAGGCGCAACAAGTTTATACAAAAGCTAGAATTTCAATGATTGATGACGCTCAAACAATCGAGACACTTAAGCAGATTCTTGTTGAAGCGAATGTCATGAAAAAATAATGAAAACACTCATCACAATTGAGTACTGTAATCGATCCTTGAACATCTACTTTTCGGAAGAAAACAAAACGGCTATTTACTTTCTGTTTATTGGAGGTATATTTTTTTAGATTTGTTGTACTACGTTACGAGTTAAAAAACCAAATGAAGACAATCAAAGCTATTAAATCCGCCTATTTATATCCGAGGCATATTAAGTCAACAGGAGCTCTTTTTGGAACATCAAAAGCTGTGGAGAATGAGATTACTCGCTTTGTTTCCTCTGATGAAGGAGAGGTAGTTGTTGAGTTTGGTATGGGGTTAGGGAACATCACAAAGGAAATTCTTAATCGAATGTCTACAAACTCCAAGCTTTTAGCATTTGAGTTGAACAGTAAATTTTGTGATCATGTTCGCGATGAAATCGACGATCCACGGCTAAAAATTATTAATGACAGCGCTGAGAATGCGAGAAAATATCTTGATGCTCAGGTAGTAAATGTTGTTTCTTCTTTACCATTAACCTTGATGGGTGAAACAGATGTTCTTTTTTCGTCAATAGTCAAGCTCATGTCTGAAGGGTCTTATTTTAGCCAAGTTCTTTTGAGGAAAAATGGAATTGAAAAATTTCAACATTATTTTGGAGAACATCACCACGTACGCGTGGGGATAATGCCAAAATATCACATTTATCATTGCATTAAAGAGACGCCTACTATTAATTCTTAGTCTTTTAAAGAGCTAAGTTTGATGTTTAAATCTCATCAAGACCGTTCTTTGGAATATGCAAGGTTAGTACGATAGTTTATGTATTGACCCATTGCCTATTCCATTGTTTATTTATCCTACCTTTGCCTTGGTAAAAATGAAGATAAAATGAAAATGAAATTTGGTTTCATCGCAATGATAGGATTATTGGTTGTTTCATGTACTTCCGTGCAACCGGGAACTGTTTTTTATTCTGCTAATATTGAGCCTTTCAGCGGAACAGCTCCTATTGACACTCTAAAAACAATCCTCTATTCAAATAGTGAGTTAACAGTCTCGTATTCATCTAAAAAAAGTCAATTAGATTATAGAGTTCCAGATTTTTATGATTTATCAGTTGTTATTGACCGAAAAAAGAATAAGCATTTGATTCTACTTGAAACTTCTTTGGGACTTTATGCAAAGCCTGCAACACTTTCGGAAGCGACAGATGCATTATCTATTAATGATTCAATCAAAGCTGTGCTCACGTCAGATACAATGTCCATTCTGGGCTATTTGTGCCACAAAGCAGAAATCCGTACCTCAAGTGGGACAAATGTTGTTTGGTATACCAAAGAGTTGGGAGTTGAATTCCATGATTTGAAGTTTCTTAACATGAACATTCAAGTTCCAGGATTTCCGTTGTCATTCTCAGGAAGCACTGATAACACGTTGGTTCGATTTAAAGCGGATTCGATTGTTACCCCAATTCAGACCGATACACTATTTTCAACCAAAATACCGGAGGGAGCCAAGCTTAAAGTAGATT
>Ga0213869_10003174_pt1 | contig 11031 bp, 7 predicted proteins | sample PICome_10_FD_160083 | JGI IMG/M metagenome (GOLD analysis project Ga0213869, IMG submission 160083) | Coastal seawater microbial communities near Pivers Island, North Carolina, United States - PICO132 | ecosystem: Environmental > Aquatic > Marine > Coastal | place: USA: North Carolina...
TAAGTCTGCCGACATTGTAGGTTCCCAGTTGTTTGAGTCATCTGGGACGTTCACGGTTCCTGCGGGTGTGACCTCCGTTCATGTCTGCTGCGTAGGCGGCGGTGGGCGAGGTGCGCCTGTGGTAGACCAAGCCAGAGGTGGTGGCGCTGGTGGTGCTTGTGCCTACAGGAATAATATCGCTGTTACGCCGGGGCAACAGATAACGGTGGTGGTAACGCTTGACGGCGATACAAATACCACCAATGGTAGTTACTTCCTGAACACATCAACCTGCAACGCTCGTACTGGTTTCCAGACTGCCACTGGCCTTGGTGCAAATAACACCGGGGACGCTGCCTTTAGGGGCGGTATGGGTGGCACTGGTGGCAGGATGAACTATGTTACCCAATTTTTTACCCTTCAGTACGCTATGGCGGGTGGTGGTGGCGGTGCAGCCTCTATGGTGTCCAATGGCCCCCGTGGGGGTAACAGCATCAATCCCGGCACTGGCTCATCTACCACCCTACCCCAACAGGGGGGTGATGGGCTTACGGCTAGTAGGGCTGGTGGCGGTGGTGGTGCTGCGGGAACTTATTACTACATAGCTGGTAGTGTTGAGAACCCTGAGTACATCCCCGTCACTAGTAGCGGTACAGTCGTATTGGGTTGTTCAAGTAACAGGGGCGGTGGTGTGGGTGTTGACTACGCTGGCACCACAGGTACTGCTGGTATAGGTTCCAAGACAGCGGGTGCGCCGATTGTCAGTGGTAACCAGACAGTCACAGCACCCACACAAGGCGGTCAAGGCTCCGATACTGGTGGAGGCAATTATGGCGCGGGTGGTGGCGCTGGGACGAACCCCGGCACTGGCACGACAAACGTGTACAAAGGTAAGGATGGCGCGGTCAGGGTTAAATGGGGTACTACAAATACTTTCCCATGGGCAAATGAAGGTTAATTATGGCAATGTTTGACGGCTTTACCAAAGAGGACTTCCAGAAGGCAATTGAGGCCAATCCTGATGCTTGGAGGATGCCCTTCTTTACGGGAGGTGTTCAGCAGATTAATGAAAGCTACCAGCAACAGGTCGATAAGATTGGTCGCAGTGGCCAGTACGATAGGCAGTCTGAGATACTGGACGCCACTTCACACCTGAGAGTAAATGCAGGTAAAGAGGTTGAGGGTCTTATGCAGTCCCTCGGAGTCACTCAAGATGACCTCAAGCTCTCTCAGAGAGGTTCCGACAATGACCTCTATATGGACTTGGGGGTAGGTAACCTTCAACTCCACGATGTTGCCGATGTTGAGATGGGACAGGCCGTAGGTAATCCCAACTTCCGAAACACTGCTGCACAGGGAGGGGAGCTTAAGACCACCTCTGACCAGCTTGGCAACTATACCATGCTAGAGGAGCAGGACGAGAAGCTGGACGAGGTTGCGTTGGGGCTTATAGCTGCGGCAGCTACAGGTGGCGTTGCGGCAACAACATGGTCCCCTCTGGTTTCTGCCATTGCCAAAGGTGCCGCCGTGAGTGGTGGCATGAATGCTGTACAGGGCGGTGACCTAGAGAGCACTTTGGTAGCTGGAGCCAAGGGTGGTGTGACTGGAGGATTAACTCATGGCCTCACAGAGATTCCTGGTGTAGGTAATGTATTGAAGGCTGACAACTTTGGTGGGGCCTTTGCTTCGGGAGCCACGAATGACCTCGTAAAACAAGCCATAATGACTGGTGAGATTAGTTTAGAGGACGCAGCAAAGGCTGGTCTCATCAACATGGGCGTAGAGACTGCTAAAGATGTTTATGATGACACTGTGTTTACTGCCGATGGGAACCTTGAAGTTGACGTAGATAAAGTAAATCATAAACTCCTTACAGATAACGCCACGATAGCTGCGGAGACAGGAAGGCCGCTATTGTCTGATATTTCCAACTCGACTGACTTATACGGTCTTTTGGGAAACGAGGGGGCACTTTCGCAGCTCACTGGTTGGGATATTGGACGTATGCCTACCACTTGGTTGGGCAACGGTCTAAAAGCTCTGGGGCTTGCTGATAGGCCCATATATGACCCAGATAACGCGGAAGGCGATGCTAGAGATGTGCGCAACGCAGAATCCGAGGCCACCTATAGAGACACCATGGACGAGGCCACGATTAGTGCTGGTACTGGGGAAATTTCTGAGAGTGAGTGGCGTAGCATAGAACGAACTGCCGCCGAACAGTTTAGGAACGAGGTAGCAGCAACCCAAGCATACTACATACAGCATACAGCCCCTTACCAAGAAGAGTTCTTTGACATAACATCAGAACGGGGAGACTCTCCGCTATTTGGTATTCATACTGAGAATCCCTATGGTAAGACAAGTACCTCAGGTTTCTTTTCCTCCTTTGGAAAACAAGAGGGGGCTCCCACAAGTATCTCTACAGGAGTACCCTCGTATGATGTAGAGGATGTATTCACTCCCGAGAATGACCCTGAGTTCAAAGCCTATATGGAGCAGAACCCAACGGCCTCGGTAGACACCAACAACACCACCATCGTGGACCAACTCTTCCCCGAAACAGTGGCCCCAGAAATGACTGGTGATACCTTATCCATGGACAACAGAGGCTATGGAGACTTGGTATTTCCTGACGGAACAATTAAAGCACCGCAGCAAGAGCAAGAAGTTCCCCAAGATAACCTCTTGGATGGAGACTTGGTGTTTGATGAGGGAATAGTTCCCCAAGATGAACTCTTGAACGGCATGGACTTCTCGGGAATCGTCACAGGTGACCCCGACCCGCTACCAGAAGTTGAGCCCAACCCGATACCAGAAGATGATGCTGTGTTTGACCCCGAGCCCGAGCCTCTGCCAACTTCGACTCCTACGGGCGGTGGCGGTGGATTACCTACTAACCTCCCTAAAGAAACAAGGGAGATACTGGCAGAAGAGGAAGAGGAAATCTTTAGACTCGCTAGAGTAATGCAGGTCATGTCCCTAGACGAGAGACAAGCACAATCAGTACGGGAACGTATAGCAGCACTCCTAGAGAAGAGGAGCAGGTACGCCACAGGAGATATTACAGGTGGTGTAGACAAGAAGGCCACCGCTGACATACAGCGTGAAGTGATGGACCCAGACGCCCCCCGTAAAGACCCCATTCAAGCAGCAATAGAGGCATCGGCTTAACTATGACGTACTTACAACTGATTAACAACGTACTCACTAGGCTGCGTGAAGATGAGATTCTCAACCTCAGCCAGCTACAAGGTGACCCGTACTTCAAGTTCATCGGGAGCGCAGTCAATGACGCCAAAGACCGTGTAGAGGATGCTTGGGACTGGAGTGCCCTCAGAGGGGCTGACTACCAAGCGTACACCGGACAGATGGGCACATTGACACGTCAAGGCACTGTCGTGACACTCCCCAACTCAGCGGACAGCCACTACAGAATCAACAGGGTGTACTCTAGCGCCCCGTACACAGAGAACGACCCAGTCCCTAAATTACGGCAACTGCGGCAGCTGACTGTGGACGGTATGCGTCAGCGGTATCAAGGTGGGACAGCCAGTGCGCCCCGTGGACAGCCCTACGAGTTCGCTGTGACAGGTAGGGCCCCCTCCACTAACGACATTGTACTTACCCTGTTCCCTGCCGCCAAGGAAGGTGAGACGTACACCGTGACGATTGACCGTACTAATCACCAGCCTGCTCTGGACGGTACAACCTCAGCAGATAACGCTGACGGAATAGATAGGAACACACTTTTGGTCCCCTCACTTCCAGTCTATACCTTAGCCACCGCTCTCGCCTCTCGTGAGCGAGGGGAAGTGGGTGGGACCCCTACTTCAGAGTTGTTCGCCATTGCGGACAGGCACCTCAGTGACGCTGTGGCGCAGGACTCTGCCTTGTACTCTAATGAACTGGTCTGGTACGTCAACACAGATGAGTCTAACACAAATGTAAGGTTCGCCTAATGGCTCAACCACAGAACAATGTGTCTCTGACTGCTCCTGGTTTTGCTGGATTGAACACACAGGATTCTCCGCTGGACATGAACTACCAGTTCGCGTCTGTGGCTAATAACTGTGTCATAGATAACTTCGGTAGGATAGCTAGTCGTAAGGGCCTACAGGCGTACACGACTAACCCAGAGGCCTTTAACAGCAACCCTGTAGAGTCCGTTGGTGAGCTTATCTTGGCAGATGGTACTACCTATCTGTTTGTCTGTGCAGACAGTAAGATTTTCCTACACGATACAGAGACCACGTTTGATGCAACTGCACTTACTTTACCAGCACCAATAACAGGGAATAACTGGCAGATAGTCTCCTTTAATGACAAGGCGTACTTTGTTCAGTCAGGGCATCCACCGCTGGTCTTTGACCCCGCTGTGGCTGAAGATTCAGTACAGCTAATGGCGTACCCTAGTGGCGCACCTCAGTGGCCTAACGCAGCACACGCTGCCTTTGGTAGGTTATGGCTTGCAGCCTTTGATGACAACAGTACGGCTGTGTGGTGGTCTGGACTCCTTGACGGAGAGCAGTGGGATGGTGGTGGCTCAGGAGCCATACAGACGTCTGAGTACTGGCCTTCTGGGTTTGACCAAGTAACCACCATTGCGGCACACAACGACTTCTTAGTCATCTTTGGACAGCGGAACATCTTGCTGTACACTACTACAGCGGACGTAGCTTCCACCCTCTCCCTCTCAGATACCATTGAGGGTATTGGTTGTCTCTCTAGGGACAGCGTAGTGGGTACTGGCATAGACTTTATGTTCGTAGATGCTACGGGTGTACGCTCCCTCAACAGGACAATACAGGAGAAGTCAGTTCCTTTAGGGGACATATCTAGGAACGTAAGGCAGGAGTTTCAGTTGGCTATTAGGGTTGAGGAAAACCCTGACGACATTAAGGCTGTATTCCACGTAGAGGATAGTTTCTATGCGTGCTTCCTTCCAACTAACCCTAAAACATACGTACTGGATACGTGGAACCCGCTTCAGGGGGGTGCAGCTAGAGTTACGGTGTGGACTAACCTAACGATACGCTGTGGAATACGGCTAAACAACAGGACTACGTTCTTTGGTGGTACTGGGGGCCTCTATCAGTACCAACAGGCTTCTGATATACGCTTGGACACTGACAAAGCTAACGCCCCCATAGAGACATCTATCCCTATGGAATACTACACGCATCCTCTGGACTTCGGTAGCCCCTCTAACCTCATCTTCCCTAAACAGGTGGATGTTACTTTGTTTGGTGGCTATGCTGGTGACCTTACGATTAACTGGGGCTACGACTACAGGACTCCTGATAAGTCAAAGACACTACCACTAAAGTCCACTTCTCTACCTGCGTTCTGGTCCCAAGAAATGCCTCCGGGCTCAGAGTGGGGAGATAACGGAGTCATTAGCTACTGGACACAGGGCGGTACAATAAACCAGCTAAGGTATAACATTTGGGGCTCTGGGCGTAACGTCAAAGTGGGCTTCTACACTGAGATTCTAGGTTCCACGGTGAGCATACAAGAACTAAATATACAAGTTTTACAAGGGAGAATACTCTAATGAGTAACTATGTATACGGAGCACAACAGGTTACCTTTGGTACTCGTGATGGGTACGCTCCTGGAAATGCTGAAAAGATAATCAAGGGTACACAAATGGACAGCGAGTTTGCTAGGTTAGCCACTGTATCATCGGAGAAGCTGGACTTCGATGGGACTAATTTTCAGGGCACTATAAGCAACCCTGCTGCTATTGTTGATGGAGGTACATTCTGATGAGCTGGCTTACTGATTTATTGGGTAACGGTGAATTTGTCAAAGGACTGGTGAACACCGGTGTAGGGACTTACGGGTACGAGAAGCTACAAGGGGACTTTGCTTCCCTACGTGACAAAATGTTTGAGGATGGCGGTAGGTTTGACAAGGTAAAAGGTGAAGCCACAACCGCAGGACAGTTCATACCGTACTCCATGACCTCTGGCCTAGGCGCATCAGGCATGGACGCCCAAGGCAACATGACCATGGACCTGAGCCAACAGCAGAAGAACATGGCGAACAACATGGGGGATTGGGGCCAGAACATGATGAACCAGTCCCGCAATATGGACCCACGGTACTCCAGTATGTTTAGTACCAATCAGGGGCGCTCAGGGGCCGCGTATGGCGCATCTAACCAAGCCATGCAGAACTCCATGATGGATACTGGACAGCGTGAGACAGATGTGTACAACCGCATCAGGGCGATGCAGGCTCCAGAGGAGCAGCGTCAGATGGACACCATGAACTCTGGCCTATTTGGTAGTGGTCGTGGTGGCATGACTACAGAGGCATACGGTGGCACTCCTGAGCAAATGGCATTCGGCAAGGCACAGGCAGAGGCTCGAAACGCAGCTTCATTGCAGGCGATGGGACAGGCACAGAACGAGATGATGAACCAAGGGCAGCTTGCAGGCCAGTACGGTAACATGGCGCAAGGGTACGGACAGCAGGGGCTTTCCGCACTACAAGCTGGCGGCCAGTACCAAGGCTTGCAGAACCAGATGGGCAACCAGATGTTCCAGAACCAGTACGACCCATACAAGAACCTTATGGCGCAGAACCAGCAAGCTATGGCGGGTGGTCAGATGGTCAACCAGAGTGGTCAGGCTATGTCTGGTCTCTTATCACAGTTGGGCTTAGGTGGAATGACCTCCGAAGTCAACATGGCTAACGTACAGGGTGACTCACTGGTAGGATTGCTCAAGATGCTGGGTGCAGGTCTTGGCGGTGCTGCTGGTGCAGCGGTAACCACTCCACCCACACCTTAAACGGGAGAACAAAGAAATGGCTAGAGATTTAACGGGAATGTTCGCCCAAATGAACAAGGCTATCGCAGGCAACCCACTAGCAAATGGTGGGGGTCAGGATATGCTCGACATGGCGTCTCAAGGTTTTGGGCAGATGGGTGGTGCTGCTACTGGTGCCAGCCCGTACTCCTTTATGAATGAGGGTGGTCGTAAGCAACAGGCCCAAGAAGACTTGGCGAAACAAGACCTAACAACTCTGGAGGGGTTACAAGAAGCTGCTAGGGTGTACCAGAACGCAGGGGACCCTGAGAAAGCTATGCAGATGGCTGTACTCGCGGAGAAGAAGAAGCAACAACAACAAGCCACCTTAACACAAGGGATGGAAGATATACGGAAGGGGTCGGCACGTACTAAAGCAGCTGCTCTAGCTATGTCTAGGGGAGACAAAACGGCCCACGCTGCGCTCGTAGGTAATTTTCTAGAGCCTGAAGAATATATCTCTAGTGTACTGGAGGAGCAGGCCACTATTCGGGAAGAGGAGAGAGAGGCCGCTGAAAAAGATAGGCTAGGAGAGACAGGCGGGTACACCCTGAGTGCGGGTCAGATACGTTATGGAGATAACAACGAAGAGGTTGCTAGAGGACCCGCAGAAGTGGCTGAAGAGAAGCCTGTTCCTGTCTACGTAGAAAGGGCGGCTTTCGAGTCTGCTGCCGAAGCACAGGCGCATAGTACTAACGCAGCCCAAGCCGACATGCTAGTACAGGACTTAGAAGTACAGATTCAGGCAGGGGCAGGACCCTCTGGCGGTGCTCTAGCCACTGGTGAGGAGGCCTTCCGTAAGATGTTAGGCTCTCCTGATGCTGTAAGCAACTTAAAAGTGCGCTACTACGGACTTAGAAACTCAGCTGCGGTAGCCAACCTTCCTCCGGGCTCTGCGTCTGATGCTGATGTACGCCTAGCATTACAGGGGTGGCCGGGAGACAACGCACCACTTCAGCAGATACAGTCCTTCCTTAGGGGGTACTCTAAGATGGAGAAGGCTGCGGCAGAGTACGCGGGTTTCAAGACAGATTACATCGGCACCAACCGCACTACTCTAGGGGTACAATCGGCATGGAGAGCAAACGTTGCTGAACAAGCCACATCTATCGACTTTAATTCTCTACCAAAGGACTAACTATGAAAACAGTAACAATGCCTAATGGCCTTGAGGTAGCAGACGTTCCTGAAGGAACAACCCAATCTGTCCTGATTGACAGGCTCCTCTCAGGAAACCACATTACAACACAGCAAGCCCAAGAGTGGGGTAAAGGGCTTCCTGAAGGTTCTCTGGGAACTGACAAGACTGTTGGAGATGATACCCCTATCAGCGATTCGCTCAATAAGCTGCCCCAGTCCCTACGAGACGGTGCTCCAAGAGGGGCCACCGTAGAGGGCGCTAACGCAGGTATGGACGCTATAGCAAGTAACATGGATATTCCTGGCGGTATGGCGGGTGCTATGGCAGGCGCATCTGCGGGGGCAGTAGGTGGCCCTATAGGGTCGGCTATTGGCGGCGTAGTAGGCGGTGCTGTGGGTACGTTTGGTGGTTCTCTTATGTCAGACTATCTCACAAGTGATGATATGGACATGGGGGACGCTACCAAAGAAGCCCTTATTAGTGCGGGGTTTGACATAGCTACACTAGGTACTCTCAAAGGCTTTAAGGCAACAGCGAAGGCTATGGGCTTTGGTCCAGACGAGATAGCCTCTCTATGGCAGAAGTTCTCTTCGGGAGATGGTGTTGGTGAACCACAAGCACTTTCTGTTGGTTCTCCAGAATCACTACAGCAGACCCAGAACTTCCTACAGAACAACGAGGGGTCTCTTACTGCGTACCAAACAGGTAAAGCCTCAGGTGTCACCACACTCATGGAAGGAGTAGGCGAGATTGGTGTACTATCAGGAAGATACTACGAGGACCTGAACTCTAAGAACGCCAAAGCTATTTCGGACGAACTGAATAGGCTCATTGACTCCTCTATGGGAGAGGTCTCGCCCGGCAATATTGGTGAAAGCGTACTTGGAATCCTACAAGGGGGGCGTACAGCTGCTTCTAGGCTATATGATGAAGGGCTAGGTGAGGTAACTGCGAGAATAGGGCAGCGTCCGGTGCAGCCTAAGTGGGTGGTAGGTACAGTTAAGAAATTCCTGAAGGATAACAAAAAAGAGTGGGGGTATGACCTAGACCCAACGACTCTTAAGTTGGCGCGGGAGTGGGAGACAGCTCTGGAGGACATCTCTACTATGTCCGTGAAAGACCTTTTGGCTTTCCAGAAGAGACTAAACACCCAAGTGACACAGTTGGGGGACTTTGGACAGACACAGAATAGCGTTGCTTCCAGAGAGCTTGCTCAACTATCTTCGCGTATTCGTCAAACAACCGCTAAACTACTTGAGAATGTAGACCCTGCTTCAGCTAAAGTGTACGGTGACTTGAATACCGCATACGGTGAGGCGATGGGCGGTCTTTTACCTAAGCTCAACGCCAGCGTAGTCGCTCGTGCTGATAAGGGAGATTATGAGTCTATTGCTCGTGTACTAGAAGGTAAGAACCCAGACCAGATTGAAGCGTTTATGAAGTCTATTGATACTGCGTACACACAGGCTGAGATTGCTGGTGTTGATATGGCTAAAGAAGCTCGTTTCGCTACCTCTCAGGATGCACGTAAGGCCATACAAACAGGTTGGCTACAGAACATCTTTGGGGAGTCTGTAGAGGAGGGCTTTAACCCTAAAACTTTTGCGCGTCTTGCTGACCACTACGAGAAGCCTGCTAACGCAAGGGCGGCTAGAGCAATTCTAGGTGAGGACTTTCCTACCTTCAAAATGCTTCTTAATGTTATGAACGAAGCTACTAAGAAGCAGTCAGGTTTCGTAGGCTCTCTCGTTTTGAGGTCCAAAGAAGCAGCGGGTGTTAGTACTGTAGCGCAGAGTGCTGTCGGTGGTGCTGCCGCTGCCGCTTCTCTACCTGCTGCTGGCGCTGTATTCTTCGGTCCAGTACTCCTAGCAAACATCGCCTCTAACAAGGGGGCAGTACAGGCCCTCCTAAAGGGTAATAGGAAAGCGTCTGTAGCAGCTGCGGCTGGTAAAGTAGCTGCTGTGTCAGAAATTATGAATCAAACCTTAGAGCAAATCATGGGGATGATGACAGAGGAAGAACAAGCGTCCGTACGTAACTCCATGCGGGGAGGCTAAGTAAATGGGAATGCTTACCGACACGCTGGATGCGTTAAGTTATCCTCAAAGAAAAGTCAAAGAGGCTTTTAGCGGTGACGAGCGAGAGTGGTTCTCTCCCGAAGGGCTGAACCCTCATGTGTACGCTGCGGGTAACGTGGCGCTAGACATGGTGGCTGACCCACTAAATTTAATTCCTGTAGGTCTTCTAGCTAAAGCTGCTAAAGCTATTCCTGGCGCTAAACGTGTCGGTATGGAGCTTGCCTCTGCACCTAACTACATTAAAAATCACTATGGCTTAACTGATGGTCCTGTGAGGCCCACCGCATCTGAAGTTCAAATGATGAAGGCGCTCCCTAATTCAATGTTAGACCAAGAGAAACTAGGGCTGATACGTAAGGGTAAAGGGTTTGGCGAGTTCCTAAAAGATGGTACGTTAGGTGCTATAGGTACGTCTTTGAGTCCCACTGGCAGGGCCCTATACGCAGATACGGGCGTGAACCAGAGTGTTCAAAACATCGTGGCTAAGCACTTAGCTAACCCAGAAGACCCTAAAGCTCTAGCTAAAGCAGCAGCTAACGTCAACTACAACCAGCACATTGTCCAGCAAGCGGGACGTAAAGGCGACATAGCACAGTCTGTGCAGACTATTGGTGAACGCTCTAACTTAGAAGACTACGCGCCTAATGAAGCGGGTACGATTGCAGGGTGGATGCGGAAAAATCCCGGCACTGTAACTAAAGCAGACGGTACTGTTAAGTCTGACCGTTTGACTGAAGCGGACGCTGGTTTTATTGAGAACCACGTTACTAACGCTTGGGGCCCCGCTGGTACGGTTGTGATGAAGAGGGCCAACACAGGTGCTGGGGGGAACCACTTTAATGATTTGTACAAAAAATCCCCATTCACCTCTGTGGTATCCGCTGCTTTCCAGAGACACAAAGGAAGACCGACTACTAGAGAGTTGTACGACACACTTAAGTCTATGGAGAAGGGCCAGTCTAGTGTAAACAAGTTTAGAGTTAAGAATAAGGATTGGGAAGACGTACAGAAA
>Ga0213869_10003178_pt1 | contig 11027 bp, 15 predicted proteins | sample PICome_10_FD_160083 | JGI IMG/M metagenome (GOLD analysis project Ga0213869, IMG submission 160083) | Coastal seawater microbial communities near Pivers Island, North Carolina, United States - PICO132 | ecosystem: Environmental > Aquatic > Marine > Coastal | place: USA: North Carolina...
CTCATTACTTGGTTTTGCAATACATCTTCTTTGCCTAAAAATCTTGCATAGGGGTTTCTTTTCATAAAGTTTTTTTACAAAATTAAAAAATATTTAGTCGGTATCGGCCATAACATAAATAATTCTTTTCATTTCTTTATTTTTATTTGTTAACCTTTTCACTTTACTTTCTAATTTTTTTACAATATTTTTTAGATTGCCATTTTCTAATAAATAATAATTATGGTTAGTTACCAGCTGATCTAATGTCTTTTTAGTTTTAGGAATAAAATAATCTTTTCTAACTTCACTAACAATTTTTTGAAATATACTATTGCAAACACGATCATGTTTAATAATATATGGCAGCTCTTTTAAGCTATGCATTACAGTAGCATGATTTTTATTTACAGTTGCACTAATTTTAGCAAAACTCATCAAGCCAAATTTTCTGCATAAATAATAATAACAGCTCCTAGCAAAAACATAATTAAATTGTCTAGTGGGTGTGCTTAATTCTAAATTAGTATGCTTTTCAACTATTGCCCTATATAAGTCAGATTTATTTTTATAAAACATAGGATCCATCTTTTGCAAATTGATACCAATGATAACCTGGCACATTACCAGATTCTAAATATATTTTCCATTTTTCAAATGCTTGTTTATATGCATTGCGGCCAAACTCAATCATCTCATCACTTAACGTATAAACCTCACAAGTGTGTGGGAATGTAGTTGTAACTGCAATAAATTTAAAAGTATCAATACCACACATATCCATATAAAATGCCGCTTGTAAATGATAACCCCATTTGTAAATATCTCTTTTAAATGCTTCTGGTGAATTGTCTTGACAAGTTTTAACATCACTAATAAAATTTGATATTCTATTAATACAATCTGGCCGCACCCTTACATCAATGCCCTCATATTGTGTATAGTGAGATAATTCAATTTCACCTTTGCAATATTTTTGTGCTAACTCATTTTGTCTAAAAGCACCTAAAATATTTTTAATTATTTCATGAGTATCAGATTCAATTATAATTTTATCTTTTGCTAAATCTAATTGCTTTTGATATTCCTCTTTTCCAGCTTTAGTTCTTTTATTAATTTTTTCAATTATATGATAAATGTCATAAAAATCATCTGGCTCTAATAGAGCTTGATGCACTGCTGTACCTAATGCCATTGCTGGAGTTTCTTTAAATTTTTGATTTAACAAATGATATACAGATTTTTTATATATCGTTTTTAAACCACTAGCACTAATACTGCTATGCGAATGGTATTGATCGTTACTATCTTTAATTACTTTCATAAACCTTAATTCTATTATTTAATTTTTCTGTTATAATATTTATCATTTCTTTTTTTTCTTGCTCAGAGTATGCAATTTCGCTTACTCTAATCCACCAATGAGTTGATGTTTCTGGTGAAAAAATATCTTTTAATAGGTTGCCAAATTTTCTCATTGGTCGGTAAATCTTAGTTATTTTAGTTACTTTCATAATATAAAATTAAAATTGATTTTAAATTTAAAAAAATATTTTTAATAAATCAAATTAATTATAAAAAAAAAGGCAAGAAATTAATCTTGCCCTCTTAGTTCCCTTTGTTTGCCAGTATTAAAAAGAGAATTACTTTATATCATTTTCTATAATTACACCCTCTAAATCTATAATAGTGTAACCATGTGATCTTAAAGTGTTAACACATTTTTTAATTGTTTTAACCTTTTCTTGTGTTCTAAAATATTCAAAGGTTTCGCCATTAATGCACATAACTAAAATGGTAAATCATTGCCACCATCATTTGATGCTGGAGCTTGAGCATTTTGTTTAGGTTGCCAAGTATTAATCTCACCATAATATTTGCCACTTTGAGATTTTTTTAAATCTATATTAACCCATCCATTTTTAGTGTGTTTGTCTAAAAAAGGTTTAAACTCATCAACCTTAACACTAAGATTGCCAATTACAAAATCTGGTGCATTGTCATTTCTTTTGACAATTAAACCCTCTGTAAAAATTTTTTCATTTGCTTCCATATTATTATTTTAAATTAAATTGATTATTGATTTTTTCTCTATATTCTTTTTTCATCTTATAATTACCTATCACTTTCTCAGCTTGTTCTTTTGTGCCTTTTAGTGTTGCAATTAATTGATTTTCATTTAGCCAAGATTTATTATCTTTTGGCTGGTTTTTAACAGCAGTTTGCACCTCATCAGCTGATGCAATAGCTGTATCAATGCCGATACCCAAGTAACCTAATGCCCTACCTAAAGCACTAGTAAAACCATTTTCAACAAATGATGTTTTATTAATATAGCTTGAATCTCTATATTCTTGAGCATGAGCATTTACTACTTGATGGTTTTCAGAGTTAAAAATAGTTACTTTAAAAACCCCCTCTTTGTCATCTAAGGATACAAGCTCCTCGATAATTTTCCAACCTTTATAAGTTGGCTTTGATCTGAAATATATTAGTCGTTCATTGACTGTAATATATTCCTTTCCTTTAATGTTTACTGATTTCATAAAATTATAGTTTGGTTTAAATTAATCTGTTAATATCGAACCCAGAGTTTTTTAATTTGGTAATGTCATCAACAGTTAATCGACCTGGATTCTCAATTTTGCTTTTAAGTGTTGGCATGGTACAACCTAAGATTGTACAAATTTGGTATCGCTTAAATTTTAATCGTTTAAGCTCATTCCTAAAATGAATTTCAAATATCATATTTTGTTATTTAGCTTACAAAAATAAAAAAAAATTTTTAAATAAAAGAATTATTTTAATTTATTTATAAAAGAAAACCCCCAAAGTGTTAGGCACTAAGAGGGTTTTCACAGCAAACAAGGAAAAGAAAAAAGTTAAAACTTTATTACAAAATCAGATGATAAATCATCATTTTGATTCGGTATATGCATTATTATATTATATGTATTTTTTTTGACATTATAGGACATTGAATCTATATAGCAACTAACTGGTTCTTGTAAAACACTTGATCCAAAATTTATCCATATTTTATTATGTAACCCTAATGGCAAAACATTATTGTTGTATAAATCGCCCTCATATCTAATAACAAAATCTCTATAATCATTTATGACTTGTTGAGTTGTAATTTGTTCTATTGATTTCAAGTAATTTGTTTTATCTCTTGATCTATAAAATTCACCAGATATTTTAGAATATTCTTGATTGGTTAATATTAAACCATCTAAATTTAATATACCAGAAAAATTACCAGTACGTTTTCTAACAAATTGTAATAAATCAAACTTTTGGAAAATCTCAGATCTTTGACCATCTGCATTAATATATACTTTGTCTAATATTATAGAATCCCAATGTGTATCTGTAAAGCCAGATGTACTACCAGTTTGGAAAGGATCATATAAATTAAAATATAATCGCCAAGAACCATTTGGTAATGCTGGAGCTGTAAAATCGTAACTTTTCCATCTTCTATTATTTACAATATTGACTTCGTTTATTGTTGTAGTTGTTGTCCAAGTATTACCACTCCAATATCTAGTTGCTACTGGGGGATCACCTGGCAAAACAAATGCAACAGCTTTAACTTGCCATCTAAAACCTCTAACAACACTAGATGTTGAATTAAAAAAATTATTTAATTTTAATTTATAACCAATAAAATCAGATCCAGCTTCATCAATATAATTTAATAATGTAGCAGTTACACCAGTTGCACTAGCAGATGTTTTTAGATTAGTAGATTTTAAAGATGCATCGCCTTGAAAACTAAAATTATTTACAACACTACTATTAGTTAATGTCCAGCCAGATGTGCCAAATTCAAATCCAGAATTGCCAATAATATTTGTACTAAAAAATCCAGTCATATTAACACTTTGTATATATTCTTTTAATGGTCGTAAATATTCTTTTGTTAAGTTATTGCCAATAGGTTGCAGATCACTTGGCACAATAGATAAAACATCAACTGTGCTAGTTGATTGATAAACACCATCTGAATTATATATTTGATATTTTATATCCTCATCATTATTAGCTTGTAAACTTGCAGTTTCAGCGGCTCTAATGCCAGTTGGTATTGTGCCACCATTAGCGGTTGATGCACTACTATCTTTAACTGATTGCTCGCTATAACTAGAGTTGTTTATTATATACCATCTGCCATAACTTTGAAAAATTCTGCTATTTGTAAATTTTAAAATTTGCTCTAAAACCTCTTTACAATTTTTTGGATCAACACCATCTGAAAAAAAACTATCAGCTCCACATGATACTTGATCAATTACATTATAGCCAGATGATGCACCATCTTTTTGTATATCATTTGAAACATATATATCAAAACCTAAATCTATATTTTCAAGAATTTCATGTATAAAAACCATAAAACTGCCAGTAATTTGTACACCAGATGATGTTGTTAATGGCTGTGTAAACCCATTTAAACTACCTAATGCATCATAACCTCTTAAAGTTATAGGAAAAGGAGTTGATGTAACTGCTTCTTGAAATTGATCTACTAACAGCCACCCTTGCCAATAGGTTTGATAATTATTACTAGAATCTTTATAAGATATTTTAATTTTATATTCTCTTTCATCAGCAATATAAAAATCATCATAATTTGTTGTATCTGTAACAAAAAGATTTATTTGACAAGTTGAGCCAATAATAGGATCATAAAAATTATCATCTTGATCCCAGCTAATTTGTACTGGATCATTAGTGCCTACTAAATCATATACAGTTCCAGTATAGCCATCTTTTAAGATTTCTATTTTTTTGCCATTTTCTAAGTCATCAGAAAACTCTAATCTAAATTTTACTCCGTATGCCATTATTTAATTCTGTTTCTGTTTCTGTCTGCTCTTTGTAATGCTACAACCAAATCTTGTCCTTTTAAAGCAAATTGACCACTTACTTGTACTTGAGATGAGCCACCTTGATCACCAATCATTGACTTTAATTTATCAAGTGGTGCAATAACTTCTGGGTTATTTCTAGCTCCAGGATATTCACCCATTAAACCTAATGTAGGACCAGATACAATACCACCTTTTGCAAATTCACCAATACCACTTAATTTGCCAAACATTTTTTTAAATCCATCAGCACCACTTTCAATACCACCAATATTTAAACCCCCTAATATTGTTGATAATACAAATGCCGCTATTGCCGCCGCTACTAATTTTTTAATAAGTGCTACTAAACCTTTTATTAAAGATTTAAAAAAGTTTTCACCCTCTAACATTGATTCAAATGCACCCATAAAAGCATTGCTAATTTCTTCACCTACCATATTAGATGTTAGTGCTAAGTTTAAAAACTTTTCTTTTATAACATCTGATTCAGTTCCTAAATTTTTCATGTGGTAACTAAGAGTAGCAACCCAAGATGGCAAACCACCAGATTCATCACCACCACTAGATTCACCACCGCCAGCACCGCCACCGCCACCAATACCAATATCACTTAAAAAACTTGTAAATTTATTTTTTAAAGATGATCCAGCATTACTTAAAGCTGTATTTAAACCATCAACTGTTTTATGCTCTAACTCTTTGCCTAGAAAATCCTCATAGCCATCAGTAAAAGCATTACCAATTTCTTTAGCACCATCTTTAGCAATGTTTTCGCCCTTATTAAAACCTTTAGCTAAAATTTTTATAAAGCTACCATTAATTCCCTTATCAGAAAATTCTTTAACAAGTTCCCACATTGTTACAAAAAGGTTGCTAAACTCCATAACTAAAGTTTTTGCACCTATAAAAACTGTTTTAAAAACAGATCCTAAATAAAATACTGCCTTTCTTAAATTTTCAGATGAATTATATAAGTCAACAAATCTATTATATAACCCAACTAAAACTGGTGCAACTTCACCCCAATTAGTGGCTATTATATAAGCAATACCAGCTATTGCGGCGGCAAATATACCAATAGGCGAAAGCAAACCAGCTATAACACCAGATAATGTGCCAAATAAACCAAGTAAGGTTGGCAATGCTATGATCAAAGCTCCAGCACCTAAAATTAATTGTTTAGTAACACCATCTAAATTTGTAAACTTTGTAAATAAATTAGTTATAACCCCAGTTATATTTTGTATTGCTGGCAATAAACCAGTTAATAAAACAGATCCCATCTGAGCAAAAGATTCTCTAGCTCCATTTAATGCTTTTTTTAATTTAAATGATGCACTTTTTGATGTTGCATCAAATGCTTTTTTAGTTGATCCTTGAGCAACTGCCAATTTATCAAATATCATTGTAGTAGTTTCAGCTGATTTACCAGTTAAATCTAAAACACCTTTTAAAGCTCTAATGTTAGGAAAAACTTGAGCGGCGGCATCACTATTTTTATCAAATTCTGTTTTTAAAGTTTCTAAAACAGATAATAACCCCTCATCTTTTATTTGTTGTTTTAATCCACTACTTGACAATCCCATTGATCTAAGTGCATCTTCGGCTTGATTTGTAGGTTTTAATAAGCCAGCTAAAATACTATTAAGCTGAGTTGCACCATTTGCCGCATTCGTTCCAGTTCTTGACATTGCCGCTAAAGTTGCACCAACCTCATCAAAGCTAACACCTAAATTAGATGCTATCGGTAAAACACCACCCATTGCACCAGCCAATTCTTCACTTGATAATTTACCCTCTCTAACTGCCGCTGTTAGTACATCTGTTGCACCCTCAGCTGATAGTGTTTCACTACCATAGGCATTAAGTGCTGAGGTTGCTAAATCGGCTATTTGTGCCACATCACCTAAACCAGATGCACTAGCTTTTGATGCTTGTTCTAAAACAGATATTGCATCAGCACCCTCTAAACCAGCAGATGCAATAAAAAACATTGCTTCACTTGTTTTTGCTGATGATATACCAGTTTCAGTTGCCATTCTTTTAGATGCTAGAGCAAAACTATCTAACTCTTTTCCAGTTCGCCCAACTAATGCTTCAATCTTAGTTATGTTTTTATCAAAATCTGATGCCATCTTTATAGCCGCACCACCAGCAATAGCCAATGGTAAGCTAAATTTTTGCATACTAGCACCAACCGACTTCATTTTATTGCCGAATTGTTTTAATTTTCCAGATGCTTGTTTGAAACCAGTTAGTTGTAAATCTAATCTTAACTTTGCCATGAATTAATTTTTATCAAAAATACAAAAAAAATAAGCCACCTATTTTGGTAGCTTAGATTTTTCAACTTTATTTTTAAATTTCAAAAACTTTTCTTTTGTTGACTTAGATTTACCTTTGGCTAAATAAACATCTTGAGGTAATGGAAACAATTTGTCTGGTGTAATCATTTGCCCTTGTTTATTACAATTTACATTGTAAAGCATAGTTGCAATATACCGAGCTTGTTCCCACTCAGTATTAATTTTAATCATATAAGATTCACCTAATAAATGATTTTCTTTCCATGTATTTTTCCAAAAATTATCTGGGTTTATGCCAACTTGACCAATGTAATAATCTAAAAGAGAATCCCAATCTAGTTGGCTGTTGACTTTCCCTCTTTTGTAGGTTTTGTTGTTTTCTTTATATTTCTAGCAACACCCATATTTAAATCATTGCCTAATATTCTGGATTCCATCATTGACTTAACAACATCTGTTAATTTATCAGCATCAAAATCTTCAAGCCACATACCAACTTTAAATTCATTATAGTCAATTTCATTGCCTTGTTCTTGATCATGTGCTAATAAACCAGAATAAACTAAACCAATAATTGCTTTTATAGATACACCTTGACTAAATACATCACCAATTTTATCCAATGGTACTTGTAAAAATTCAGTAAAGTTGCTCCAAAAATTCATTGAAAAATGCATAGTTCGCATTTTGCCACCTATTTTTAAGGTATAGTAACCTCGTTTCTTGTTTGCCATTATATAAAGATTTATGGGTTTAGTTCCTTAATCTAAACCCAGTTTTTAAAATTTAGTTAGATTATGCTTTTGATATTGCTCCAGTAACAGTAATTGATCCAGAATAAGTTACTGGTGATTCCATTTCAGCACTCATTTCAACACTAGATAAAAAACCAGATCCACTATAAACAGCATCACCACTTTCAGCAGTTCCAAATGACCAATTAATTTTAGTTCTAGCAATTAATAGATCTGCGGCTTGAACAGCATTGTTTGCATCATCATAAGCAACTAATCCTTCAAAACTAATTTCACCACTTTTAACACCAGCAATTACCTCTTGAAATCCAGCACTATCTTTTGTAGTTGCTTCTGGTAAATCATTTGATAATGATAATGAGCAACTTGTTGAATGTCCTATTGTAACAGCTGAAGCAGATCCAGCGGCAAATTTTAAAAGTAAATCAGTTCCAGAAAATACTCCAGTTGTAGCCATAATAATATATTTTAATAATTAATTTTAAACAAATATACAAAATAAAAAATTATACATCTTCCCAGTTTGTAGCAATATCTTCCCACTTAGCAAACACATTATCCCAAGTTAAACCAACACTAGGATCTGTTATAGAAAATACACCAGTTAGATTAATTTCTAGGTTAAAACTTGTTGCAGTTTCAAACTGTGCTGTTTCATCTACTGAGTTAATAAACCCCTCACCTCTAACAATTAGTTTTGGATTTACAGCATCTTTAAAATAAAATGTTGCTTTTTGTTTTGTTATAACCATATCAGCCAGATGCTCAAAACTTAGTGCATCTGAATAATCAGTTAAACATTCACAACTTAATGTTCCAGATTTAACACCTGGTATGACTTCTTTCCATCCTAAACTTTCTTTGCTAGTAGATTCTGGTAAGTCAACATTTACATTAAAACTTGTGCTTTTAGAATGCCCTATAACAGTTGTATCTTTTAATAATAAAAAGCTAGTGGCATTTATAACAGCCATGATCTATTCTTGCTCTGGAATAATTTCGTATTCGCCAGATTCTAAATTAACTGAGATTTTTCCGTACTTTTCCTCAAGTTCTTGTTTAAGATCGTTTTGCTCATCTTCTATTTTTTTTAATTCACCTAGTAAAGATTCCTTTGTTTTTTCTAAGTTAATTTTTTGAATAGATATTGCACCCATATTAGATACAATTTGATTTACTTTGCCTTGATTTTCTTGTAAATCTTTTAATTCTTTTTCCTCTAGTTTGCTCATTATTATTTATTTAATTTAAAATTATTAATTCCAATCTGGTTTTAAATACTCATCGACTGGGTTTTTTTCCAATTCAATTTGTTTATCCAAACCTTGTTTCATGCTGTCAATATCTAATTTTTCACTTAACCAAGAAATAACTATATCTTTTGTTAAATCCTCATAAGGTATAAATGTGCTTTCTTTATTATATTCTACACTTGTAACACCGATAGTACTTTTTACTATTTTAGGATCTGAATTATCCTCACCTATAAATGACCAATGAATGTTATATATAACATTGTCTAAATCATCCTCTTTTATTTTTGCATCTAATTGATTAATTAACCATTTATAAGTATTTGCCATAGTTTATTTTTTTACAAATTTACTAATTTATTTTTTCTTTTAAAATTTCTATTTCTGCTTTTAATTCTTTTATAGCACCTACTAATAATGGTACTAATTTGCTTTGATCAATTCCTTGATATATTGCATTACCATCTTCATCTACTGCATCTTTTTCTCCTGTAATAGCTTCAGGTACTATATCTTGTACTTCGTGTGCTAAGAATCCATCTACTGTTTTATCTTCATCTTCTATAAAGTTAAATCTACTTGGTTTTAATTCACTTACTCTGTTTAAAGCACCAGTCATTTCTACTACATTTTCTTTTAATCTATAATCAGAAGATGTGTTGTAAGCAGTAGCTGTTGATGTTGAGCTTATTGAACCAACACTACTTTGATTTGTAGATATTGGTTTATGATAAAATATCCAATGTGTATAACCTTGACCATTTTGCCCAAAACTATATGCTCCAGTACCACCACTTGCACCTGATTGACCACCTGCAAATATTACATTGGAATTTGTGTTTGCTCCTACATTATGTACAAATAATTGTGAATTGTTTACAGCAGTTGTAAAGTTACTTCCTACAGTTGCACTTTCTCCTATGTGTAATTTAGATTGTGGACCTGTTAATCCAATTCCTACAGCACCTGTAGTTATTAATGATGTGTTAACACTATTTCCTGATGATGCACCAATAGACATTACTGAATTTGATGATACTGCAGCTGAAGTTGAATTAGGGTTATTTATATAAACTGCATCTCTAAAAGTATATGTAGAAGAGGTAATAACAACTTGATCGTTAGAAGCATAAAAACCTCCTCCAACTAATGCAGTTCCTCCATTAACTTCTAATTTGTAAGAAGGCGAAGTCGTTCCGATTCCTAAATTACCAGAATCATCTAATATCATTTTTATACCACCAGCGGTTCTAAATGACATATCATCTCCATTGTGATTGTATTCTAATGCACCTCTGTATCTTTCATTTCCGCTTGTTCCATCTGCAAATCTAATTGCTCCTCTACTTGCTGTATTATCAGTTGCAATTGTAATACCTGGTGTTGTTGAATTAAAAACAACTAGATCATCAGATTCAGCATCATAAGAACTAGGCAAAACAGTTCCAACTCCAATATTTCCATCAGTATGAATATACATACTTGTTGAGGTGGTTTGGTTATAATTAGAAGCAGTTGTTGCTCTTTTAAAACTTGTTTTACCATCAACCATAATAATAGAAGCTGATGCCACATTTGGTACAACACCTTGCATTACACCACTTGAGTTTAAATATGTATTTTGGCATATCGCTATTTCATCATCTGTACCATAGGCGGCAATTTGACTTGATTGCCCTATTTGCAACACTTTCCATCCACCACCAGATGCAGTATAAGTATCAGATGGTATGCTTGATGTTCCTATTCCTACGTTGCCTCCAGATGTTATACGCATTCTTTCTGTAGGAGCAGTATCTGTAGTTACATTTCTTGTTGCAAAAACTAAATCTCCTTTTGTACTTCCACCACCAC
>Ga0213869_10003181_pt1 | contig 11022 bp, 11 predicted proteins | sample PICome_10_FD_160083 | JGI IMG/M metagenome (GOLD analysis project Ga0213869, IMG submission 160083) | Coastal seawater microbial communities near Pivers Island, North Carolina, United States - PICO132 | ecosystem: Environmental > Aquatic > Marine > Coastal | place: USA: North Carolina...
GTCGCAGGCTCACGCCGTAGATAATCGGACTTCGACCCAACCGTCGAGCTCTCTCGTCTCGTGGACGACGAGAGGGCTCGGCCTCCTTAGGGAGCCAACAATTCGTCCATATAATGGGAAAAGAGGGAATGGAGACCATTCTTTTATCTCACCATTTTTTAGATCATATCTTGTTTGATGTAATGGACAAGTTATGCAATCATCTTTGATTTTCCCCCCATAAGCCAATGGCCAAGCCATATGTCTACAGAGAGCGTCTGTTGCAAAAATTTGCGATTCTTCTCTTACAATCATTATACTACGAAGGCCTATTTGACGCATCTTTTTTTGACCGACTTTTAGTTTAGTTGTCTTAATTATTCGATGCCACAGGCCATCTTCTAATGGTAAATTCATAGTTACTCAAGTTATATTACAGCATTTTAATGTCTGTAATATAAAATAATTACTTTTACAATCATTTCAGGTTAGTTAATCCACCATCAACTGGAATTATATCTCCGGTCATCCAATCAGGTGCATCTTTGATTAGCCATTCAGCAACAGAGGCAATATCATCTGCATTTCCTATACTTCCAACAGGATGCATTGCTTCACTGACTGCTCGACTTTGTTCATTTGATAATAAATGAGCAGATAACGGCGTATCGACTAAACCTGGAGAAATTACATTCACACGAATTCCTCTCTTAGCATAATCTGCAGCTGCTGCACGAGCAAGACCTTCAACTCCGGCTTTAGCTGCAGAGATTGCTGCATGATTTGGCATTCCTAATGTTGCAGCTGCTGACGAAAATAGTATTATTCTTCCACCATTACCTCTCATCATTATCTTCGCAGTGGCCCGAATTACATTGAAAGATGTCATTAAATTCTGATTAATAGTTTCTGAAAATTGTTCTGAGCTAGTTGCATGTAGAGGGCGAAGAAAGATTGAGCCAACTGAATTAACTACTGCATCTAATGACCCATAGGTCTTACTAATTTCTACTGCTTTAGCTTGAACGTCATCGGCATCTATTGCATCCATTACTAGTGTTTCAATTGATCCATATTGTGAAACTTCTTGCAATTTTTCAAAATTTCGTGCACTAATAATTACTTTCCAACCATTATCCGACATACGTCGAGCAATGTTTGAACCTATTCCGCCAGAGCCACCTACGATCCATACTACTTTTTCTTCTACTTCTGACATTTATTACACCTTTATTTGATTTATTTTTTTATCTAAATTAAGTCCAATTCTAAATTCTTCAAGATATGGTCCCATTGATTCAATTAATTTAACATCGGGGTGTGTTCTAAGTACTAAGCCATCTAAATACATGAGGGCGCGAATAATAGGGAACGCCTCTTCACCAAAATCTGCACCTGCTTTCTCAACAGCGGCTTGGACTGTTTGCATCATAATTCGTGTCAAACTTTTTTCACCTACCGTTTGATGTTCAAATCCTTCATAAATCTCATTCATTTTTTCATAATAAGCATCTAGGTTATTTGAAGTCAAAGGAGAATCAGAGAGGCCTAACAAGGAATCAAAGGCTTCTTGAAAATTATTTGCAGATAACTGTTCAAAGAATTGAAATAATGATAAATTAACTTTTGAAGGAGCGTGACATATTGCTCCATTATCGATAAAAACAAATTTACCATCATTATCGATAATACAATTCCCTGGATGCAAATCTCCATGAAATGTTCCAATTCCAAAAAGATAAGCACCATGGATTCTGAATAATTGTAATAATGTATCCCAACTAAGAGACTTTTCTTCAATACCCTCTTCAAGAGATTTCCCTTCAATATATTCTGAGACTAAGACATCTTGATTTGATAATTCAGACCAATATTTAGGGAATCTTAACATTTCCATTGAGAAATTCTTAGAAATTTCATTTTTAATTTCGTCTAATTCTTCAGCACCCTTAATTTCATTACGTAAATCAAGTTCTCTTGTTGTATAATCAGCAACATGATTCAATAGAGCTACTGGATTACCAACTCTACGAAGTTTTCTATTAAAGAATAAGAATATCCGTAGCCATCGTCTCATTCTTTCAACATCTCTTCTAAATGTCTTAGAATTTTGGTTCTTGATGATTTTAACAACCACGTCTTCACCTGTTTTTAATTTGGCACGATGGACCTGTCCAACAGATGCTGCAGCTAAAGGAGTTTTTTCGATTTTTTCGAATGCATCAAAAAAACCTGTGGGTGCACGCAATTCTAAATTGGAGAACACATCTTCAGAAGGTATGCTTGCAGCATGCTGATACAATTGTTGTAATTGTCTGCACTTCTCTACACCAATTAGGTCGGATCTGAGAGCAAAAATCTGCGCTAATTTAACAGATAGTAAACCTTGCTTCTGAATCCAATCTAAATCAGCAGGCTTCTTTTTCAAGATTTCACGCATGAAAAACAAGAATGTCAGTAACCTCACAGGCTATTCTAAGGATTGGCTCATATAATGGGTCGTATGAAACCATAACAGTAATCTAACTATTTTTTAGTTGAGATTGAGTCTATGTATTCATTATTATCTCATAACGACTATGGAAATCTACGTCTTTATCGCCAAGTATTCTGTTGATTTTAATACCGTCCCTTTCTTCATACCTAGATGATATTGCGCCCTCAATAATACCATCATCTAATGCCCAAAGTGGAAGTTGGTCTTTCGAATTCTTTTGCTCTAATTTGACTTCAATATGGAATACAGGGTCTATATCATAATTCAATTTACCTAATCCTGAGTATTCCCACCAGTCCATCATTTCATTAAGATATTCTACATCTCCCTTAATATCCTTCATTGAAAATGATAATTCTTCTCCTATTCTAATTCCAACTTGTCTCAATAACGTCTCAAGATCTATTCCAAAGGCAGCAAGACTCTGTACTCCGCCAGTTTCTAATTTCTTCCTAGCTTGATTAATCTCCATTCCTGCAGTAAGTATAGATTCAGGGTCAAAAGGAGTGTCTTCTGTAGGTAAATCGTCACCTACATCTAGAATTTCTCTGATTCTTTCTAAAAATGAACCGCTTTCAAAAGTAAGTTTCAAAGGATCGACGATTCTATTTTCAGTAAATCTTTTTGAAGCAGAATCAAGAGCTATTCCTTCAAGCCATATTGACTCGACTAAATTGGCCCAAGAACTTGAGAAATCTGGAGACTCTATGACCAAAGCTGCATCTTCTTTACCACGGCCCACCGGATTTTCTTCCATATTTAGGTACTGAATAGTCTCTAAATCATCCATTAAAGCACCTTGAGCCTCAAGATTTTCAGTATGCCTGACTTCTATAGAATCATCTAATTCTCCGTAGAAACGTAATGTTCGACGATCTAATTGACCAATAACTCGGATTTTAATTCCACGACTTGCTGCATTATTTACCGCAGTAATTGCAGGACTTCGACAAAGATGTAAAATACCAAATTTACCTAATAATAAAATCAGATTTTCATTTGAATCATCTGCCATCTTTTCTATTCTTTTCATGATGTGAGTCCGTTCTTTTAACACTGCGAATTTAGGATTAAGGTGAGTACTTTCTTCTTCTTCATTGGAAAACTTTAGAGCATTTGGATTTATTTTGACTTCTTCATAAGCCTGTTCAATCCTCTGGAGTTGTAGTTTTCTAATACCAATAAGGTGCTCAACAGCTTCTCCAATTGGAGGGCAAGAAAAACGCATTGGCCTATCTGCTGTAGTTTTTACTAGACCTATTGCTTGTAACTTCTCTAAAGAATTGTAAGCATCAAGACGAGTCGTTTCTAACTCTTTGGCTAATTCACTCGCCTTTAGATTTGATTTCGATGAAAGAACAATCACGGCTCTAATTTCTCTGTCATTAAGGCCTGCATCACTAAGAATGGTTTCCCAGCTCATTTGAAATCTCCCCGTTCCGTTACATCACTCATTGCTGCTAGTATTTTAGCTACATGATTCCTAGGTCGGAATAACCAATCATACACATAATGCACTTCTCTATCGGGACCTATGACAAATGAAGATTTTGCAGGGAATTGCCCCAAGTACATTGGTACACCAAATAAATCAGCAACAGCTCTATCAGGATCAGATAACAATGGGAATGGCAAATCTAACTCTTCTTTGAATTCTTTATGTTCAGAGGTTGAGTCTTGACTTATTCCAATTACCTCAGCAGGAGGAGTCAAAGAACGAAATAAATCATATTGCTCTTTGAAACTTAAACAACCTCTCTTACATGTAGGTGAACCATCTTTAGCATAGAAAAATACTACTTTCCATCCACCATCTAAGTCTGAAAAGTTAAATTCTTCATCGTTACTATCTAGTAATGTAAAATCGGGAGCAGTGTCCCCTACTGTAACAACCATATCATGACCCCTCGATGTTTTACTCAAATACTTACTCAATGTCTAAAAGATGGCCCATTCGCATTCTTTTAGTGTTCAAATAATCTTTATTTGATTCACAAAGACCAGTAATATGCGATATTCTATTTGATACTGAAATACCATTATTTCTCAATCCTTGGACTTTCAATGGATTATTGGTCATTAGTCTTACTTTAGTTACTCCTTTTTTCTTCAACATATCTGCTGCTATTTTGTAATCTCGGGCGTCAGCAGGTAAACCAAGAGCAAGGTTAGCATCTAGAGTATCGTAACCTTGATCTTGTAATGCATAGGCTTGAATTTTCGATTCAAGACCTATCCCTCTACCTTCTTGTCTAAGGTAAACTATTGCGCCAGCTCCTTCTTGCTGAATTAATTCCATTGATTTTTTTAATTGTGCGCCACAATCACATTTTAGAGAACCAAAAGCATCTCCGGTGAGACACTCGGAATGAATTCTAATTAACGGATTTATTGAGGTAGAAAAGCCTTCTACATACAACAAAGAATGTTCAAATCCTTCATCGTCAGTAGTAACTGCAATTCTGAAATTACCACTCTCCGTAGGGAGGTGGGCGTCCGAATCAATGTCCTTAGGGTTTAACGGCTTCTTAACTTGTATAGTCATAGGCACGCCTTGGCTTACTCTCTTATGAATGGATGTTTGTTTCTACCGCTTTGAGAAAACACTTGGTTATATGCTAGTTGCTAATTCAAAGGCTATGATGCACGGGTTGTTCACATCGAGTAATCTCGAAAATTCTCGTGTTCGTACAATGAACGATGTTGGCGTGAACTCAAATGGAAAATTTATCCTATACTGGATGACTTCATGTAGAAGATTCCATTATAATGCTGCTTTACAGCATGCAATATCTCTTTCTAAGGCTCTCAGTAAGCCTATTTTAGTAGTAGAAGCTATATCAATAACGCACAAATTTGCTAACGATAGATTCCTATCATTTATGGTCCAAGGAATGATGAATAATGCAAGAGATTACCAAGATAATAACATAACTTACATCCCTTGGGTAGAAATTAAAGAAAAACCAGGAAATAAAATGTTAGCTTCACTGTCAGAACATTCTTCCTGTGTAATATTAGATGATTATCCTACTTACACACCCAACAAAATAATGAAAGCAGCAGCAAGAAAATTAAACGTACGTGTTGATGCTGTGGATTCAAATGGAATTATACCAATGAAATGGCCAGAAAAAGAATTCACAACAGCATACTCTTTCAGAAAGTATGTTCAGAAAAATTTACTAGATTCCTTACAAACAATACCAGCTAAAAATCCAATGACTGATATCGATGATAACTTATTATTAAGTTGTGATGAATTAGAATTCATTAAACAAGAAATTGGGCTTGAATCAACGCCTCTAGAATGGTTGTGGAGAGTTGCTGAAGGAGGAGATGTTGGAGACGATGCAATGGCAGATTTTTCAATAGATCATACAGTTCCAGCAGTAAGAACGACAAAAGGAGGTGTAGATGAAGCTAGAATTCGTATGCAAAAATTCTTGAATTATAAATTAAATAAATATGGCAGTGAAAGAAATAATCCTGATAATCCTGCTGTAAGTGGTTTATCTCCTTGGTTACACTTTGGACATGTGTCATCATTCGAAATAATTGAAAAAGTTTTTCTCAAAGAAAATTGGAGTCCTGATTCGCTAAATCATGAAGATACAGGTAAAGGAACTAGGAGTGGTTGGTGGGGTACTTCTGAGTCAGCATCCTCTTTCTTAGACCAAATAATTACTTGGAGAGAATTAGGGTTTAATTTTGCTTACAACAGACCTGACCATGCAACAATAGAAACCATACCTAATTGGGCTAAAATATCAATGAATGAACACATCAATGATGATAGACTTCTGTATACATTAGATGAGTTAGAACAGGCAGAGACTCATGATGAAATCTGGAATGCTGCACAAAGAGAACTAGTAAGAACTGGACAAATGCATAATTACATGAGAATGTTATGGGGTAAAAAAATTCTAGAATGGTCACCTGATCCTGAAACCGCAGCTGAAAGAATGATTTACATTAATGATAAGTGGGCTCTAGATGGTAGAGATCCAAATTCATACACAGGAATTTTCTGGGTATTAGGCCGTCATGACAGAGCATGGGGCCCGGAAAGACCAATTTTTGGTAAAGTCAGATACATGTCTTCTGAATCTGCAATGCGAAAGTTAAAATTGAAGAATTATCTAGAAAGATATGCAAAAGAAGAAACACTGACATTAGCTAAATTTGGATGATAATATGACTAATTATAAACATGAGACAGTTGTTAATGCAGACATAGATACCACTTTTGCTTGGTTTGAACATGAAGGATCTTTTAGAAGATTAATGCCTCCATGGGAAGTAGCTGAAGAAGTTAGAGCCGATGACTCTTTAGAAGTGGGTTCTCAGAGAGTATTCAAGTTTCCAGCACCTGGAGCTCCTTTCATTAATCTAACATGGATTGCAGAACACACTCAATATGACAAACCAAATTACTTTGCTGATACAATGGTAAAAGGACCATTTTGGAAATGGGACCATGATCATTACTTAAAAGAAGAAAATGGAGTAACCACAGTAGTTGACGATGTAACGTATAGTGTACCATTTGGACCACTTGGAATGTTAGTCGACAAAATACTTGGAGGGACGTTAGTTACTGGACGTATTTCTTCAATGTTTAGAGCTAGAGAGTTTCGTCTCCAGCGAGATTTAGATAATCATGCTAAGTTTCGTCATATGCCAAGAAAGAAAATTTTAATTGCTGGATCTTCTGGATTAATCGGTACTCAATTAGTCGCATTCTTAGACACTGGTGATCATGAAGTATGGAGACTGGTGAGAAGAGAATCTGATCCTAACAAAAATGAAATTACTTGGAACCCTAGTGAAGGCGAAATAGATTCCAAAGAATTAGAGGGATTCGATGTAGTTATTCATCTTGGAGGAGTAGGAATTGGTGACAAGAGATGGAGTAAGAAAAGAAAGGCTGCTATCAGAGACAGTAGAGTTAATAGTTCTCAATTATTAAGCAAAACATTAGCAAATCTCGATAATAAGCCTGATTTATTCATGTTGGCAAGTGCAATTGGTTTCTATGGAAACCGGGGTGATGAAGAATTAGACGAAAGTAGTAGTCCTGGAAAGCAAGGATATTTCCTGACTGATGTTTGTAGTGAATGGGAAAATAGTGCAGACTCTGCTAAAGAAGCAGGGATTAGAACTATCTCTCTTAGGACTGGAATAGTAATTTCTGCAGTTGGAGGAGCACTCGGTAAGATGCTATTGCCCGCAAAAATGGGGGCGGGAGGCCCAATAGGTAATGGAAAACAATGGATGTCTTGGATTTCAATGGATGATCAGATATATTCAATGTATCATCTAATGATGAGCGAAAGGACGTCTGGTGAATACAATCTTACTGCACCTAATCCAGTGAGACAAAAGCAATTTGCTAAAACTCTAGGTAAAGTATTGAGAAGACCTGCATTTGCCCCTCTCCCGGGATTTATGATGAAAATTATGTTTGGTGAAATGGGAGTAAGGTTGACTTTAGATAGCCAGAGAGTATTACCCAAGAATTTACAAGAATCAGGTTATGAATTTATACACAATGATCTTCAATCTGCCCTCAGAGATTCATTGGGTAAATGGAGATAGTTTAATGCCAGATGCTCATGGAAATTTAGTTGATTCAAAATTTCCTGAGTTTAGCTTACATGATGATCAAGATAATATTGTAACTAAAAATAATATTTTAGGTCAATGGACGGTTATTTTTTTCTATCCAAAAGATGAATCACCAGGATGTACATTACAATCATGCTCGTTTAGAGATCAATATGAATTATTCCGGAAAGATGGGATATTACTGTATGGAGTTTCTTCAGATTCAACGTCATCGCATAGAAGATTCAAGAAAAGATATAATCTACAATATCCATTATTGAGCGATGATGGCAATGAACTCGCTAAATTACTAAAATTAAAAAGAAACTTTGGTTTCCTTAATGCAAGAGTTACATTTGTGATAAACCCTGAAGGATATATCGCATATTCACACACTAGTCAAATTGGAGTTACTGGACACGTTAATAAAGCATTAAACGCAATAAAATCAATTAAAGCTTCTGTTTAAATTAAAAAATTCTAAATTTTCCAGATTTGAAGAAAGTATCAGGTTATTGTACTGTGAGTAATCTTTCACCGCACTAGTTGAAGTAGTATGGGCATCGCGATGGAGAAATATGGCTCAAGGAACAGTCAAGTGGTTTAATCAGAAAAAAGGGTTCGGATTTATCGAACAAGAAGATGGAGAGGATTTATTCGTCCATCATACTCAAGTTGAGGGCGTCATCGAAGATGGCGATTCAGTTGAGTTCGAAGTTGGCGAAGGGCCTAAGGGTCCTAATGCCATCAATGTCTCAAAAGCAGAGTGAATTAACACTCTATTATTTAGATTTCAGCATAGTAGTCAACGACTGCTTCCTCAATTTCTCTAGCAGTACGAGTTTCATCGATAGTTAATGTGATACCGTCTCGACGTAATGGTTCTCCATCAACTAGTACATCCAATACACGGCCACCTGAATATATCAGATTTGCAAGTAATCTTCGACCGCCTCTACCAAATGGGCGCATTCGAATATCATCAAGGTCCCAGGTAATCCAATCATTGGAACCTTTAGTTGCTAATTGCCATGTCTCAATAGGATCGAGTATTCGGGCATCCCAATGATCGTGTCTCTGAACTAAACTAGCTGCTTTAGATTCAGATCTCATATCAAGACTATTGTTGCTTGCCGCACCATCAGTACCCAATCTAACATCAACCCCGGCTTCTTTCATTGCTGGGTAAGAAAGAGTACCCCCGCATGCAAGTTTCTGATTAGATGTCGGACAATGAACTGCATGAGCATCATGTCCGGCTAATATTCTCATTTCTTTTTTTGTGACCCACCCGCAATGAGCACATACTGTATTGCCATCTGAAAAGAAATCTAAAGAATCAAGATACTCAATTGGATACATTCCTGTTGAAGCGTAACAATCGGCTACTTCTTTGCGAGTTTCGGAAGTATGAATACTAAGTTTACAATTTGTCTTTTTGGATACTTCGGAAGCCTTCCTAAGTGTTTCTTCACTACAAACATAAACTGAATGTGCGCCTATTCCATATGATATTCTATCCGGACGAGATGATCCTTCTCGAATTAAACCTTCCATATATTTCAGTGCATCTCCTGAACCGGCCTTAAAATTTGGAGTAAGCCCATCGGTAATTGGGCCACACAACTCCGCTCTAATTCCTGTCTCAGCCAGAGTATTACCAATTACTTCGGTATGAAAATACATATCACAAGCAAATGTTGTACCTGTTGAAATTAATTCTGCTGCTGCAGCACGAGTGCCTACTGCAACAAACTCTGGTGTGAGGAATTTCTCTACAGGAAAGATTGAGGTTTCTAGCCACTCCATTAACGGTAAACCTTCACCCATTCCTCGATTAAGAACCATGGCTAGATGAGTATGCCAGTTTTGGAATGAGCGAGTAATTAATCGCATTGAACCATCTATGGTTTCAATGACATCCTCATCACCATTACTAATTGAATAAGTTCCATCATTATGGAGTAAAAAATTACCAGAATTAACTTGACCATCATGATCGATTAAACGAGTATTCGTGATTCGCCTTAGCCCCGTCTCAGATACAACCATGATTCTGCCAAACGGTACTTTACCGTCAATCTTTGGTTAAACCAGATAAGAATATTTTTCTAGAACACCGTAGTGAATAATTTCTTTATCTATGATACATTAGACATTAGCATGGAGGAATTCGGGCAGATTGGTTTTTCTGGTAAGTTAAGACCTTCGCAGGTTGCTTCATCTGAGATTATCCGTGAACAATTAGAAGCGGGTGAAAAAAATCTGCATATTGTAGCACCGCCGGGATCTGGAAAGACTGTCCTCGGACTGTACACTTGGTCTGATTTAGTACGACTACCCACTCTCGTTTTAAGCCCTAACTCTGCAATTCAGGCACAATGGGTTGCGAGAGCAAAAGAATTATTCAATTTAGACGGTAAAGAAGAACAAATTCTTACGAATACTAAGTCTCCTGGATTACTAACTTCTCTTACATATCAATCAGTCACTCTCCCAAAACGTGCTGATGAAAACCTTGATCAAGCTGCACTGGAGATATGGATTAAAAAATTAATTTCTGAGAACGAAGCAGATAATGAGGAAACTGCTAGGGCTTGGATAAAAGACTTGGAAGATAATAATAGAGATTATTTTACTAAAAGGTTTAGCTCATATAGAAAACAAGTAAGAGATGACTTCGCGACTCATGGAAATGCTTTATGGGTGTTACATGAATCTTCGAAAAGTAATCTAGAGAACCTTGCGAAAACCGGAATTGGCTTGATAATTCTTGATGAATGCCATCATCTACTCGGACACTGGGGTAGAGTTCTAAGCGAAATTAGAGAATATTTTGGTGATCCAATTGTTTTAGGGCTCACAGCGACACCTCCTGATATTGGTTCTGTGAGTATTGATGATGGTGAAAGATACAAAGAATTTTTTGGAGA
>Ga0213869_10003182_pt1 | contig 11017 bp, 9 predicted proteins | sample PICome_10_FD_160083 | JGI IMG/M metagenome (GOLD analysis project Ga0213869, IMG submission 160083) | Coastal seawater microbial communities near Pivers Island, North Carolina, United States - PICO132 | ecosystem: Environmental > Aquatic > Marine > Coastal | place: USA: North Carolina...
CACAGTCTGCATCCCCAATTTGGGTCAACCCAACACCATGCTCCTCTCCGGTCCTTCGACGCCGTCTAGCTCCTGCTATGCCATTGCAGCGCTGGGGGCAAATGGATTCCCGACCGCACGGCACCCGCAAGCGACGTTTTGTGGCACCCGGCCACAGTGCTCCCAAGTCCAAAAATCCGAGTGCACCCCTCAAAACAGGTTTAATTCTCTTGACGAACAATATTCTGAAACAGTGCCACCGCATGCAACTGTTATATTTTTTACATCATGTTGAGATAAGTAAATCTGCAATGACCATGCAATTAGCCATTGAAGATTGCGTTATAAGATTTTCTTTGAACCGGGTGGATTCTTACCCAAAGATGAAAAATTGGAAGCTCTAACTATAACGGAGAACCAGCCGGAAGTTTGGCAAGGTTTGCCGGCCAATACCTTAGCCTTTGCCGTGGCAGGTTCCTCTATCCAAACTCTCCAGTTCAGTTTTGCCATTTCCAGCGCCGCAACCCTGGGTTAGATGACCAGGGCGCAGCAAGGTTGGAGAGCGAGTGATGGGACAGTTGGTAGACGGTGTTTGGCATGATATTTGGTATGACACCAAAAAATCAGGAGGGGCTTTTGAGCGCTCCACTGCGAAATTTCGCAACTGGATAACTGCCAATGGCGGTACTGAATTTCAGGCCGAAAGCGGACGCTATCATCTTTATGTTTCCTTGGCCTGCCCTTGGGCGCATCGCACGTTGATCTTTCGGAAGCTTAAAGGTTTGACCGCGCATGTAAGTGTCGACGTGGTGCATCCTGATATGTTGTCTGACGGCTGGACCTTCAAGAATGACTGCGCTGGGGCAACGGGCGACCGGCTGTTTGGCCTGCCATTTGCCCGTGATATTTACCTGCGTGCAGATCCCAAAATCAGTGGTCGCGTCACTGTTCCGATTCTATGGGACAAGCATAAAGAGACCATCGTATCGAATGAGAGTTCAGAAATCATCCGAATGTTCAACTCCGCCTTTGATGGGCTGACCGGCAATACGATGGATTTTTGCCCCCAAGAGCTGCACGCGGCGATGGAGCCATTCAACCAACGCATTTATGATACACTCAACAACGGGGTTTACCGCTGCGGATTTGCCACCACCCAAGCTGCCTATGATGCAGCAGTAGGACCATTGTTCGACACATTAGATTGGCTAGAAGCACACCTAGCCCGCAACCGCTATGTCATGGGAGATAGGCTCACCGAGGTCGATTGGCGCTTGTTCCCAACCCTCCTGCGTTTTGACAGCGTCTATCACCTGCATTTCAAGTGCAGCAGCAAGCGCATTATAGATTATCCTAATCTTTGGGCCTATACCCGCGAGCTCTATCAATACGAAGGCATCGCCGAAACGGTGAATATGAACCATATCATCCGTCACTACCATTACAGCCATGATACGATTAACCCCAATCGCATCATCCCAATCAATCCAGAGATCGACTGGAACGCGCCCCATGGGCGCGGCAATTAACCAGCAACCAACCCTTGCGTTTTTGCTGCAGTCAACGCAACTATTCGCCAAGATCTGTCACTTGCGGGAGAACCCAATGACCTCATGGATAACCATTTGCGACACCTGCAAGCGCGAGGGCTGGATACCAGAGAGCCAGCCCCGTACCGATGGCGAACTATTCGCAGATTTAATCGAAGCCCGCGCCAGGACCGCAGGCGTGAAAACCCGGCGTGTGTCGTGTATGATGGGCTGTGTGCGGGCCTGCAATGTGGCGGTGCAGGCCCCAGAAAAACTCTCCTATGTCTTGGGAACATTTGAACCAAGCGCGGAAAATGCGCAAGCCATCGTAGATTATGCAGCCTTGCATCAAGCCTCAGACACCGGCCAGGTGCCCTACCGGGATTGGCCGCAAGCGGTGAAGGGCCATTTCACCACACGCATGACCCCTTTGCCGGACACGGACTAATGGCAGGAAATGGACGGGATCACGGTGGCGGTCTTGACGCGGCAGCAGCCGAATTTGGCGGCGCGCGTGGCGATTGGCTGGATCTATCCACTGGGATCAATCCCGAAAGTTACCCGCTAACCGGCCTCGATCTGACTCCGAATGAGTGGGCCGCCCTGCCTGATAATGGCGCAGATGCAGCGCTCTGTGCCGCCGCAAGGCGATTTTGGCGGGTGCCAGCGCAGGCGGATGTTCTCCCCGTCGCGGGATGCTCCGCCGCCATTGCGCAAATTCCTGCACTGAAGCCTGCAGGTCAAGCCGAGATTGCCCTGCGCAGCTATAATGAACATACCGCCGCCTTTCGGTTTCATGGCTGGGACGTACAAGAGCAGGCGCCCGCACCTGTGGCCCGTGTCGTGGTCCACCCCAACAACCCAACCGGCACATTCCAACCTCAGATTCCGCCGGCGCCCTTGACGGTGATTGACGAAAGTTTTTGCGATATCGCTCCGGCGCAAAGCCATATCGCGCAAGCCACACAGCCCGGACATATAATATTAAAAAGTTTTGGAAAATTTTGGGGATTGGCTGGGTTAAGGTTGGGATTTGCGATTGGAGATCCCAAATTGATCGACTCTCTGCGGCAAAGACTTGGCCCCTGGCCGGTCTCTGGGATCGCGTTGAAAATCGGCGAAGTGGCACTGAACGACACCGCTTGGGCCGATCACACCCGGGCCCGGCTGACCGCAGATGCGGAACGTCTCGACCGACTGATGCGGCGTGTAGACGCCCGTCCAATGGGCAGCTGCCCGTTGTTTCGCACCTATGAAGTCGCGGTCGCTGAGCAGCTGCACTACCAGTTGACTCAACATAAGATCTTGACCCGGATCTTTCCTTACAGTCGGACATGGATCCGCCTTGGACTGCCACCGCAGAGGCAGTGGGAGCGGTTGGAGGCCGCCCTATGACCTTGTTTTTGGCCCTTCTCTTGGACGCGCTGTTCGGCGAGCCAAAGTGGCTTTGGTCACGGCTGCCGCATCCGGCCGTGCTTATGGGCAATCTCATCGGGCGCGCCACAGGCATGCTCAATCACGCACCCCATCAAAAACCAAAAGGCGTGATCTTATGCATTGGGCTGACGGGGCTCGCCGGGCTTTTCGGGCTGCTCTTGGCACAACTTGGGCCGGCAGCCGAAATTTTGGTCACGGCGATACTCGTGGCACAAAAATCGTTGATGCAGCATGTGCAAGACGTGGCACAGTCGCTGCGGCTATCCCTTGCCGCCGGGCGCAGAAGTGTGGCCATGATTGTTGGACGTGACACCGCTGAGATGGATGCCCCGCAAGTGGCACGCGGCGCCATAGAAAGCGCGGCAGAAAATTTTTCCGATGGGATCGTCGCGCCGGTTTTTTGGTTCGCCCTGGCAGGTTTGCCCGGGGTGATCCTCTACAAAATGATCAATACAGCAGACAGTATGATTGGTTATAAAAACGAGACGTATCAGGATTTTGGCTGGGCCTGCGCCCGACTGGATGATCTTCTAAATTGGGCACCGGCCCGACTGTCCGCCTTTGGTATTTGGCTGATGACCGGGTGCCGCACCTCTTGGGACACCATTATCTCTGAGGCCAAATTGCACAGATCCCCAAATGCCGGCTGGCCCGAGGCCGCGATGGCCTATGCGCTCAATATTAGCCTCTCAGGTCCGCGCAGCTATGAGGGAAATTTCGAAAAATTTCCTTGGGTCAACGCGGCTGGCCACAAAAACATCGGTCCGGTTGAGATTGAAAAATCTATTCAAACACTCTGGCGCACCTGGGCCGCGATGGCGCTCTTGGTGGCGGGCATGAGCCTTGCGTTATTGCTCTAAAAAAGGCCTAATCGCATTGGGGTTTTTATTGGAGATTTGACATGCACCGCCTTTTTTTATCTTGTGTCTTCTTGTGTTACGCCAGCCTGGCCTCTGCCACTTGCGGCACGGATTGGGCAGGGTTTATCAAAGGCATAAAGCAAGAGGCCGTTGCAATGGGTTACCCGCGATCCTTGGTAACGCGCTTTTTTAACGACGCAGAACAAGACCCCAAAGTCATCCAGGCAGACCGCCGGCAAGGGGTGTTCCAAAAAGACTTCATCAGCTTCTCTAATGCATTGATCTCGCAGCATCGCTTGGTGCATGCACAAAAAAATGCTGCCAAATACGCCGTAGTCTTTGACAGGCTATCGCATGATTACGGGATACCACCGGGGGTCTTGCTGGCCTTTTGGGCGTTTGAGACAGATTTTGGTGTCAATCAAGGCAATTTCAACACGCTCAATGCGCTGCTCACACTGTCGCAGGATTGCCGGCGCCCTGAGTTGTTTCGCCCACAGGTTTTTGCAGCGCTAGAGCTATATACTCGCAGTGATTTTGATCCGCGTGAAACCAAAGGCGCATGGGCCGGTGAGATTGGCATGATCCAAATGCTGCCCGAAGACATTCTGGACAGTGGCTCCGACGGGGATGGCGATGGCCGCGTTGATCTGCAAAACTCTGCTGAAGATGCGCTGATGAGTGGCGGTCATATGCTGCGCCGATTGGGCTGGCAAGCCGGTGCCCCCTGGTTGCAAGAAATTGAACTGCCTGGAAATCTTGATCTAACCCTTACCGGGCTGGACAAAAGCCTGCCCGTCGCGCGCTGGCAGGCGCTTGGGGTGACAGGACGGCATGGCCCGTTGCAGCCTAGCGCTGGTCAGGCCTCTGTGTTGCTGCCAGTTGGACATAAGGGTCCCGCCTTTTTGACCTATCCAAATTTCAACGTCTACTTTGAATGGAACCAGAGCTTGGTCTATGTCACCACAGCCGCCTATTTCGCTACGCTGCTGTCGGGCGCCCCGCGGTTTGATCCCGGAACGCCAGAAGCGGGCTTGACCGGGCAAGACATGCGAGCGTTGCAAAAAAAACTAGTCGCCCGCGGCCATGATGTTGGTAAAATCGATGGGATCTTAGGATCCAAAACCCGCGCGGCTGTGCAAGCAGAGCAAGAAAGGCTCAACTTACCCGCCGATGCGTGGCCGACCCCAAGTTTGCTTGCTCGGCTGTAAGGTCGTCTTGCAGCACTCCAACGCGCTAAGCCACCAGTTGTTCGGCTTTCTTTAGGTCAACCGAAACCAACTGGCTGACACCTTGCTCCGCCATCGTCACACCAAACAGACGGTCCATACGGGCCATGGTCACCGCATGGTGGGTGATGATCAAAAACCGCGTGTCAGTCCTGCGAGTCATCTCATCGAGCAGATCGCAAAATCTTGTGACATTTGCATCATCTAAGGGCGCATCCACCTCATCCAAAACACAAATCGGTGCCGGATTGGCCAAAAAGACCGCGAAGATAAGCGCCATCGCCGTCAAAGTTTGCTCGCCACCCGACAAGAGCGAAAGGGTTGAGAGTTTCTTACCTGGTGGTTGACACAAAATTTCAAGCCCAGCATCCAACGGATCATCGCTTTCCACCAAAACCAAATTGGCCTCACCACCGCCAAACAAATGCGAAAATAGCGTGCCAAAGTTACGATTCACCTCATCAAAAGCGGTCAACAAACGTTCGCGCCCCTCTTTGTTAAGGCTTGCAATCCCACCGCGAAGCGTTTTGATTGCCTCTTCCAAATCGGTTTTCTCTTTGGTGAGCATGTCAAATTCCGTGCGCACTTCTTGAGAATCTTCTTCCGCCCGCAAGTTGACCGCACCAAGCGCGTCTCTCTGTCGGCGCAAACGCACCACTTCCGCCTCCACCTGTTCAGCAGGCGGCATTTTTTGAGGATCCACCTCGAATTGCTCGAGCAGGCTTTGCGGCTCCGTTTGCAACTCCTCACGAATACGCTCCGCTGCCAAATCCGCAGCCACCAAAGTCGCCTCAGAACGCGCCTCAGCGCCAGCCCGTTTCTCACGGCTTTCTGTAGCCAGGCGACCTGCATCCCGCTCGGCCTCAGACGCCTCACGCATCTCCGTCTCAGCCATCGCCAAGTCATCAGCGGCCAATTTCCGGCGGGTTTCAGCGTCCTCCAGAGCGGAGATAAGTTCTGCACGCTGACGTCTGATGTTATCGGGTTCTGCGAGCGCGCTCGCCAATTCCGATTCAGATTTGCTATGGCGCTGCTCCAGTTCGACAGCGCGCGTTTTGGCGTTTCCCAAACGCTGCTGCCAGCTACCAAGATCTTTGGTCAATGCCGCAATACGCTTGACTCGCGCTTCCCCATCATTTCGCAGCTCATCATGAGCCGCTCGTCGGCTCATCATGGTGACGCGGCTGGCTTCAACCGTCAGGCGAATGTCTTCCACCCGTGCCCGCGCCGCAGCAAGATCTTCCAAACCTTCCCGAAGGGTTTGCGCTTCACGCAACTGCACGCGGGCTTCTCCCGCATCTTCCGCGTAGCGCGTAACCGCCAATGCCAGCGCCTCAACACGTCCACCGGCAAGATTGCGTTCCGCCTCAGCCCGAGACACTGCACGCCCCGCATCGGCCATCATACGATCTGCGACCTGTCGAGCCTGGCGGGTCTCTTGGTCAGTTTTGGTCAGGGCTTGCAATTGCTCAACCAGCGCTTGATGAGCGGTTTCCGCTTCGCTTGCCGCCGCCTGCGCCGCAGTCAATTGCACTTGCAATGCCTCAAGGCGATTGCGTTGCTCAAGCGCCAAAGCCGCCGCCGAAGGCGCATCCTTGGCTTGAGCGCGAAATCCGTCCCAACGCCACAGATCCCCATCTCGGCTGACCAGCCTTTGCCCCGGCAACAAAGACCCATGCAGCCGCGCGCCCTCGTCAGCTGTCACAAGGCCAACTTGTGCAATCCTGCGGTTCAGCACGCCGGGAACAGTAACGTATTGCCCAAAACTTTCAACGCCCTCTGGCAAGCGCGGCGGGGTGTCATACTCCTGAAGCTGCGCCCAGCCCGAACGTCCCTCAGAAGTCACTGCCGGGGCTTTGAGATCATCGGCCAACGCGGCGCCCAAAGCCTTTTCATATCCGTTATCAACTTGCACTTGGTCAAGCACCTGATCTCCCTGACCGCGATTGCGTTCCACCAATTTCGCCAGAGCAGACACTTCCGCCTGTAACGCATTGACTACCCCATTCGCCTCAGATCTGGCAGTTCGGGCGCTGTTTTCTTGGTTCAGGCAGTCCGCACGACGTGCCTCAGCCTCAGCCAAAGCCGTTTCAGCCTGCGCGACGGCCTCAACTGCGGCCGCCTCGTCGATATGGGCTTTCTCATAGGCTGCGGCGGCGGCGCTGGCCTGTGTGCTGGCCTCAGCCACCGCATCCTTGGCATTGAGTTCTTCGGCTTCAGCCTTGGTCAAGCGTTTTTGAGCATCCTCAAAGAACCGATCGGCTGATTGATGGCTGGCGGCCAGCCGCGCGACGTCTTCGGTGATCTGGGACAATTCCGATTCACGATCATGCAACACCGCTGCCGCTTGGGAGGCCTCGCCGGCCGCTTTTTCTACTTTCTCGCTCTGCCCCGCCCCAGCCTCTTCAAGCTCTGCCAGTTCCGCGCGCAGACGCGCGATTGTGTCACCTGCATCGGAATTTAAGCTTTGCTCTCGCACCATATCGGCCGCCAGCTGGGCGATGCGTTGTTCCAAAGTGTGTATGGTTTGCTCAGCCCGTGTCGCTTGATCGCTGAGCGTGTCTTTTTGCACATTCAACCGCTGCAACACCGCATTGGCGATGGCCTCTTCCTCACGCAGAGGAGGCAGAGCCGCCTCGCAAACTTCCCGCGCCTTCACAGATTTCTGAACCGCGGTTTCGGCTTGCGCCGCGGTCAGCGTGCCGGCACGCAGAGCCTCTTCGGCTGCTGCGCGGGCCTCTTCTGCCTCTTGCCACCGGCGATAGAGTAAGAGCCCTTCGGCCAATCGCAGACTGGCCCCCAACTCCCGATATCGAGCGGCTTGTTTCGCCTGCCGCGCCAATTGGGAGAGTTGATTGGCCAATTGTTCGATCACGTCATCAACTCGCGAAAGATTCGTTTCAGCGCCGCGCAATTTCAGCTCGGCTTCATGCCGCCGGGCATAGAGACCCGATATCCCGGCCGCCTCTTCCAAAATACGACGGCGGGCCTTGGGTTTGGCATTAATCAGTTCACTGATCTGGCCCTGCCGAACGAGGGCAGGAGAATGGGCACCGGTGCTGGCATCGGCAAAGAGCATTTGCACATCCCGCGCCCGCACATCTTTACCATTGGCCTTATAAGCAGAGCCAATATCACGGGTGATGCGGCGTACCACATCCAAAAGATCATTTTCATTAAAGCTCGCCGGCGCCAGGCGTTTGGAGTTATCGATTTGCAAGCTGACTTCTGCAAAATTACGGGCCGGACGTGTGGCCGTTCCCGCGAAGATCACATCTTCCATACCGCCACCCCGCATGGCCGTCGGGCGGTTCTCGCCCATAACCCAGCGCAATGCCTCGAGTAAATTTGATTTCCCACAACCATTGGGGCCCACCACCCCGGTCAACCCATCTGCAATAATCAAATCTGTGGGGTCCACAAAGCTTTTGAACCCGTTCAACCTTAATTTAGAAAACCGCACCGAAACTCGCCCTCGTGATTCTTCTGATATGAGTGTGCCGAAGCGCAAGGGGCGGAGTCAACGCCAAGGACCCTTATCCTGTGGGTTCGGCCGACTTATCCACAATATATTGACACTTCGGGGCGCAACTGCAGTCAAGACGGCCACTCGGACGCGATGACTGTTTTCGGGGATGCCTGGCGCAGTTACTCGCCAGCTTCCTTATTTTTATTGGCGGCGCGATGGCTGTTGAGCCAGTCAAAGGCACCGGAAATATCGAATTGATCCAGCAATTTTTGAAGATCCACCTTTTTGGGCTGAGCAGCGGGCTCTGGCGCAGACGCCTGCTCGGGCTGGGAGTGCAGACATGCCGTTAAAACGGTTGCAAAAACGGCCCAAATCATCACTTTTTTCATAACTAATTCCAAAACTAGTTACATACTTCCCATGTATCACCGGCCTTCTTGCCGCAAGTCGGGCGGTGGCTTGCGTTACCCCAGCATTTGGGCCAGCCTTTTCGTCAAGGCGGCAAAAAAGATATCTGCGCCTCGTAACAGGAGAGAGCTGTGTTTGATTTAGGACTAAGCGGTAAAGTGGCCCTTGTGACCGGTGGCAGCGATGGCTTGGGGCGCGCTGCGGCGCACCGGTTGGCGCTGGAAGGGGCTTTGGTCGTGATCTGCGGCCGGCGGGCTGCCCATGCGCAACGGGCCGCACAAGACATCACATCCGCGGTGCAAGCCTCAAGCAATCAAGGCGGCCAGGTTGTCGGACTGCGCGCGGATGTCACAAATTCCGATGACTGTGACGCGCTGATCACTGAAATTCTGCACCATCACGGCGGGATCGATATTTTAATCAATAACGCCGGCGCATCCGCTGCCATGGGTTTGGCTTTGGTGGAGGATGATCTGTGGATGTCAGATTTTAATCTCAAGGTCATGGCAGCCGTGCGCTTATCGCGGCTAGCCATTCCGATTATGGCGGAGCGGGGTGGCGGGGCTATTGTCAATGCCAGCATTGGTGGCGGCAAGGCGCCGAATGCCGGCGCGTTACCCACAAGCGTCATGCGCGCCGCGGGGTTAAATTTAACCAAATCTTTGGCGCAGGAATTTGCCGCCAGCAACATCCGCGTCAATGCCATTTGCATTGGATATTTGAAATCCATGCAATGGATCCGCCGGGCTGAAAATGGCGATCCGAGTTCAATATACGAAAATTTCTCCCAAAAAATTCCAATGGGTCGGATGGGTGAGGCTGAAGAATATGCCGATCTAGTAGCGTTTTTGAGTTCGAAACGGGCCTCATACATCACCGGCACAGCCGTAAATCTTGATGGCGGACTTTGTCCAGTCATATAGATCCCAAAGCGCAGCGCAACCGCAGGGACTGTCGCCTCTGCCGTTTAATTTAGAGTGAAAAATTTCGATGGACTACAGCCTTGGCTTTTGGTTTTTCGCAACCCTGTCAGCAATTGCGGTTGGGCTCGGCAAAGGGGGGCTTCCGGTTGTGGCGGCCTTGGCCGTGCCGAGCCTGTCGCTGTTCATGTCGCCCATTGCCGCCGCCGGCTTGCTTCTGCCGGTCTACATCGTCTCCGATGCCTTTGCGCTGGTCGCCTATCGTCGAGAGTATAACCGCCAGGTGCTGAAAATCGCTGCAATAGGAATGACCCTGGGTGTGGGGATTGGCAGTGTTACGGCGCATCTCATCATCGATTGGCTGATCACGGTGCTGATTGGCCTGATGGGCGGGCTTTTTGCCCTGCGGATGCTCACGCAAAGGGGCGATCCTGCCAAAAAATCTATCCATACAGGTCGGGGATTATTCTGGACAACCATTGCCGGCTTCACCAGCTTCATCAGCCACAACGGCGGCCCGCCTTGGCAAATTTTTACCCTACCATTGAAGTTGCAAAAAACAGTCTTCGTTGGGACTTCGGTCATTGCCTTTTCTTATTGCAACGCCATCAAACTGATCCCCTATATTTGGCTTGGGCAAGTCAATATGCAAAGCTCTTTCGTGTCACTCTTTTTAATGCTCCCCGCTGCGCTTGCGGTATATCTCGGGGTATTTTGGGTTAAAAAAATTCCCGAAGCCCTGTTTTTCAAGCTCGTCACCTGGGCCTTGATGATCATCTCGATTAAGTTGATCTTGGACGGCCTATTGGACAGCCCGCTGGTACGGGGACGGTTCTTTTAGGGGCTTTTTGGGATAGGTATCTAGACACAGCGCTTTCAGGTTTCATGACACGCACTTTCAATCAGGCTTGGAGTTACTTTAAGAAGCCGTCTGAACCCCCGATATCCGAGCGTAATATCAACTGGGCGGCACAGCCGGAGCTGCACAAAAAGCTCCTGAAACCTTGCCTTGGCCCTCTTGCCTCCCTCCCCGCCCCCTGCTATCAGCCTTCATCGCCACTCACCCCAGATTCGTCTGGGGTGGTGTCGTTTGGGGAAACCCAAATTCATCGGGCACCTACGGGGGCCTAAACACCAGCGGCCCATAAGGGCTGCACGAAGCAAACGGAAGACAGAAAGCATGGCA
>Ga0213869_10003183_pt1 | contig 11017 bp, 12 predicted proteins | sample PICome_10_FD_160083 | JGI IMG/M metagenome (GOLD analysis project Ga0213869, IMG submission 160083) | Coastal seawater microbial communities near Pivers Island, North Carolina, United States - PICO132 | ecosystem: Environmental > Aquatic > Marine > Coastal | place: USA: North Carolina...
GCCTTGATGGAAAACTCATCCCGATGATCACGAATGAATGCGTACTTTACCCGGGGTCGTTGGCAAAGTACTTTGCGGCCTTTTTTAGAATGTCGCGTTCCTCTGTCATCCGTTTCAAGTCGGCCTTGAGACGCGCATTCTCCGCTGAGAGATCAGCTTTATCCGCTTGCCGGGGGTTTGGCTCTCCGTATTTCTTTAGCCAGCCGTACAAGCTGTGCGTGGTAGTGCCAAGTCGCTTAGCTACATCACTAACTGAATATCCTCTTTCAGTGACCTGTTGACAGCTTCTTTCTTGAATTCTTCTGTATAACGTTTGCCTTTCATAAACACCTCTCATAGAGTTACATTTTAACGCTATTTGGTGTCTAGCAAACCCTGGGAAGTCCATTCCAATATCCGTATGCGTAGCTATAGCCTCTCCACTGAAAAGGCCTATTTACTGTGGATTCGACGTTTTATTCATTTCTCGGGTAATGAACATCCCTCGACGGTGCCTCTATCTCAAATCAGCGCTTATCTTACCTATCTGGCCATGCAGCGGCGGGTGAGTATCAATACCCAGAAAACGGCGCTCAACGCCATTGCTTTTCTGTTTGAAAAGTTTCTGAAGTGTGAGATGGGTGATTTGGGGTTTAAGCTTGCCAGTAACAACAAACGCTGCCCAGTGTGCTGTCGGTCGAAGAAGTTCGATCGGTACTGATGCAGTTGGAAGGAATAAGCTGATTCTGCAACTACTGTACGGCAGCGGATTGAGAGTGGGGGAATGTCTTCGATTGCGTGTGCAAGATATCAATCTTGATCGCTTCGCGCTCAGCATACACGATGGGAAAGGGCGCAGGGATAGGCAAACACTTCTTAGCCCTAAGCTCAAAACAGATCTTGAGGCACTCATGGCCGCGGGTATAGAAATTCAGCACAAAGATAATGTACATGGTGTGGGCTGTTCCATGTCACCCGCGTTGACCAGAAAATATCCCAATGCATTTAAATCTGAAGCCTGGGCCTATATCTTTCCCAGCAGTAAGCTTTGTCAGCATCCATTAACCGGGGAAATCTGCCGCCATCATCTACATCCTGCGGTGGTGAGAAAGTTCATATCTGAGGCGGTTAGGTCGGCTGAGCTGAAAAAGAGGCGGGTGACGGCTCATACCTTTCGGCATTCCTTCGCTACCCACATGCTGGCTAGTGGGGCAGACCTGCGAACCGTACAAGAGCTGCTGGGGCATAACGACGTATCTACGACACAGATCTATACTCATGTATTAGGCAGGCATTACGCAGGCACCAGCAGTCCGCTCGATAGTATCTAAGGCGCATTCAGGCGGCTGGCCAAGAGCGTAAGCGTTGTCTGCTGCTAATATATCTATTTGTGAATAGAACTACAGGGGCAGTCGTAGCCCTTCAATGGCGATGTTAAAGCCTTCGGATCTAACGAACCTACTTTCCTCGCTATCTGCGTCCAGTAGTGGGTTGGTATGGTTAAAATGGATGAACCAGACCTTCCCGCGCTCCTCCTTGGACAGCTCACTCAGTGCTGCCATGCTCTCCGATACGAAGGGGTGCGGAATCTGGGACATGTCGCGGCCGGGTAGTTCGCCATCGGCATAGAAGGATGCGTCTATCAGTGCATAGTCGACAGACTTCACCACCTCTACTAGGTCTCTATCCCAGGCCGACCACTTGTTAATATCTGGAATGAACACCGCCTTCTTGTTCGGGCCCGCGATCTCGTAGCCTACGGTCTCCGAGAACTCGTCTCTGTGAGGAACAAGGAATGGGGTAATGCCCAGGTTTGCGAAGTTAACTTCGCCTTGGTCGCGCAGCGTCTGCAGTTGAATATTCTGAAACTCTACCAATTGACTCCAGGGTCCATTGCTCTCCAGAAAATCGAACATGCGCGGCATGGCATAGACAGCCTGATCGGTTGCCGACATTGCCTCGTGCCCCAGAAACATCAGCCCTGCATAGTGACCGATATGTGCATGGGTAAGAAATATGGCCGACAGTTGAAAGCGCTCGTTGGGAGCCTCTACCTCAAGTTGATAGAGCTGAGTGGGTAAATTGGGAGTGGCCTCGAAGAGAAACTTCTGCTCAGCGGCAGGGTTGATCACCGCGATGGACGTAGCGCCTCTCTGCGCTTTACTGCCTTCCCAGCCAGGAAGACAGTGGGGCGCATAACATCCAATTTGTGGATATCCGGCGTCCTGTGCGACACCGAGTATGAATATATAGGGATTATTGTCCTGCGCTGCAGCGGGGGTGGCAGAAAGCAACACGTAAAGTAAATAGAACATGAAGGAAAGCTGTCTCATTTTTCGTCACCGGTGTCTTTTACTTGTTTCGCCGTCTTGAAATGCGACGTGCGCCAAAGAGCCACTGTTAGGGCGAGAAAGGGTATGGCGACCAATAACCCGGAAAATGCGCCACCGCTGCGCTCATCGAGATAGCTCCAGATGAACATGCCTAACGCGATCTGTGCCGTATACAGGGCAGCCCAGGGAAACATCCAGCTACGCATTTTCCAGAAACCCCAGAAGCCCGCGCCATATACATACCAGTGAGCAAGGGCGCCAAGCTTCGCCGTCCAGCCAGTAAAGAGCAGGCCAAACCATACTTCCTGATCTTCGCTAAGTGGTTTAAGAAAGATGTCCCAGGGTAGATAGATGAAGCTCATATAGGCACAGAACAACATCAAGGCGTTCATCCAATGAGGGCGTCGTTTCAAGTTGGCCGACAATGTCGTCATAAATTGCATAATCAGTTACCCAGCGTCGAGGTCGGTTCGATAGCATCGCCGATATTCACTTCGCCATCATCCAGTATGATGGCACGCAGTCCAGCTTTCTTCTTCAACTCCGGAAGAACCGCGCGATGTACGGTAGCGGCGAGAAAGGCACAGGGTTCGCAGTCTTCCACACCTTGGCACAAGGCGCCGCCTAGCTTGAATTTCTTGCCAATGAGTTCATACAGATCGATGCCCGTGGTCAACACGTTGCGCCGAAAATTCCCATAGTCGATCTGTGTATCGTTGCGCTCAAGAAAGGCATCGAGCTCCTCTTTGGAGATCAAGCTTAGGTGATTCGCCTGCACATCATCACCCGCGGCGAGCAGTTCCAGGGAGCGCTGATGGTAGCGGTCGCCAGCTATGCCTTTGCCGGCCTCCAGCTGAGCCGATTCGATCGGCTGTGGCTGCTCGCGATGCATCTTCGTTATGTATATGTTCTCTACTGTTCCAGTCATGTCTTTGTTCTTCTCTCTCTCCAGCGTTCAATAAATATTCAATCTTTAGTTGGGAGGCTCGACGCTCATGCCTATGCCGTCGGTCATGGGGATATCCCCCAGGCTGTCTAGATCGATTCCTTCGATGCAAGCGACGTTGTAGGCAAATTCATTCGGAGCCTTGCGCCGCCGATGGTGAGTATAGATTCCGCAGATAGAGCAGAAGTAGTGGCGAGCGACGCGCGTATTCCATTGATACAAGCTTAGTTTGTCTTCCCCCGATGTGACCGTTAGGTCGGCGAGTGGGGTGCTCGCCATGATCGCGCCCCTTCTTGTGCACAGCGAACAATCGCAGCGCTTAAGGCCTGTCGGCCCGGACTCGCTGCTGACTTCAAATTCGACCGCGCCACAGTGACAACTTCCTTTTAAGGTCTGCACGCCACTAGTCCGACAGTAGTGCCATTACGGCGCCGGCAGGGTCTTTAATGACGCAGAAGTAGCTACCACCCATTCGCCTTGGGCCATCTAGTACCTCGCCGCCTAGCTTCTCACATTGTGCTGCACTGTCGGCGACACTCTCTACGCGAACATAGACCAGCCACTGACTGGGAATATTCGCGTTACTGTGACGGGTATGGCACACACCGGCAATGGTGTCCTGTGTGTCGGGCAGGTTAATATTAAAGTCGCTATAGCTGCCCATATCTACCTCGCTGCTAGTCCAACCTACTACCGAGGTGTAGAAGTTGCGCACCTGTTCCGCATTGGGAACAGTCAGATCCATCCATTCGATGCGGCCGATCTTGGAAGGCTTTGCTTCCTCAGTCGGCTCGGTGGCCGCCTCAAGGTCTTCTGCTTCGTCATTCATGTTTAGTCTTCCTTAGTGATGAATCGGTGTCAATCTTCGTCAAGAATATGTGTAGGGAGTCCATCCAGAGAGACCTGGTTCTTCTCGCGCCAGTACTCCTCGATGCCCTCGTCACCTCGAGATGCCAGCCATCTGTCCATATTATCGCGCTCTTCAGCAAAGTTATAGAAGGGTACGCCGAAGCCGCAGGAGGTCTGCGCCAGATCTATTCTAAAGTCCACATACTGTCTTGCACTTGCATGGGGCTCGAACAGCTGTGAGAGCTCGTCCCATTGTTCGTCACGGGAGTGTGCCGCCACCGCCTTGCCGTACAGGCGCAGAATCTTGGGGTTGCCATCGAACGCACAGAACATCATGGTCATGCGCTGGTTCTGCGCCAGATGTGCGGCGGTCTCGTTGCCGCTACCCGTGATATTTAACCAGGCTATACGATTCTCAGAAAGCACACGCAGGCTATCCCAGCCCTTGGGTGAGACATTGACTGTTCCATCGTTCGCGGCAGTGCCGACAAAGAACAGCTTCTGTTGCTCGATAAAGGCGATGTGCTCTGGCTTCAATTGCTCATAACGGCGAGCCATATTAATTTGCTCCGATGGTTGTGCTGGGCGCTACTTCGCGCGTAATCGTAGGTGTAAAAAACTATCAAAGCCCGACCTGTCGTTGACAGAGCGGGCTTTGAGTAAGAGCCTTATCGCTGCGGTATTCTAGTCTGGCAGACTAAATACGTAGACCGCATTTCCCCAGTCTGGATATTTGATTTCGGTAAGAATGACACCCGGCACCGAGCGTGGGCTCGTGCCACCAAGGGCGGCGGTGACCGCGATATATTGCTTGCCATCTACCGCGAAGGAAATAGGGTGGCCCTGAACAGAAGTTCCAAGTCTGGTTTCCCAGACGATATCTCCATTGGTCACATCGAAGGCCTTAAAGCGTCGATCCAGATCGCCAACGAAGACCAGGTTGCCAGCTGTCGACATCGTGCCGGTATGAAAAGAGGCGCGCTGCTGATAGCTCCACACTTCTTCCATGGTGTCCACATTATAGGCGCCAATTTTGCCGAGGTTGCCATCGGTTCCAGGCATCTCAAAGAATTTTCTGCTAGCGGCCAATCCACCACCACCTTGCACCAGCGCAACTTCCCGTGCCGCGTTTTCGAGACAGGTCTGGCTAAGCGGAGCGATCATAGTACCCGTAGGTGGGTGGTAGGTCATTGAGTGCCAGTCCTTACCACCTGCACTACTTGGGCAGGCCGAGGTCCACTCGTTCAGCTTTGCATTCTGAATATCTTCACGATAGGTAACCAGACCGGTTTCATCGTCGATATCGGTAAACGCATTCTGAAAAACCGTTTCCTTGTAAGCCTGAAATTCGCCGGAGACTCTATCGTTCTTCCACAGGATTCCGTACTTACCTAGGGAAAACACCAGCTTCTCATCGCCGCGGTTTACCAGGATGCGCTCGAATACCTCATCGAGATCCAGCGCCTCTGCAGGCACGTGTTGAAAGAACCAATCCAGTTCGCCGGTATCGGTACTCACCGCCACAGTGGAGTTGGTGAACAGGCCAACATCATCGATGGTTAGGTGACGGCTAACCGGTACCCAGGGCTTCTGCTGTGCTGTGCCCCAGTAGGTAAGCTTTAGCTCGGGATCGTAGCTACCGGTAATCCAGGTCTCGCCGCCGGCGCGGAATATATTATCGAGATCGCCCCAGGTATCTCCACCGGGCTCGTTCATCTTGGCGATGGTATTGAAACGCCATTCTAGCTCGCCAGTGTTGGCATCATGAGCACTGATATAGCAGTCCTCTGGAATGTATCTGGCGCAACCGGCAAGGCCCAGTATGACCTTGCCATCCGCAACGATAGGCCCGCTGGAATTTGAAAAACCCTTGCTCGCGTCGGCAACTTCGGTTTCCCAAACCTGCTCGCCGGTTCGCGCATCTAGCGCAACCAGTCGGGCGTCGGTTGTAGCCTGAATTATCTTGTCGTTATAGATAGCTATATTGCGCATATCCTGGCGGTTTGCGGGCCCGGCCCAGTTCTCCCAGATCAGGTCGCCAGTCGCCGCATCCAGGGCCTGAATTACATTGCCTGGATTGATCAGGTACATGATGCCGTCATAGACCAGCGGCGCGGGCTCGGAATCACCCTCGTGCATGTTCCAGACCCACTCCAGAGTCAGGTTGCCAGCATTCTCGGTGGTAATCTGATCTAGGGGGCTAAAGCTGTGCCCATAGTAGTTGCGGCGATGCATAGGCCAGTCGGCCGGGTCCGGATTCTCCAGCATGGCGTCGGTGACAGGCGTGAAGTTCTCGATCCTGCCGGCGACTGTCACTCCCTGAGGAGGCTCGGGTTCGGGGCGTGAACGCTGCGCCACCACCCGTGAGATATTGTCGGCGATCTCGAAATCGGTGCTCGCGGTAAGTGCCTCGGTGACGGCATCGACTCCGTTCGAAGACAGGATATGCGCGACGATGTTGGTGTAGTCCTCATCGCTAAGGCTATCATTGCCACCGGGAGGCATGTTCGCTTGAATATTATTCAGTAGCAGTGCCGGTGTCTGCGTTCCCCAGCGCTGCAGGAAGGCATTGCCGATGAGTAATGGGCCCAGCGTAGTGCCTTCCAGCTCTGCCCCATGACAGGCGGCGCAATTGCTGGCGAAGGCGTTGGCGCCGTCCTGGGCCTGTGAACTAAAGGTCACTGCGGCCATCGATGCTGCAGGTGCTGCAGCCTGCTCCGTGCTCTCACCACCGCAGGCGGCGAGAAGCAAAATCAGGGCAGAGGCAAAAAGGGTGCGTGTGTTGTTCGTATTCAGTGATTTCATGCTAGACCTCGATTAGTTTCTTGCAAAAATCCAACCGCGCAACTCGCCGGGAGGATTTGTTTCGCTGTGTACTTGGATATAGAGCTCATTATTCCTCAATGCCGTTACCTGAGCATCGGTGAGTTCCAATACCGCGCTGATCTCACCAGCGGGCATCTTGGTTACCTCTAGTTGGTGAACAACCGGGCCGGGCTGAGCGGGAGGGCCATTGTGCACATGAGCCATAGTGGCGACGGAATTCATGCCGGTGAAATTGCCGCTGACGGTAAGCGTGTTCCCGTCGAGCGTGAGAATCACCTCACCCTCACCGGTTATGGTAGTAACCGTCTGTGGCGTAGTGGGCATGGGGGATAACCTCGCCCTGAAGGTTTCCGATTGTGCCACTGCACCTGCAGAAAATGTCAGGACAAGTGCGCAGATTAGCGAAGCTGTAAGTCGTGAGAATGCTGTATGGCCGAGTTTCATAGCTACCTCTTGGCGCGTTTATTCTTCTGGGATTGATACCAACAATTAGATTAACTAAAAGTAGGAGGAGAAATTACCATTAACTGGGCTAAATAGGAATGAATGAGGGCTGAAGGGAAGGGCTGGAATTATACCCACATAGCTATTTAGTGTGAGTCGTGCGATCGCATCGAATTGAATCTTTATGCTTCAGATGTCTTAGTCGCCTCATCTAAAACCTAGGTCGCCTGAAGTGTTTGACGAAGATCAACGTCACTCACAGCCAGGGCTGTTAGTTTTTCTCCTGGTTGGCTAGCTATCCACCGATCTCAGATTCTTGTATTGTTGGCCCGATTCGACGGAAATCCAAATGGCAAAAAGCTTAACGCTAAAGCGAAGCCTCTCGTTCCCATTGGTGTGTCTCTATGGATTGGGGAACATCCTTGGCGCAGGGGTCTATGTGCTGATAGGAAAAGTCGCAGGGGAGGCGGGTTACTTCACACCGCTCTCGTTTCTGATGGTCTCAATGAAATAGGTTGGGGCCATCCGCGTTACGAGGAGATTATTAACAAAGGTAAGGAGTTCGATGCAGACTTGATCGTTCAGCACTGTCGTGTCTATGCCAAGATAGAGCACTACCATCTCACCCATGACTCATGGGAGCTTGTGCGACGATGTCCAATCCCGGTACTACTGGTGAAGAACGGGGAGTGGGGTAGCGACATGACGGTGATGGCTGCCGTCGATCCTATGCATAGCCATAACAAGCCGGAAAGCCTGGACAATCGCGTGATCGATGCGGCGTCGATCGCAGCGAGCCAGTTAGGGGCAGAGTTGCATGTAGTATATGCCTATGCCGAAACGGCACGCCCCTTTGCGGTGGCAGGTACGATCAAGTCGGAACACAGCAAGGCTTTCGATGCGTTGCTGAAAGACTACAGCATAGATAAAGATCACCAGCATCTCATCGATGAAACTCCCCTGTATGCGCTAAAGGAATACAGCGAAGAGTCCAATTCCGACATCGTTGTTATGGGTGCTATCTCGCGCAGCCGGCTCTCGGAGGTCTTGATTGGTATCACTACAGATGCTGCTCTGGACTACATCAAGAAAGATTTATTGATCGTGAAGCCCGCGTCAATGTGACGCCGGCAGGCCGCGGAAGAAGGATTGACTTGAATCAATACCAATTCGTAGCACTGGGGTAACGTTAAACATGAAGTTCCTGTACCAATGAATAACCGAGAGAGCCAAAGTGAATATCGATAAAGTGAAGCAAGACCTAATCCAGCAAAAGAGTGAGCTACAAAGTCGCCTGGAAAGAACCCATAAGCACCTCTTCTCGAAGGAGAGTCCAGTTAGTCCAAATTTTCACGAACAGATCAAAGAAACCGAGAACGATGAGGTCGTTGCGGCGTTGGAGACTGAAGGTCTGGGCGAGCTCATTCAAATTAGTAGGGCGATAGAGCGCATCGAGAATGGAACCTACGGTAACTGCAGCGACTGTGGCGGTCAGATTGCGGAGGAACGCCTGATCGCTATCCCCTATGCGGATGCGTGTATTGGCTGTGCAGAGTCTAACTCTTGATTTGACTCAGTACTGAGATAGAAGAGAAACAACCGAAGGCGCCTGGATAGGCGCCTTCTTATTCTTGTGTTAGAAGTGATAATTCAACTATTCGCCCAGAAGCCGCTGCGCGGGCTAAGAGCTAAGCGTTAGTTTCCCTTAGGAGCTAGAGTTGTGCAGAACCTGCTGCAAACGTTCCTGCGGCTCGCCTTCCACCAGGCTATAGCATAGTTCATATTCTTCGATCTTCGTAACATAGAGCTCGAACAGTTCGTCGCGGTTATCCGGATTCTCTCGCAGCGAGTCAGCTTCCCAGGGGATCTTGTAATCACACAAATAATAATACCTGCTGGAAGTTTGCTGTCTGAGGCTATCTTCAAAAGTAGAGTAGATCCACGGGTCACAGTGGCCATACTTAAGCTCGCTCCAGATCATAATAACCAGCAGGTCGGTGTCGCAGACAATTTTCTCCGGCGAATGAGAAAGAAGAGCTTGTTCCTGCTGATGCTGCTGCTTGGCGACTTCTAATAAGTCATGTTGCTGATAGGAATCTTTTTCCCTGAGATAGTCTCTGGCAATTTCCGGGACGAGAGGAACGTTCCAGCAATCGGAAAGCTGCGTTGCTAGAGTAGTCTTTCCCGAAGATTCGGGGCCAGTCATAACTATAATTTCGGTGCTCATTGAAAAACTCTTAGGCCATGCCGTATAGGCGCTTAAGGTTAATGCTCTGCAGATGATATACAAAAGACTGGAGAAGACTATCTGTTTATGAAAATAGCTGTGGCTGCCGCAGCGTCAGTTAACCAGCACACCACCCTGCGAGCGATCACCTATTTCCAAAATCTTCCCAACTTATAGATCGGCTGATGCTATACTGCATCCAGTTCCTTAGGGGTGGTCAATAGACCTGAGATTCTGGCTTGCCAGTCAACCCTAGAACCTGATCCGGTTAATACCGGCGTAGGAAAAGGATGCACACCACATCTCATCACACGTCCAAATACTGCCGGGTCTCTTACATTAATTTTTGGAGAGACTCATGTCTAATGCTAGTCGCACATACTATTTCACATTACTGCCGTTTGCCTTCCTAGGCTGCATGCCGGGGCTTGCTGTTGCCGCAGAAAACACCATCGAAGAGATTATCGTTAACGCAGATTTCAGGGGCAGAAGCGATCTGCAAACGGCGACAAGTGTCTCCGTGATGACTGAGGCGGCGATAAAATCCAGAGCCGCGCAGCACTTCGAGGAGCTTGCGAATGCCATCCCCAATGTTAACTATGCCGCCGGTTCCAATCGTGCACGCTTCTTTCAGATTCGGGGCATTGGCGAGCGCAGCCAATTCGTCGCCCCCATCAACCCCTCGGTAGGTTTTCTGGTGGACAACGTAGACTTCAGTGGCGCGGCCACCATCGCTACCATGATGGATGTCGAACAGGTTGAGGTACTGCGAGGGCCCCAGGGAACGAGATACGGTGCCAACGCACTAGCCGGCCTGATCAACGTCAAGACTCACGACCCCGAAGATCAGTTTGCGGCAAGCCTGAAACTCGGCGCGGCGGGCTACAATACAAATACCATGGCGGCAATGATAACCGGGCCTTTGTCCGAGACGGTAAGCGCACGATTAGCCGTCGGTAGTCACCGCTCCGATGGCTACTACGAGAACGACTTTCTAAGAACGAAGAAGAACAACGCACAGGACGAGCTGTCAGTTCGCGGCAAGCTAAGCGCGCAGATGTCCACTAATTGGACGCTGGACCTTAGCCTGTCCCATGTAGATGTGGACAACGGCTACGATGCATTTACCCTCGATAATTCGCGCAGCACACTCTCCGATGAGCCAGGGCAGGACCGGCAAGAATCTCTCGCCTTGGCAATCGACAGTAACTGGCAGCTGGATAATTTCGATCTGGAGCTCATCCTGGGCCTCGCCGATTCCGATATGGAATATGGCTATGACGAGGATTGGACCTTCGCAGGTATTCACCCCGATGGCTATATGTCACGAGATAATTATATCCGTGATCGAGAGACCCGAAGTCTGGAGCTAAGATTTGTCTCCAATGACAGTAGCCGGCTATTCTCGGATTC
>Ga0213869_10003188_pt1 | contig 11006 bp, 21 predicted proteins | sample PICome_10_FD_160083 | JGI IMG/M metagenome (GOLD analysis project Ga0213869, IMG submission 160083) | Coastal seawater microbial communities near Pivers Island, North Carolina, United States - PICO132 | ecosystem: Environmental > Aquatic > Marine > Coastal | place: USA: North Carolina...
AAAAGATTTCAGGTGTTGATCTGTTTGATAAAAAGATTGTAGATACATTAGTACTATCTCGTTTGTTCAAGCCAACCCGCGAAGGCAACCACGGTCTTGAGGGCTGGGGCTACAGGTTGGGATTCAGGAAAGGCGACTTCGGACAACAAGAAGATGCGTGGGATGTCTACAGTCCTGAGATGTTGGAGTACTGTAAGAACGATGTGCTGCTAAATACTAAAGTCTATGAAGCTTTGAAGCGTGAGAGTCGTGGGTTCACACCTCAGTCAGTGCAGATAGAACACGCAGTAGCTAAGATCATTGATGAGCAACGTAAAACTGGGTTCCTTCTGGACGTTGAAAAGGTCATGGGGTTGATGGCTATGTTTGAAACTAAGCTACATGACATTACAGAAAAGGTTCACGAAGAGTTCCGTCCGTCTTTGACAACGCAGATACTCTCACCTAAGTTCACAGCTACTGGCGCAATAGCTAAGACAGCTATAGACCAACACGGCAAGGGTACAAGACTAACTGATGAAGAGCATGAGCGTTTTACTTTGGACATGGACACTAAACCTATTGCACGACACACTTATACAGAGTTTAACTTAGGTTCTAGAAAACAAATCGGCGAATACCTGATTCGTTTTGGTTGGAAACCTCAGAAGCATACACCTACAGGTCAGCCGATTGTAGATGAGTCTACGCTAAACAAAGTTAAGAACATTCCACAGGCCGCAATGATTGCCAAGTACCTGATGTTACAGAAGCGTTTAGCTCAGACTAAGAGCTGGATCAAGGAGCTCAACGAAGAAACAGGCAGAGTACATGGGTACGTTAATCCTAATGGTGCTGTGACTTCTCGCATGACTCACTCACATCCGAACATGGCACAGATCCCAAGCAGTAACTCTCCATACGGTACTGAGTGTAGGGCTTGTTGGACTGTACCCAAAGGCTACAAGCTTGTTGGAATTGATGCTTCAGGCTTAGAACTTAGAATGCTTGCACACTATTTAAACGACGAGGTATACACAAATGAAATCCTTAACGGAGACATACACGCCAGAAATCAAAGCCTTGCAGGGCTTGAATCTAGAAATACGGCAAAGACTTTCATCTATGCACTCTTGTACGGCGCTGGAGATGCAAAGCTTGGGTCTGTGGCTGGAAGAGGCAGAGCTGCTGGTAAAGGACTTAGACAACGTTTCTTTGATAATCTCCCATCATTCAAGGCTCTTACGGAACGAGTACATAGAGAAGCTAAAAGCGGATTCGTTACAGCGTTAGATGGCCGCAAGCTAACCGTGCGGTCTGAGCATTCAGCTTTAAATACTTTGTTGCAGGGAGCAGGAGCTATCGTAATGAAGAAGGCTTTAATAATACTGGAAGGCTTTATCAAGGAGCGTAAGTTAGACGCACGGTTTGTTGCTAATGTACACGATGAGTGGCAAATAGAATGTCTTGCTGCTCATGCAGATGCAGTAGGTAAGGCAGGCGTGGAAGCTATTATTGCAGCTGGCTTAGAACTTAATCTTAATTGTCCACTAGACGGAGACTATAATGTTGGAAACAACTGGAGTGAAACACACTAAATTACAGGAAACTAACATGAACATTAATCCTAAAACTAATAAGCCTTACTACTACAAAGACACCCCCGCAGCAGTTAAAGCTAGAGACGCTCGAAGGATGTATGTAAACGGAAAAGAAATTCCAAAGAAGCACCCGCTACATTCTCCGGGAAGGTTTAAAACTTTTGAAGGCGCAGCTTTCTCAGCATTGAATCAGTATTCAAATATTGTTGAAGGCTATGTGTATGTAATTTCTAACGCAGCTTGGGAAGGTTGGTTCAAAGTTGGAATGGCTATTGATGCGTATGATAGATGCGCACAGTATCAAACCTCTTCACCTTTTAGAGACTATGTTGTAGAATACTCTAAGTACTTTAAAGATAGAAAGAAAGCAGAACAGACAGCACATAGTCTATTGAAAGATTCAGAACATCGGGGCGAGTGGTTCAGAGCAGAACTAAGCGTCATAAAGAATACAATTAAAACAATAGAAGGCGTATAGCGATGAGATTACATCAACTAGTACCTGAGATTTACGACGAGCTTGAGAAGCTATCAGACGATAATAAACCTTTACCGCTCACCGAAGAGAACATTGACCGGACTATATCAGGAATGAAAGAAGCCTTGATGTCTTGGGCAACACCACGGAAACGGGACTCTGATTTCACTGTTCGGATGTCTAACGTAGGTAAGCCTCCGCGTCAGTTGTGGTACGAGAAGCGTGACCCTAAAGGCCGTGGCGGTGTTGATGGCCCGACACAGATTAAGTTCTTGTACGGCCACTTGCTTGAAGAGATTGTATTGATGTTAGTACGCATGGTGGACTACGAAGTAACAGACGAGCAGAAAGAAGTTACAGTTAACGGCATCGTAGGTCACATGGACTGTAAGATAAATGGTGAGGTGGTTGATGTTAAGACCGCATCTCGTTTTGCATTCAACAAGTTTAAAGAAGGGCGCTTAGCACAAGACGATCCCTTTGGTTACATGGGTCAGCTTGCTGGTTATGAAGAAGCAGAAGGTACAGATGGTGGCGGGTTCTTGGTGTTAAACAAAGAGAGCGGTGAGCTTTGTATGTTTATACCCGATGATCTAGATAAGCCGAACATTAAATCTTCTATTGATAAACTACTTCCTGCATTAGAGCTTGATGTTCCTCCTGCTATTTGTTATGATCCAATACCAGATGGCAAAAAAGGGAACATGAAATTAGCTAAAGGCTGTGGCTGGTGCAAGTATAAGTACGAATGCTTTAAAGACTCTAATGATGGACAAGGCTTACGCACATTCAAATACTCAAATGGCTACACACACTTAACCAAAGTGGTAGCAGAACCTAAAGTGGAAGAATTTTTATGAACCGTAAAAAATCAAAGCGTATTAAACTCCAGTCCTCCAAGATAATTGTTACTTGGTTGCGCTCAATATTGTCAGAAGAAGAGGCAGACAAAGTAAATTTAAAAACCTTTAGAGAGCTTCTTCCTGAACAGACACACTTTTATGGAGGGGGTAAGTTTTTGTTAAACGCCTACACTGAAAGGTGGACACAGAAGAAAATTAAACAAGCACTAAAGATTTTCCCTGCTGTTAAACTTGAAGATCTTAACATCAATCATTTGCTTAGAAAAGTGGAAGGTTAAACATGTCTATAGAACAGATGCTTGTTATGGTGGGGGGATTCTTATACGCCAAGGAAGGCTCGATAGCTGATATAGATTCAGACTTCTTAACAGCTCTTGGAGTTCTTATAGCTGCTGAACTAGAAAGAAGGGAGGCTCAAATACATTGAAAAAAGTAAAGCGAGGCTACCGCAAATCAAGAGTTAAACGCCCACTAGAGAAAGACATAGTTAAAGGTTATGATTCTAACTGGGAATACGAGTTACACTCAGGCATTTTAGATTCATGGAGCTTTCACGTTGATAAAATTCCTTACACAGTTGACCACAAGTACGAGCCAGACTTTGTAAGAGAGATTGACGGGAAGAAGATACTGCTCGAAGCCAAGGGAAGGTTCTGGGACTTTGCGGAATACAGCAAGTACGTTTGGATAAGCAAGGTTTTGCCGGATGATGTTGAGCTAGTGTTCTTGTTTGCTAACCCCAGCGCTCCGATGCCTCAAGCTACTAGGCGCAAAGACGGAACGAAAAGATCTCACGGAGAGTGGGCAAGCTCCAAAGGATTTAGATGGTATAGCGAGGACAGTATACCGGACAGTTGGATTAACGCAGACAAGCGAGAAACTTTCGATGACTGAGATAGAGTATGGAAAAGATGAAAGAAGAGACAGGTACTTACGCAAAAAGAAAAAGAAACTTAAACGGCTGGATACAGTGCTATCAAAACACGCTAAAGCAGAGCCTTTTAAACGCACTCGAAAACTTCAAAACAGAGGATTGGACAATGAGTATTAATAACGCAACACCAAAAGATTGGGATAGACTACGAAAGAAACACCCAGCACTGGAGGTGCCAACTCCTACAATAGATGAGTCTCTGATGAAGGTCTATCTTGATGCAGCCCAAGAAGAGATTAACAAAGAAGTGAAAGAAACAGAGTGGTGGAAGAATCACATAGCGAACCTAGAGAGCCTTGAGCGCCGTGAGCTGGCAGATTTTAACAATAGTTGGGACACGGCCCAAGAAGAAAAAGAAATGTCGAAGGAAGAACTAGAGTCACAAATCTTTTATGAAGAAGAAGAAGACGCAGTCAACAACCCTAGTCACTACAACACAGGAAACATTGAGTGTATTGACGCTATCGAAGATTCTATGTCACCTGCTGCGTTTAAAGGCTACCTCAAGGGCAACTGCATGAAGTACCTCTGGCGTTACGACTACAAAGGTAAGCCAGTAGAAGACCTAAAGAAGGCAAGCTGGTACTTAAGTCGTCTAATCGAGATGGTGGAACAGCAGGATAACCATGAGAAGGAAGAGTTACTTGATTCCTATATTACAAGCTACATTATTCCTCCCGAAAAGTAATGGATAGACTGCTTTGAATTAATACGGCAATGGCTGAAGTCGATAGGGTTGCGAGGTCGCGGCTGAAGATGCCAGACGGTTTAATTATTACCGAATATACGGCCTAATAGTACCTAAACTGACCAATTGGTAAACCATAATAGGTGGAAGTAATGAAGCTAACAGATAAAGAAATCCTAGATTTTGTAAAAGCAAATATGACCTTCGGGAAAGACTTGCAGGGCAGGCTACAAATCAGAGAAGTTAACATCTCTATTTCAGGAAATGTTCGTGGCCATATTGGTGGCGATGTTTTTGGGGACGTTGAAGGCAATGTTCGAAGCAATATTTTTGGCGATGTTCGAGGCTGGATTGATGGCAATGTTTATGGCGATGTTGGTGGCGATGTTGGTGGCAATGTTTTAGGCGATGTTGATGGCACGGTTTGTGGCAATGTTTGTGGCAATGTTGGTGGCAATGTTTTTCGCAATGTTGGTGGCAATGTCGGTGGCAATGTTTGTGGCAATGTTGGTCGCAATGTTGGCGGCAATGTTGGTGGGGACGTTGTAGGCGATGTGGGCGGAGATGTTGTAGGCGATGTTGGTGGGCAATGTTCGGGGGTTGTTGTAGGCACTGTTTTAGGCAAGGTATCGGCGGGTAAATTATGAGTGTTATATTAAGTAATAGAATGAAGACACCTGACGGAACAATACTTGAGTCACTCCACCGTCACGATTATGTTACGCATACTGATGCTAACGGCAAAGAGTATATGCTAGATGGCGGGTGCGACTACGTGAGGTGTTCTGCTAACGGTGATGAGGAAATGCTAACTGTCACCTCAGACGATAGCCATGAGTTGATAAGAGAGGTGGTTAAGTGGGGAACTTACGGTAAGGATGGCAGAGAGCCTCTGAGGTATGTTACAATTGCTGGCTTAAACCCATACCACCTTAGAGCTATCTTAGACACACAGCAGAAAAGAATGCGCCCAGCCCTGTACAAAGTAATGCAAGATGAGGTAAAATATCGCGAGGCGCGAGTTTGAGTTGTTACAAGTGTTGATGAATTACAAGGCGAGTGAGTAATGAGATATAGGATAGTTGAGAAAAAGAATTGTTATAACGAATCCATCTTCTATGTTCAAGAGAAGGGTTTGTTGTGGGGGTGGAACTATGTTATGGATCTCAATGACATGATAATCACTTTTCGAACCAAAGAGTTTGCTTTGAAATCTATCAAAGAATGGTATGGTTCCAAATACAATAAGATCGTCAACATTACAGAGGTGTCGAATGAAAGACCGGATTAAAGAACTTGCTATAGAGTCAAGAGGTAGTTCGGGATACGGCAAACCTTTCCCATGGCGAAGGTTCGCTGAGTTGATTATTCAGGAATGTGCAGAGGTGGCATCAAGAGCAGATGATGTTAACGAGGATTATTCAGCATGGTATTTAATTGAAAAACATTTTGAAATTAGGAGTAAATAAATATGCAAGTTAAAATGTATCAACTTATCGAAAGGTTAATTGATGAAAGCATAGAAGCAGGGTGGCAATATGCGCACAAGCATACAGACTCACCTACAGAAGACACAATCAAGCACTGCATCCAACGTTACATAATGCTGGGCTTTGATGAAACCTTCCAATTTGACCAAGAGGAATGATGATGAAAAAAAAAATTAAATACTTTGGCCTTGGTGTGCTATACTTAATTATCTCACCAATCTATTTCCCTGTTATGATTCTATGGGAAGAGCGGGAACAAATAAAAGATTTCTATTCACAATGCTTTAAAGCAATAACATTTAAGGATATAAAATAATGGATCAGTACCAACAGTTTATACACAAGAGCCGCTACGCACGTTGGATTCCAGAAGAGTCGCGCCGTGAGACATGGGCAGAAACAGTTAATCGTTACGTGGACTTTTGGAAAGACCGTGGCCAGATAGACGAGAAGATAGCTTTACAGTTGTTTAACGCTATCCACAACCTTGAAGTTATGCCATCTATGCGCTGCATGATGACAGCAGGCGTAGCGCTAGACAAAGATAATGTGGCTGGTTTTAACTGTAGCTACTTGCACATTGATTCGCCACGTAGCTTTGACGAGCTAATGTATGTTCTCATGTGTGGTACAGGTGTCGGCTTTAGCGTAGAGCGTAACTACATTAACAAGCTTCCAGAAGTTGCAGAAACTTTTCATAATACTGACAGCCTTATTGTTGTAAGCGACAGCAAGATCGGCTGGGCCTCTGCTTTCCGTGAACTAATTGCAATGCTATACGCTGGTAAAATCCCACAGTGGGACGTAAGCCGTGTTCGACCAGCAGGCGCTAGGCTTAAAACCTTTGGCGGACGCGCATCAGGCCCTCAACCACTCATTGATTTGTTTAACTTTTGCATTGAGATCTTTCAAAAATCTAAAGGTCGCAAGCTCACAAGCATTGAATGTCACGACATCGTATGTAAGATTGCAGACATTGTTGTTGTTGGCGGTGTTAGACGTTCAGCATTGATTAGTCTTTCTAATCTTTCAGATCAACGCATGGCCAAAGCTAAGTCAGGTGATTGGTGGAGAACTGAAGGTCATAGAGCCTTGGCTAATAACAGCGTAGCGTATACAGAGAAGCCAGACTTTGAAGCTTTCTTGTCTGAGATGCAGACGATGTACGAATCTAAAGCAGGTGAGCGTGGTATCTTTAGTCGTGTAGCAGCACAGAAGATTGCAGCACGTAACGGACGTAGAGATGCAGAACAGGAATTCGGCACTAACCCTTGCTCTGAGATTATTCTGCGCAGCAACCAGTTCTGTAACCTGTCAGAAATTGTTGTACGTGCAGACGATACGCTAGAAACCTTAAAAGAAAAAGCACACATTGCTTCTATCATCGGTAGCCTACAAGCTACACTTACAGACTTCAGATATTTGCGTAGCTGTTGGAAGAAGAACACCGAAGAAGAGGCACTGCTAGGTGTCAGTATGACAGGCATCATGGATCATAAAGTATTAAGCGGCAGCGGTAAGTCGCCAATGTTAGCTGTTTGGCTAGAGGAAGTACGCAATGTGGCTATTGACACCAATAAGGTATGGGCTAAAAAACTTGGAATTAATCATGCTGCTGCTATTACAGCTGTTAAACCAAGCGGTACTGTGTCTCAGCTTGTTGATAGTGCTTCTGGCATACATCCTCGCTTCTCTGAGCATTACATTCGCCGTGTACGTTCAGACAAGAAAGACCCGCTTGCAGTCTTCATGGAAGAAAAAGGATTCCCGGTAGAGCAAGATGTTATGTCTCCAAGTTCTGCAGTCTTTAGCTTTCCTGTGAAGGCTCCAAAGGCTTCTGTAACTGTTAAAGATGTAGGGGCAATGCAGCAGCTAGAACTTTGGAAAGCTTTTCAGAATCACTGGTGCGAACATAAGCCAAGTATTACTGTGTACTATACAGACAGCGAGTTCTTGCAAGTAGCACAGTGGATCTGGGATAACTTTGACATCTGTAGTGGTATTAGTCTGTTGCCAGTCACTGATCACGTATATCAGCAAGCACCTTACGAAGACATTACAATTGAGCAATACAAAGAACTTTTAGCTTCTATGCCAGAGGGTGTTGATTGGGCTGATTTAGGTAACTACGAAAAAGAAGATAACACTACCGGCTCCCAAGAGCTGGCCTGTACTGGCGGTGCTTGTGAAATCGTCTAAGCGCGAGGCCAACATCTTGGGGTTTAGTATTCTAGTAAATCAGAAAGGCCATGTCGTGACAGAAATGTCCGGCATCGCCGAAAAGGATTTGCATCTTGCTTTCAAAGGAGAGGAGTTGGAAATTATAAGAAACATTGTACAACTTACGAAACCAAAACTAGAAGAACTACATGGTTTTTTAGAGCGTGAACTTAATGCGCTTAACCACCCGGTTTAATAAAGTGCTTATATGCGTAGTGTAGCACCGCAAATTAAACATAATGTAAACTATATTTATGTGCGTATAAGTGTAGTATAGTGACCATTATATGGTGCTAAAAAGTGTGTTACGTATGTATGAGCGTTATCTCAGGATTAACATACTCAGGAACACAATAGGCAAGGACAGGTGTATGGTACTTTCTACGAGTACCTTGGATGGTAAGCTCTTCTGCAAACCATCTGCACCTGTCTAAGTCTTCCCAATAGCTTTTAGCTTTCGCGTCAATCTCTCCATTTACAGAAACAATCAACGCGAATACAAGCTGCTTTACCACTTAGCTTTGTCTGCCCAATAAGCTGCAGACATTTTACCTTTAGCTATGTTCTTAGCATGACGGGCTTTAAAGCTTGCGCGTTTCTTTTTCATTGCTTCTGATTCTCCTGCCTTGGGCTTTCCTGCTGTCTTGGCTCCTTGTTCTCCAAAGCGAATTGTTTTAATTTCATCTCCGACTTTTGCCACAACCACATGACTTTTCTTCGGGTGGCTTGGCGTGCGCTTTGGTTTGTTATAGCCACTTACTCCTGCGTTAGTTAAACGTGAGTCTTTCTTCATTTTCTATAGCTCCTAGTTTTCTTTGCAATCTTTTTAGGCTGTGCGCTGTGTTGCTTTCCTTTGGCCGTATCAGCCCTTTTCTTTTTAGTGGTAGCTGCATACTCCTTAGACGTTAAAGCCTCTCTAGCCTTCTTAGGAAGGTATCTTTCACCTGTTGCTTTCTTACCTTGGGTACTGGGCTTACCTGACTTAGTGCCCCACTCTTCTTTAGTCCATTTCTTTAAAGACTTCTGTGATTTTGCAAGTGCCATTATTTTTTCTTTCCTTTTTTAGCTTTTGAAAGCGCAATAGCTATTGCTTGTTTTTGAGGCTTACCTCTTTTCATTTCAGTTTTAATGTTCTTTGAAATAGTCTTTGCTGACTTTCCTTTTTTAAGTGGCATTATTTGTATCCTCCTCCAGCTTTTTTATACTCTGTTGCAAGCAGCTGAGCTTTTCTCGCTGACCACTGGCCTGCTTTGCCACCCTTTGTGCCTGCTTTGATTTTGTTAAACAGGTTCTTGCGCATAGTAGGCTTAGTGTAATTTCCTGCTTTGTTGACTGTTGATTTTGTTTTAGCTGCTGGCATTTATAAAACTCCAAAGATTTTAAAACCTACGTAGAGCGCAAAAGGAAGAACCACTAAACCGCCTGTTCCCCACAACAACGCTGACCAAAGCAACGCTACGGTAGCTGCTTTTTTTTGTTTGCGTAGACGCTCTGCTTTTTCACGTTCTCTTTTGCGGTCTGATTGAAACTGTAACCAGTCAGCATACATATCAGGACGGCCAGCATAAATCATGTGGTCTTTCAACCACTCTTCTTGCTCTTTAATTTTTTCTAGTTGCATAAAACACTGGAGTTCAGTAGACCCTCCAGTGCGTTTAGCCTTCTTAGCTATTGCGGATTTGCTGTCAAAGTACTTTGTAGCTTGTTCTGCTACATCATATAGCTCCCTGCCATTTGTTAAAGCTCCTTTAATGACTTGAAATGCCGCATTAGCTGCTGCAATTTCAGCTATCATTATCTTTCCCTTTGTACGCCTTTTACTTTTTCTGCGGTTCGCATAGCACCTAAACCTAGCATGCCCATCAAAACGCTTGTAAGTAATGCGCTATCTACCGGAGGAACCGTAAACCATATACCAAGAATAGGACTAATAATTGTAGAATACAATAACGCAAAACCACATATCCAGCCAATCGCAGGTCGCCACCCAGCAACAAACAAACTTTTGTGTGCTGCTTCAGTTTGGTTAACTGCAAGCTGGCCTTTTGCAAGTTCTTGTGCGTGCTTCTCTGCCATAGTACTTAGCTCAAATGCTATGGCATTCTTCTTGTCTTTGTCTTCTATGAACTTATCGAGAAGTCCAGTAACCGGCCCAATTAACGAAGTTAGTATAGTCATATTAGTTCCTTAGTAGCACCACATTACAGGAGCTTTGTCAGCTCCGACAATCCTGCTATCCACATGGATGAAAGTACGAGCGATTCCAACGCCAGTAAATCCCAGTTTGATAGCTTCTTGTACAATCTTGTATCTTTCATTTCCGTTACGTGCTCTAATGTCTGCTGCAATACCTTGGGCATGGGTTCCTGCTTTCTCCTTACGTTTCTCAATTGAGTGGTCTTTAGATCTAAAGCCACTAGTTATGATGAACGGGAAACCACAGGCTTCTCTGAGTTGATCAAGCTTATGTATAAACTCCACGTCCATCTCGTTGTCGCCAGTTTCTTGGCAATCAAAATCTTCTAGTTTAAAATATTTAAATTTACCCATCGTTACAATTACTCCTCAATGCTTTAGATACTTTGCCGCCTTTAGAGTAACCATACGGACGTAACTCTTGACTTTCTTTCGGGGTCATGTACTGCGCTTTCTTTTCTTTGATAAGCCTATCGATTTCTTTTTCAGCTTCTTTAAAGTTTTTAGCCTGTATCTGAGCGCCTAGGTTATTGTTGAACTGATCCATCGGCTTATCT
>Ga0213869_10003189_pt1 | contig 11000 bp, 8 predicted proteins | sample PICome_10_FD_160083 | JGI IMG/M metagenome (GOLD analysis project Ga0213869, IMG submission 160083) | Coastal seawater microbial communities near Pivers Island, North Carolina, United States - PICO132 | ecosystem: Environmental > Aquatic > Marine > Coastal | place: USA: North Carolina...
TGGCCATATACCAAAAAATAATCCAACCATAGCTGAGAATGTTATAGACCCAATCATGGCGCTAAATGGCATGGCAAAAGGCCATTCATTAAAAGATGCGAACAAATACAATATGCTGGTACCTAGAAATACTCCAATTAAACCACCAATAATACACAAGATAACTGCTTCTACAATAAATTGAAGCATGATAGCCCTATGAGTAGCACCTAATGCTTTTCTTAAACCAATTTCACGAGTTCTTTCAGAAACTGAAACTAGCATAATATTCATAACTCCTATTCCACCAACAACTAAACTTATACCTGCAATACCAGCAATTAATATTGTAAATATGCCTGTTGCTTGTCTTCTTAAATCTGAATATTGACTATAGTCACTGATTCTAAAATCATTATCTTGACCAGGGCCAATATCATGCTGAGCTCTTAAAATTTGCTCTATAGTCATCATGACCTCATCGACATTAATATCGTTAGATATACCAACATTAATAGAATCAAGATTGGGAGTACCGAATACTCTTTGAGCACCAGTTAGTAATGGAATATATAATTCGTCATCAGGGTTTTGCCATCCAGTTGAACCCTCTTCTTTTAAAATTCCAATAACTTTATATGAGGTTCCTGCAATAAGAATGTCCTTGTTAAGAATATTTTGTGCAGAGGTTTTTAGTTCTTTCGGAACAGCTGAGCCTATTACAGTAACTCTTTTTCTACCAAAATTATCGTCATCATCAAATAATCTTCCATACTCAAGATCATAACCACGAACTTCAAAATGTATTGGCAGATAAGCACCAATTCTCTCATTAATATTTGCATTACCGAATTTAACTTGTCTATTTCTTGTGATAGTAGGTGAAATTTGCCAGTTATGGACCTTATTTTTAGCCAAAGCTTCAGCATCTTTAATATCTAAGGGAATTAGCCCTTTGGTAACGGCACCTCTTCTATTTTGCCCAGGGCTGACATAAAGAGTTCTACCACCAAGATCATCTATACTTTCTTCTAATGCTTTGTTAGCACTCGAACCAATACCAATTACAGCTATTACAGCAGCAGTTCCAATAATTATAGCTAAGGAGGTTAAAAATGAGCGAATCTTATTAGATCTTATAGATATAATTGCTGAATTTAATGATTCCTTAAACAGCATTATCCAAAGCTAAACGAGGCAGAAACTCGCTCTTTAAATCTTTTTTGATAGTCAAATAAGCTCTTGCTAGGTAATATAAAAACTGTATCAGTTAGGCTCAGACCTTCTACAATTTCAACATAAGACAAATCGGATGCACCAATTTTTACCCATACTAATTCTGGTCCAGCTGAAGATTCTTTAATAACAATAAATTTATTAAAATTTTCGCCCTTTACTCTATCTTCAAGAAAATTATCAACCTTATTCTTTGGAATATCTAAAATAGATGCTGCAGAATAAATGTCTTTTCTAGTTCTTAATGACATAGAAGGAGCGCTTAAGCTGACATTTTTATTGAGAACTTCAATAACTACATCAGTATTCATACCTAATAAAAGGAGGTTCTCATTATTATCAATATCAATAAGAACCGGAAAGGTGGTTACATTTTGTTCAATTTTTGCCAAAGGCTCAATCTTGGAAACTGTTCCAAAAAATTCTTTATCTCGATAAGCGGCAACTTTTATAGAAACAGTTTGGCCGATAGATACTTTACCAACATCAATTTCATCAACCAAAGCTCTTACTCTAACTTTTGATAAGTCTGCCATTGTCATTAAAATAGTTCCGCCACCAACTGCTGAAGTTGGTGAAGAAATAACCTGACCAACCTCTACGGGTCTTGAGATTATAGTACCTTGAACTGGTGATCTCACGATAGTGTCATCGAGAGCAATTTTTGCATTCTCATATGAGACCTCTGTTCTAACAAGAGTTGATTTAGCTTGAGCAAAACCTTCTTCTATATCTTCAAAATCTTTATCAGAAATACTTCCTTTGGCATGAAGCTCTCTACCTCTTTCTGCTTGTGATTTTGCATTTTCGAGCCTAACTTTTGATGCCTCAAGATCTGATTTGGCTTGATCTAATATATTTTTTGGAGTTCTTTGATCTATTTGTCCTAATATTGATCCTTTTTCAACCAAATCACCTACTGCCGCTCCTAAAAATAATATTTCTCCAGATGCCTTGGATTTGATTTCTACAGATGAAATTGCCTCAATAACACCAGACGCCTCAATAGACAACTCAAGTTTTTTTGTTGAAATATCTTCTTTTTTATAAAAAGTAGTTTGCTCTTTTGAATCACCGCCAGAACCACAAGAGACTAATATTGTCATAGTAATTGTAATAGTTAGTAATTTATTCATTTTCATATTTATCTTTTAAACTCTGTGATCAGATTCTATAAGCCCATCTTTAATATTTATAATTCTCTTAGACTGCTTAGCGATATCTTCTTCATGCGTTATCAATATTATAGTCTGTCCTTGGTTATTTAGCTCTTTAAATAGATTCATTACATCATCACCAGTTTGGGAATCTAAATTTCCAGTAGGTTCATCAGCAAATATAATACTTGGTTTGTTTACCAAAGCTCTTGCTATAGCAACTCTTTGCTGCTGTCCTCCAGATAACTCTGAAGGAGCATGATTTAATCTATCGCTAAGCCCTACTTTATCAAGAACGTTTTTTGCAAGTGTATATGCCTCATCTTGATTTACTCCAGCATACTTTAAAGGCAGAAGCACATTATTTAGTGCAGAATTCTTTGCCAATAAATGAAATGATTGAAATACAAATCCAATTTCTTTATTTCTTATAAATGCCAATTCATCATCTTTAAGATCATTAACTAATTTATTATTTAAATAATAGCTTCCACTGCTTGGTGTGTCTAAACAGCCTATGATATTCATCAGAGTAGTCTTCCCTGAGCCTGACGGACCCATGATAGATAAAAACTCGCCCTTTTCAACAGATAAATTAATACCCTTTAAGGCCTCAACTTTTTCGGAACCTACTTGAAAAGATCTTTTTAGGTTGTCAGTTTTAATTATCATGATAAAAGGATTATATACCTATGACAGTATAGTTAGTAATAAGTTCAGAAGGCAGCGATACCAGTCTGCTCATTACCAATTATCAATGCATGAATATCATCTGTTCCTTCATATGTTTTAACAGCCTCAAGATTCATACAATGACGAATTACATGATATTCATCACTTATACCATTACCTCCATGAATATCTCTTGAAACTCTTGCAATGTCTAATGCTTTTTTACAATTATTTCTCTTGAGCATAGATATCATTGCTGGCTTCATTTCATTGTTATCAATAAGCCTTCCAAGCCTTAAAACAGACTGAAGTCCTAAAGTAATCTCAGTTTCCATATCAGCCAATTTTTTTTGAATCAATTGTTTAGATGCAAGAGGTTCGCCGAATTGGTTTCTGTCTAAAGAATACTCTAGTGCTGCATTCCAACAAAATTCAGCAGCCCCTACAACACCCCATGCAATCCCATATCTTGCCATATTAAGACAAGAAAATGGCCCTCGAAAACTTTGAACTTCTGGGAGTAGTTTCTCCTTAGGTACAAAAACATTGTCTAGAAAAATTTGACCAGTAACTGATGCCCTTAAAGAAAATTTTCCTTCAATAGTGGGTGTGGTTAGCCCCTTTGAATCTCTGTCTACTATAAAACCCCTTAAAACTCCTTGCTCATCTTTAGCCCAAATTATAATTACGTCTGCTATTGGTGAATTTGTTATCCATGTTTTTGATCCATTTAAGACATAGCCACCATCTTTTTCAACTGAATGAGTTTTCATAGATGAAGGATCTGAGCCAGCGTCGGGTTCGGTTAAGCCAAAACAGCCTATTAATTCTCCCTTGCTCATTTGAGGTAGATAAAATTCTTTTTGTTCCTCTGAACCAAATTTATATATGGCATGCATTGCTAAAGAAGTTTGCACACTATAAGCGGACCTATAACTTGAATCAACTCTCTCTATCTCTCTGGCAATTAAGCCGTATGATACATAGTTTGTTCCAGCACAACCGTAGCCATCAATAGGAGCTCCTAAAAATCCCATTTCGCCCATTTCATTGTATATACCTCTATCGAAAGTTTCATTTCTATTAGCATTAGTAATTCTAGGCATTAGTTCTTTTTGACAATAATCTCTTGCAGAGTTCATTATTGCTAACTCTTCTTCAGATAATTGATTATCAAAAAGTAATATATCTTTAGTTTTCATAGGTTTTTATATTTTCTCTACTCTTATAATACCAAATCTAGGCATGGAGAACATGATTGAAGTCTTATGAAGTATTTCTTGAACAATTTCAATCATTCTATTTGAATTTCCACAAATAATAATTAAGGGTATTTCTGATTGATGCTGATAGATAAAATCTAGCACTTCATTATTTACATCATGATGTTTTATACCATGAAGGTCGAGATGTGTAATTCCTTTCTCTTTAAATATATTCATAGCCACATAAGAGATTTAACAATATATAATCATTATATGGCAAAAGTTTATTTCTTTTATTCAACTATGAATGCTGGTAAGTCAACTGCATTACTTCAATCAAATCATAACTATAAAGAAAGCAATTTAAAGACTTTACTATTTATTCCTTCTGAGATTGGAAATAAGTCCAAAGGAAAGATTATTTCAAGAATTGGCTTAGAATCAGATGCTGTTGTTGTTAATAAGAAATATGATTTTTTTAAAGAAATACGTCAATCTAATTATAAAAAAATAAGCTGCATCTTTATCGATGAGGCTCAGTTTTTAAGCAAAATACAAGTTCGTTCATTGTCTAGAATAGCTGATGATTTAAATATCCCAGTAATGTGTTATGGCATTAGAACAGATTTTCAAGGAAAGCTCTTTGAAGGTAGTTCTGAGCTTTTAGCTATAGCTGATAACCTTAAAGAGTTAAAAACTATCTGCAGTCAATGCGATAAAAAAGCTACCATGGTTGTTAGGCTTAACGCTGAGGGCGATATTATGCTTGAAGGGAAGAAAGTAATGATTGGTGGAAATGATATATACAAAACATTATGTAGAAAACATTTTAGAGAAATAACAAAATTAATTTAAGAGGATAATTTGAGCTATATTAATCAAAAATTTTTATTAAATAAAAGACCAACTGGAATGCCAGATGATGATTGTTGGCGTTTAAATAACGAATCAATAACACCTCTAAAGAAAAATGAAATTCTTATTCAAGTTAAATATCTCTCGATTGATCCCTATATGCGAGGAAGAATGAATGATGGCGTGTCTTATGCCTCTCCTGTAAAAATTGGTCAACCTATGCCGGGAGAGACTGTTGGGACCGTGATTGAAAGCAAATCTAGTCTCTATAAGTTAGGTGATAACGTATGCATTCATAAAGGATGGCAAACTTATATCAAAGCCAAGGATACTGATCTATCTATCTATAAAGTACCTGATTTGAACATTCCACTTTCAGCTTATCTTGGAGTAGCAGGAATGCCAGGAAGAACTGCATATTTTGGCTTGAATAGAGTTGGAAAACCTAATAAAGGAGATGTTGTTGTTGTATCGGCTGCTTCAGGAGCTGTTGGATCAGTTGTTGGGCAGCTAGCAAAAATTTATGGATGTGAAGTTATTGGGATAGCTGGTGGCCAAGAAAAATGCTCCTATGTAATAAATGAGTTAGGCTTTGATAATTGCGTTGATTATAAAGATGTGGATTTTCAAGAAAATCTAAAATCTGCATGCAATAATGGTATAGATATTTATTTTGAGAATGTTGGCGGTTATGTCTCACAGGCCGTTGCATCACTGCTAAACAATTCAGCAAGAATACCTATCTGTGGTTTTATCTCCCAATACAACGAAGATAATATTTTGGAATCGGAAACACCATTTAAGATATTTGGACAGCTAAAACCCAAACCATCTCATAGATTTTTTGTAGTAACTGAATGGATGGATGAATGGGAGAATGCAACAAATACATTATTAAAATATATTTTAAATAATGATATTAAATACAAAGAGACCATTACAAAAGGTTTTGAAAATGCTCCTCAAGCCCTAAGAGATGTTTTGACTGGTAAGAATTTTGGAAAGCAATTAATCGAAGTTTAATTCAATTTCTCCAATTAAAAACAAGACAGCACTTCCTCCAATAATTACCCTATCCGAAGACATTTCACAATAAAGCAATCCTCCTCTTTCAGAGACTTGCTTTGCCAACAAATTTCTTTTATTTAATATCTTAGTCCAATATGGAACGAGCGTTGTATGAGCTGAGCCTGTGACAGGATCTTCATTAACACCTGCGCCTGGAAAAAAACATCTAGAGATAAAATCATATTCTTTAGATTGAGCTGAGACAATCAACCCTCTTGTAGTTATATCAGATAACATTTCAAAATTAGGATTAATGTCATGAATATCTAATTCGTTATCAAAAATAGCTAAAATATCATCTCTTCCTTTAAATATCTCTTTTGGTTTTATGCCAACTACTTTTTCAATAAGATCAAAATCATCATAAGGCTTTAGATTATCTTGAGGAAAATCTAAAAAATATCTATCTTCATTTTTAGTTACTTTGAGTTTTCCGGATTTTGAATTAACACAAAACTCTTGTGCATTCTTATCAATATAATTGAAAAAGATATATGCTGCAGCCAAAGTTGCATGACCGCATAGATTAACCTCGCATAGTGGAGCAAACCACCTGATAAAGTACTCATTCTTTCTTAAAGATATAAAAGCTGTTTCTGAAAGATTATTTTCAAAGGCAATTTTTTGCATTAACTGCTCATCATTGATTTCAGAAAAAATTACTCCAGCAGGATTGCCTTTAAAAACCTCACTTGCAAATGCATCCACTTGGTAATATTTATATTTCATATCTCTTAAAATAAAAAAGGAGGGCAAGCCCTCCTTTTATGGTTAGTTATTATTAAAAACTATATCTAAATCCAACACTTAGTGTTTGGCTAAGTCTAAGATTTCTTTCAGCAGGGAATCTATCCTCATCACCATCTAAGTCAAATGGATTGGTTAAATTTACTGCGATTGCCATATTGTCATTTGGTGTATATGAATAAGTAACAGCATCAGTCCACCATCCATCCCACTCAAGGATAGGCTCACCATTTAAGCCGATATATTTATCAGGTTGATTTTCTTTGTCTTGGAATTTCTCAATATAACCACCAGATCTTCCGTCTACTTGATAGAACACAGCATGATTATCTCTTGAGAGTCCAATAGTTATGTCATATAACCACTCTGGCTCACTATAGTCACCGGTAAAATCTTCTAAATCATCTGGGTTTCCTGTTGGAGCAGATTCAAATATCTGTTGATGATATCCTCTAAACCTAGTAGATAACTCACCCCATTTAGTATCCATAGAATGATCTGCAGTAATGATGTGTGTTTCAAAATTTCTAACACCAACATTATTAGGACCAAATGAGAAAGAATTAACATCACCAAGGTTATATTTACCATTATTTAGATCAGCCGTGTCTGTTACCCTTGTAAAAGTATCGCAGAATTTTGCAGGTTTATCTGCATAATCATAACAACCTGCCATATTTTGTGATACTGAAAACGCTTGAACAACATCAACGACGTCAATAGTTACCACGTCAAAAGCAAGTGACAATGTTCCTGGTATGAAATCATAAGTTGGTGTAAAAATAATACCAACTGTTGTTGTGTCGCCAAGCTCATTTAGAAGATTTGGGTTACCACCAGTTACACCTTCTTCAGTTCTATTAACGATTTGACTCTGCCAGCCTTCAACCCACCAAGATTCAGCTTGACAATTAGCTCTTCTGACGGTTGGGTATATGCCAGAGTCTATATAACGATAGTCACATGGGTCATTAGCTCTTTGATAAGTAGTGGCTTGAGGACCAAATACATCATCCAATCCAGGCGTTCTTACAGCATTCTGAGTACCACCACGCAGAGCTAAATCATCTGATATCTGCCAGTAAACATTTTCAGCCTGAACGGTGTATTCTCCACTAAAAGTATTATCAATTTCACGCCTAGATACATCTAATCTTAATTCTTGTATTCCATATCCATTAAATGTAAGCCCCATAGATTCATCAATAACAGGTATAGATAACTCTACATATGATTCGTCTGTCTCATATCCTGCCTTATTGTTTGGCTGAACTGAAGATCTAGTAAGTTTCATATTTTGAGCAGAATCTGACCAAAACTCGAGGACTTCTTCTCTTGACTCGACACCAAGATTGAATTTGATATCACCAGCTGGCAATGTATAAAGACTTCCAGATAGAGATGCAAAGTGAATAGTTTGATTATTTTCAGATCTTCTAACTTGATTAACTAGTATATATTCCATAGCCTCAGTTTGACCTGGGTTATAACCTAACGGATTATATGGGCTACAGTCACCAGGAAGACCCGCTGATCCAAACCCCTGAGGTTGATAACCACTAGTATCACTCCAATATGGATTTGCTAAACTACTATAAGTAATTCCAAGGTAACCAGTTACATAATTCATTTTACAATCTATCTCACCAGTGGCTGGATTAATACCAACATCCATAGCAGTAACCCATCTCTCACGGTTTATATCTTGTGTTGTGTTAAGTGAAAAGGCTTCTCCTTTAGAAAAACCAACTTCCCATGCCATATCACGGTCAGCAATTTGAAATGTTCCATCTAACTTAGCAGATAAAGAATCAACAGTTGTATTAGTTGTGGTTTCTGGAGAACCATTTTTATAAAGATCTCTACCAGTTTTGGCTAAAAGTAGGCCAGGTGTACCATCATATCTTGAGTCTGTGTATACATTTCCTTTACAGAAATCAATAGCTGATTGTCCAAAGTAAGCATAATCACAAGGTAAGAATGGGTTATTGTAATATCCACCATCTACATCACCACCAAATCCCCAATACAAATATGGACCAGGTGTAGAATCACCACTCTCTGTTCCAAATTGAGAGTTTCTAAATACGTCAATTTTCAAACTAACATCATCTGTTAACTTATATGTTAAGAAGGCAGCTAAATTTTCTCTCTCAAGACCAGCTTGCACAGTTTGACCGTTGTATGATGACATTTGATTACCACCTCTATAAAAGAAACTGCTTCCTGTATATGTTCCTTTATCATGAGGAATAAGCTCACCGTCTGTAGTAAATAAGTAATTACCTCTTGGGAAAGCTCCATACCAGTCCATTGGTGTACCTTCAAATGGAAGGATTGTTAAATTACTACACATTCCAATCTCACCTTGAGGTACATCACCATAAGGTAATGTCATGCTTCCATCTGTATATGCTACCTGATAAGCTTTACCATCAGCAAAAGTTCTTGAACTAAGAACTGTATTAGTACAATCTCTATATCTATCTAGTTGTCCATAATTTATTTCTTCTTGAGTATCCCTTTGAAGCGCTATAGCAACATGGCCTCTGCCATCGTTAAATTCACCACCCATTGTTAAAGTAATACTTTTGTTTCCATCATAGTCTTGAATATCACCTAAATACCCTTGGCTGTAGTTAGCTTGAACATCGAAACCAGTATATTCACGATCAATAACATAGTTGACAACACCAGCAATAGCATCTGAACCATACACAGCACTACCACCAGCTGATAAAACTTCGATTCTTTTGATTAATGTAACTGGTATGTTATTTAAATCTACTGACCCTGTTGACGTGCCGCCGTAGTTTATAGGCGTAGAACTAACAAATCTTTTACCATCTATAAGTGTTAATGTTCTTCCAGAACCTAGTCCAAAGTTATTAGCAATTCTTTGTCCAGCCTGAAGTCCGTTTTGATCTCCACTAGTGCTTGCACTTACAGAAATTTGAGGTAAATCAAATAGTGCTGAAGCAGCATTAGTAAAACCTCTTCTTTGAATTTCTTCACCACTTATAATAGTAACTGGCTGACTGGTTTTATATTGAGATATCTCAAATTTTGAACCTGTAACAACAACATTTTCTACTTCACCGTCGCCCTCATCAACAGCAACATTCATAGCAGAAGAAGCTGTATCTTCAGATACAACTGAAGTTTCAACAACATCATCGCTAGACGAGCTACTTTCTACATCACCTGGAGCATCAGCAAAAGCTGCAACTGATACTAGCGCAAAAGTTAGCAGCGTAAATTTTTTAAATATATCCATTTTATAATATCCCCTTATAAATTAGGTTTTTATTTATTTGTTTTTACAAATAATTAATACACCAAAATTGGTGCATTTCTCTTAATATCGATAATTAGACCTTTATTTAAATAGCTTGTCAATTAATGTTTACAAGATTTTCACGAGAATGTTTAATAAATAAACATGATTTTATTATGCGATGTTTAAGGAATGGAATTAACCCTAGCTAATTATAAAGACAAGGATTCTTTTACAGCCTCATGGACAACTTTATAATTTTTTATATTTAATCCGTTTGCTAGATGATTGTTACTTGCTAATGCATTAGCAATACCTTTATTGACTAACTCTAAAATATAAGGAAGTGTAGCTTTATTTAGTGCTTCAGTGGCTGTTAAAGGAACAGCACCTGGCATATTTGTAACACAATAATGAATTATTCCTTCATGTTCGTATGTTGGATTAGCATGGGTCGTAGGCTTGCTAGACTCAAAGCAACCACCCTGATCAATGGATATATCAACCATCACTGCTCCTGGTTTCATTTGCCTTAACATTGAATCTTTGACAACTATTGGGGCTTGTTTTCCAATTACATAAACAGCGCCTATAACTAGATCAGACTCTTTTAGCGCTTCTTCTATAGAGGTTTCAGTAGAAACAATATATTCAATATTATGATTGCCATATATATTTTCTAATTCTTCTAATCTTTTTTTTGATAAATCTATAATTTTAATATGGGCTTTGTTATCAATTGCTTTATTTATAGCTTCAGTTCCAGCAACACCAGCACCAATCACTGTAATAACCCTCGGATCA
>Ga0213869_10003190_pt1 | contig 11000 bp, 29 predicted proteins | sample PICome_10_FD_160083 | JGI IMG/M metagenome (GOLD analysis project Ga0213869, IMG submission 160083) | Coastal seawater microbial communities near Pivers Island, North Carolina, United States - PICO132 | ecosystem: Environmental > Aquatic > Marine > Coastal | place: USA: North Carolina...
TTAGATTTTTATGGGGCCGCTTAAAGATTACCCCTTGCAACGGTCGATAATGTATGGTACGCTTAGGTTTTCACCCACTAAAAAGGATTCTTAAAATGGTAAACATGACAAAAAAAGGTATCACAATTTCTTGCGTCTATAACAACAAGCCACGAACGGGCATGATAGAACAGATGAAAATTGTAAACGGTAAAACACTTGTGACAGTAAACACGCAAGAAGGATACCGTGCAATGTACGTTGAAAAAATGCAAGATTATAAAATAGTTAAATAAAGATTTCGCTTGCAACGGTCGATTATATATATTAGACTTAGGTATTCACCCACTAGGATACAAAAATGCGAATCAAAAAACATAACAATGCAAAATTCAGAAAACTAATTCTCGACCGTGACAACAACCGATGCCGTGCTTGTGGTATCGGTGACATTGACAGTCTCGAATGTGACCACATTGTGCCAGAGTCGAAAGGTGGTAAATCTATCCTGTGCAACATGCAAACGCTGTGCCATACTTGCAACATTCGCAAGGGTGAAACAAATGTCGGAGAATTGCCAGTACGCCCCCCTGTGGAGGGGTTTGGTGATTACAGTGAAGTGATGCAAGCTAGGCAAGATTTCCTAGTTATGGTAAATGACGCAAGGCAGGCAGAAATTGACGATTTGGTAACACAGGTAAAACAGTGGAGGCAGGAAGGAATGAAGGGTTGGGTAATTAGCAACCGACTAGGCAAAATGACAACAAAAGGCAAGGCACACAAGATACTCCAGATGACGAGGTAGGGCAAGCGGGGTGTCCTACGCAAACCCCGCCCATCGAGGTAGGGTAGGAGGTCTGGGCAGAATGGACAATCTGGAGGATAGTGTACGTATGTACTACCCTATCCTAAAGGATAGAGGGATATGAGGGAGTCAGTGTCAGCGAAAGTCAGCGAAAAAATACTTGACAGATTAAAGATAGTACTGTAAAATGTCGATATACTTATTAAGGAGAAAACAAGTTATGAGAGAATCAGACCAAGAATTACTATTGATTGTTGTTGTGTTGTGTGTTATAGTTGTATCAGTGTTCAGCAGTTACACCCCGTGCATTTAAGGAGAATAGAATGTACAATTTTGAATACTTTGCAGAGTTGGAATCATACGAGGCCCGTCGAGAATATGAGGAATGGCTTGACGATCAAGATGACAATATGGTAAGATTGCACGAACAGGAAATGTCGCCGGAGGTAGTAGAATGAACGAATATATTGAAAGAAATTTGTACGAAGAACTTGACAGATTTGACACGCCTAAATTGCAAGTCTACTTATTGACCTGTCAAGAAAACAAGTTTAATGACGAGGTACGCGTAGCAGCTAACATATTACTAGTACGATTCAGAAACGGAGAATGATATGAGCATTTTTGACAATCCAGAATTTGACAGCATCCTAGCCGGTATCGTTTATGACAGTCGGGTACAATCGCCTGACTGTGACGTTATAGAATCTATTGAAGTAGACGAGTGGGAAGATGACGGACAGCCAACCCACTACGAAGAATGTCAAGACTTGTATGGTGGCGATGATTACATAGAACAATGGGAGATAGAATAATGGGATTAATAGAATTAGATTTTCAGTCTATCGTTATAGGATATATGGTAGGCGTGGCGTTGATGTGGTCAATTTGTGAAACGTTCTACGGAGAGAACAATGAAAAAAGAGCAGAAACGGATTCTAAAAATACTCGGCCTCGCTATGATCGCAGGTATCATATGCTGTACGGTGATCCACCTGAATGAATGTCCACCAAAAACTCCTTGCTTTGATTTACCCCAATCCCCCTCATAGGGGGTGCGGGGCGCGCAAATCGCGTGTAAGTCCTTTGTCAGTATAGACTTACGAATTATTCCATAAAGTATTAAAGAATGTATGTTAATATGTCGATATATATAATAGTACGGTTTACTACTAAGGAAAAAAGACATGTTGACAACTGTTACACTATTAAGTATGTTCGTGGGTTTCGAGGGTTATTTAAATGGCAAAATCTACGTTGGTATTTATACCCCTAATTGTGAGTATGGATATGTGATAAAAAATAATGAGATTTATCTTGACAGCGTATATGAGAAAGACTATAATGTAAAACATAAGGAGTAAACAAATGACAAACCGAGATTATTACAACTGCGTCTTTCCTGAAAAACGTCCGCGAAGTGTTTGGGTTGTTTATGATACCCAAGGAAATAAAATCGGAGAAGTTGGGGCGATGTCAGAAACTGAGGCTAGACAAAAGGTAGCTCAACATGTTATGATACCGTTCAGACTTTCAAACATTGAGGAGTAAACAAATGAATAAGAATGAATACAATGGTTGGTATAACTGGGAAACATGGTGTGTAAATTTGTGGATGGACAACGACCAAGGCTCACATGAGATGTGGCGAGAGATTGCCAGAGAATCCATCGAAGCAGAAGAGTCTGGACACGAAGGAACCAACTGGTTTTACTTTGAGGAAAGATTAAAAGAACACCTTGAAATGATCCATGATGATATGGATAATGGTATACCGTGTGGATTGGCTCATGATCTTTTAGGCGGTGCGATCTCTGAATGTAACACGCGAGAGATTGCCATGTCATGGATTGAAAACGAACTCGAACATGCGGAGATTACAGGATGAACGGATACCAACTACTAGCACAATTTGAAAAACAAATAAAAGAATGTTTCACGGTTCCTAATCACTGGCTACCGTTGGACTTTCAAGATCATAGGACAGATTGTGTTTCACTCGCAGACGTAGAGCGAAAATGTGACGAACGCGACCGCTGCACGATGTCAAGTTTTGAAGAGGAAAGTATTGAACGCGCGAAGCGTGTGCAGATATACCGCGATCAAATAGACAAAGGAGAAAAGATCTCGTACCTCCCACAATAGGGGGTGCGGGGCGCGCTAAAAACGTGTAAGTCTATACCTGATAAGGACTTAAAAATATTAAATAATTGTTGACATATGGACGATATATGTTATAGTAGAGAAAAGGAGATAATTATGAATGACCTATGTGAACAAATGCAAGAAGATATCAGGACTATCCTTGATGGACGTAGTGATCCTGAGACTATTGATTTGATCTGCGACCTACTTGTGGAGAAACTTGGATAATGAAAAAAGTATATCAAGAAATAATAATGAATTTCTGGGTAGATGACGATGTAGATATAGACGAAGTATTATTTGAAATGGATATTGACATCAAGGACACAACTGGTAAAATTGACGATGGCGACATTGATTGGGAATACAGACACCTTACGGTAGATGAACGATGAACATATTTGTATTAGACGAATACCCAGCGATTGCAGCACAGATGATGTGTGACAAGCACATACCTAAGATGATCGTTGAGACGTTTCAGATGCTAGGCTCTGCACTACGCAGACATGGTGCGACTGACGAGCAGATGCCACTGACTAGCAAGGGAACGCCTCTGATTGGTGGATACAAGCACCATCCTTGTACGATCTGGGCCGGAGAGACCAAGACAAACTTTGTATGGTTATGTTTACATGGTCGTGCATTATGTCAGGAATATACATTCCGCTATGGCAAGACACATAGTTGTCATGATGGTATAGATCAGATGTGTGATATGTTTGACATGATACCCAACGGGCCACATACACCATATGCGCAAGCTATGGAAGATGAGTATAAGTGTGAGGATGCTGTTGACGCATACAGACAATATTATATAATGGAGAAAGCCTACTTTGCAAAGTGGGAGAAGGGTAGACCAGCACCTTATTGGTGGACTCATACGGAGGCTTGCAATGTGTGAATTATGTAATGATAAAGGATGGATATTGACAATGAATATCAATCTGTTACAATGGACTATAGAGAAGTGTGACGAGTGTAATATTTTCCCCAACGACGAAGCAGCAGGAGATCAAGCAAATGCCGAACTGGTGTAGCAATCAAGCGACGATCCACGGAACAAAAGAGCAGATCCTAGAACTCGCAGGAGCATACGAGAGGGGTGCTGTGATACAGAACTATCTACCAGTACCAGAAGGCGTTGAAGACAAAAGATTGTACTGTGTAAATAACTGGGGTACGAAGTGGGATTTTGGTAAAACACAATACACTCCAGACGAGGAATGCGATTGGCAAGTTGACGAGGAAGGATATGGCTTGGTACACTTGCGATTTGAAACAGCGTGGAGTCCACCGTTTGGCTGGTACGAAGCATTAAACAAATTGGATATGACTGTTGAAGCATATTATTTTGAGCCGGGAATGGCGTTCTGTGGTCAATGGTCTAATCCAGTAGAAGGTATAGTTGATGAGTTCATAGATTTTAAACATCCTAGTGAGATACCTTATACAATACAACAAGTATTTAGTACAGAAGAAGTATATCAAGATGAAGATATATATGAGGATATATAATAAAGGGGCGCGCCCCGAAACGCTAAGTCATTGATATATATAGACTTACATAAATATTAAAGAATATACTTGACATAGACGATGTATAGTATATAATGATGATGTGGCGAGCAGAGTTGCTTAGGCGTTACAGACCTCGATCCGGTCATTCAAGTCTGTGAGTGTAAAGATCGGAGACGACCTACTGGGTGCAAGTCCCAGTGTCCACAGCCAATACAATGAGTGTGAAGGGCGTGTAGTTTTCGCCGTATTAAAGTAGTAGGAATGATTGGGATTATAGCATGTTATATTCTCAGGCTTAAGCGTCTACCCCTATATTACTTTTGAGGTTTTTGAAATAACAAAACCCGCGTAGGTGCAACTCCTACCACACTCGCCGTACAATAATATGGATACGCAAACCACGATCTGAGTCCTGAACGGGACGGGCATGAGAGGCGTAAAGGTGTGACACAGAATGACGTTATGCGATAGTGTCACAGGAAACTGCAAACCCTGATACGGGCCAAGCACCTAAGTCCTATTGTCCTACTCTATCCTAAAGGATATGAGGCTATGAGGTAGTCAGCGAGAAACGCTAAAGTTTACAGTTGACAAATGCCGATAAGTATATTATAATCAAACCAACCCACTAGGAGATGATTATGAAGACAGCTAAAGGTAATGATAAACTAGGTAAAGAGAATTGTATTGTTGTTTCAAGGCCGGTAGGCGACACATGCCCGCCAACCTGTGAATTTCTAGGTAACGGCTGTTATGCTGAACAGCTAGAGAAAATCTATCCGGGTGTTCGCCCTGCCGGTATGCAGAATCTAATCACGGAGAAAAACAAGATCCGTGCCATGCTAATTAATGCAGAAAAAAAGGGTAACGATCTGCGATGGCATGAACGGGGAGACTTCTATAAGAATGGCTCTGAATTAGATATTGAGTATGTAGATAATATATTATGGGCTTGCCGTAGTATATTAGCTGAAGGTGGTAAACTTCCTAAGATGTGGGCATACACTCATATATATGATCCTAAACTATCTAGGATATTAGGTAAGTATATTACTATGTATGCAAGTGTACACAATCATGATGATGTAGCCAAAGCAAAAGCCGCCGGTTTTGAGTTGTTCGCATGGTGTGACAGCGACGAGAAGATCGCCACAAAACGTCCACGAGGTAAGAAAAAAGCTGATCAATGGCGTAGTGATCTGCCGAAGTTAGTTGTATTAGGTGATGATAAGTATATTACTTGTCCAGAGATTCGTCGTGGGCGTGGTGTTGTCACTTGCACTAAATCAAAGAACAGTGTAAACTGTCAACTGTGCGTCCAAGGTTTGGCAAATGTTTTGTTTCCATCCCACTAGGAGTAAAGTATGTGGACTAAAATAGACGATCATGATATATGTCACACTTGGCAGTGCAGTATATGTAATGCGGAAGCTGAAGTTGGCCCTGTTTGGTATCAAGATAATGGTACACCAGTTTGTATAGAATGCGATCAAGATATGGACTATCAATTTACGGAGATAAAAAATGGCTAAATATTATATTAAGACAGGTACGTTAGAAATTATATTCTCTACAGATAAGGAACCGTATGATGCTTGCAGAACAGCTATCCGTGAATGCAATTCCAATGATGAACTTGATGAGTATATGTATCTTGATGAGCGTGGGTACAGGGACTATACTACTGCTGACACAACCACGTATGTAATAGATACTAAACAAATTGCAGACAAGGAAGGAATAGATATAACTTATGATTAGCAAAGGACTTAGGTGAGCGGGGCGCGCCTCGAAAAATTATTAAAGAAAGTAGTTGACAGTGACGATATTAATAGTATACTAAGGGAATAAGAAACAAGTCAATCAAAGGAGTTAAAAGATTATGACTAAGTTAATTATTGAAAAGAGTAACGGGCTGTATTCCGTCAAACAACCACGGGGCAAAGTTATCGCCCAAGACCTAACTTTGTCAGAAGCAAAATTTCTTTTTAGTTCGTTGAACAGAAGGAGTAGACGATGAAGCCTGTAGTCGGTATCGGGAGCAATACCAAATATGGTAGAGTTCTTAAGATTCTCAAGAGCGGTGTAGTTGTTGAGAATAGTCGAGGGGAGAAGGATACGGTTTCCTTCCGTAAGATTGAAAACCAGTTGAAAGGTTCAGAAAAATGAGTTATGTTTCACTAGCTAAGAATGTCCGCAAGGGCAAGACGATCCGTTGCAAGTATCCCAAGCATGGGCGACTTAATATTCTCAAGTGGCACGAAGGTGTCATCACACGGTCGGGTACAGGCCCGAATGGTAAATACGCCGTGGTGCAGTCCGAAAACGGACAGTTTCGCACCCTGCGATGCGACAAGATGATCGAAGCATCACTGTCGTAGTCCCCTTGACAGAAGGGGTGGCATGTGGTATAATCATGTGTCACCCCTTTTTATTTTGGAGTGTTATGATTGAATTATTTATTATGATTTTTGTTTGGTCTTTAGTTTTTGGCAAAGAGTAACAACGTCATGCACAGGGTAGTTGGAGGCACACCAATGATTATACTTAAATATTATAATACTGCGGCTATACTAACCCTTGTATCTATTCTCTTTTCTGGATGCGCCATAGTACCAAATAGAAACACAATCACACTCAACAAGACTATTGAGCTGGACGAACGGGCTATTGAGAAACTTAACGTAGGAGTACGACTAGAATGGATACGGTAACTAACAAAAGACTGATCGTTGAATTTTCTGGATGGATGGAATGTGATCCTGAGAAAACAGAATTTCAGTACATTGGAGGTGATCCAGTAGAAGATTTTCTAGGTGGTGATATACACGTTACAGGTAAAGAATACATGACACTATCACCAGAAGAGCAGGACAATTTTATACTTAAATGTCTAGGTGAAACTTATATAGACGCTCTTGATGTTGGCCTGAATCATTGTGATGTGGAGGTAGACGAACTATGATAGACTCAATGAAACTTACTAAACATGATTATGAAATGATTGCAGACGTACTGGACGCTCACTATGAGGAAACTGTTGAGCTACAAAAAAACCATTATCTAAATGATGATACTGATTATTTCAAACAACTAGAATACTTAGAAGAATTAATTGATAAGACAGTATATATGATAGGTGTACTTAGTGCGGAAGAGGGGTAGCGGGGCGCGCCGCGCGGCTGTAAGTCTATATCTGACAACGACTTACATAATATTATTTTCTCTAAAGATAATTGTTGACAACGACGATAACTATAGTATACTCAGGGTATAACAATTAACCACTTAGGAGTTTTGAATATGAGCGATTACGAGAAGTTGACCCCAAGCACTGAGACTCGTGGCGATGGTGAATTCGTCAAGACATTGCAGGGGCAGTTTGGTGAGGGTGTCCAAGGCGGTACGCATGTCCACAAAGATTGGTGGGCCAAAACATTGTCTTATGATGATGTCATGAACAAGGTTCAAGCGGACATTGATAACCGCGAGGATATTATGATTCCCGCTAAGAATATTATTTTCAATATGAATAAGGATAATGATCTGTGCATCACTACGCCACAGGGTCAACAGTTTGTCCCTACTGATTGGGCTATGCAGCAACTCTCAACACGTATGGACGCACCTAGTGCTTCCGCACTTCGTGAGATGCGTAACCAAAAAGAGTACGACAAGCAAGACGGCGAACTGATGGTAGACTACTGCAACAATTACTTTCGCAGGGTCAAGGATAAGAACCCAACCAAAGAGTTCCGATTGCGTACCTATAACGATGGAACCTGTCGAGCCTTCGTGACTGACAAGTATACTCCAGTGGATAATCGCTGGTATCTTGAGGCACTCAAGGAATTTCTACCCGATGCCCGTTATTCACATTGGAAGGGTGACGAGGATACTATTTTTGGTAATCTTCTCCTACCTGATTCTATTATGGATTATGGTCAAGACGATGACACAGATTATGGTGGTATGGTTTCCATATCTAACTGTGAGATCGGCAAGCGTAGAATCTCTCAGTATCCTAGCATCTTCCGTGCTATCTGCATGAACGGGTGCATCTGGGGACAACAGAAGGGCAAAGATGTCAACAAAGTACACAGAGGTACGATTGACCTTGACGCTCTGAAGGTTGCACTCGCTGAGAATATCGAGTTCCAACTGTCGATACTGCCTGACGGTATTCGTAAGTTCCTCGACACTCGCAGCAAGGAGTTCGATGTCCAGCATACTAGCCACAAGGGTATTGTGGCAGCAGTTGCCAACGAGTTCCGACTTGATAAGCGACTCGCTACAAATACGCTGGAGCAATATGTCAAGCATGAGTTTGAGCATCACAACCTATTCGGCGTGATCAACTCACTGACCCGTGCAGGACAGAATTTCGATAGTCAAACATGGGTCAACGTCGATACCATCGGCGGGAAGCTGATGCAGATGTCCGCGAGCAAGTGGCACAACCTGCAAGCTAAGGCCCAAAGCATGACAGATAAGGACTTCGACAAGACCTTTTCTCTGACCGCTTAGTGGGGCGGTGACGCAGCGGGGTAGGCATTATTCATATTTTATACGCCTGCCTCGCTGCTCCCGTTTCGTTTCGCTGTAAGTCCTTTGTTGACAACGACTTACGCGAGCGGGGCGCACTATATATTAAAATAGATAATATACATAAATAAAAGTATTTGATTAATTGATAGGTATATGGTAGTATAGGTATATAGGTGTATAAGTAGGGATTCACAAAGTTATCTAGTATAGTCTAGATTCACAGCTTCATCCCTGCTTGTACTACCCTATATATTAAGATCGTGACAATAGTGACAGTCAGCCAAAAATGGCTCAAGTCGCGCCTTGACAAATGACGATGATATGGTAGAATGTACTAGCCTATCTAACAAGATCGTGGGCAATGTGGCAGTCAGCGAAAAAGGAGGCATTATGCAAAACGATAAAAAAATAGAAAATAACCCAGAAGTATGTGAAAAGATATTTGACCATGTAGATAAGCCTGATAATTATCTCATGTGTAAAGCTATGAATGTATATGATGATAGATATAGGGTTAATATATTTGTAAAAGAAGATGTAAGTGAAATTACTGGATATAAGCAGTATATTAGTAATTCATATTTTTGTACGTATGATGGTAGTAATCTAACTATTGTGTCTTAGTCTATCTATTAAGATCGTGCCAATCGTGGTAGTCAGCGAAAAAGGAGAAATTATGAAACTGAAACGTGGACAGAAGATTTGTAAAGAATGTGGAGAGACCTCTGGAGCTAGGGCTAAAAGCTGTAAGCACTGCGATGCGCCCTTTGAGGTGCGAACAGACCCAGCGGTACGCATGAAGCGTATCAGGTCTAAGGCGAAGAAGAAGGGGCTTGTAGAAGCTAGCTGGCAGGATCTAAAGCCGGGGCAAGAAATATATTTTAACGGGAGGTCAGGTTCGTACTGGCTGAACGGTGATGGTACTAAGGAGTATACTACGGATAAGGGTGTATATAAAGTTGTAACAGTATTGGATAAAGGTTTTGGTGCGTATGGTAAAAAAGGATATACATTCTTTGATATGACTACTGGACAGTCATCTATGATACCTATGCTATGGAATTCTCCATACAAAATACTTGTCAAATCAGCCCAAAGTTGAGGATTTACACACACTATTTTATATAATAAGGCCCAAATGAAATGGAGGGATTCTATGAAACGCCCCACTAAAATGAAGTTCTATAAGTACATGAAAGATAAGTATGGCAAGGACTTTACTGACAAAGATAAATTAGATGCTTTTGACACATTACTTGAACTCATTGGAGAGATGAACGAGAGTGATAATTCCATGAGCGCCTTTGTAGAGCTAACATTACTTAATAAAACTGATAGACTTATATATAGAAATACGATGGCGGTGCTTGGCACTGAGTTGACCCCCGTTCAGTTAGACCAGTACATCTCTACCATAGAGTATGCCTTAGAATATATCTCATGATATCCCTTATACATACATGTACTCTTATACTAATACTCCTATACATACTACTAAAGGAATATACGAATCTAGATAAGTAATTATTTATTTAATATAACGTCTATTACACTGGTTATTTCCAATATTTACGTATTTCTAAAAACCAATTTCCATTCCCGTATATGGAAGTATGTATATAGAGTATATATGGTATATTAGTACACTTGTTTTATAGGCTTTTATGCGTTTATCGTATATAATGAAATAGGGGCAATAAACTCCTGAAAATCATTCGTAATACTATGGTATATATCCCACAATAATAAAATTAACCATGTAGAAAAAGGGACAAAAACCCACAAAAAAAGAAAAATAAAGAAAAAAGGAGAAAAAATGAGTGAAGTAAAAAACGAGTTAGATCAGGCTATACAGGAATTAGAGAGAAGAGGAATAGACCCATCAAGCCATCTGACCAGTGATGATACCAAGGGCTTGGGCGATGTCGTGGAAGAAGTTTTGACCAGTGTTGGGATCACACAAGAGAGATTTAAACAATGGTTTGGACTCAAAGAATGC
>Ga0213869_10003196_pt1 | contig 10985 bp, 10 predicted proteins | sample PICome_10_FD_160083 | JGI IMG/M metagenome (GOLD analysis project Ga0213869, IMG submission 160083) | Coastal seawater microbial communities near Pivers Island, North Carolina, United States - PICO132 | ecosystem: Environmental > Aquatic > Marine > Coastal | place: USA: North Carolina...
ATGATCGACAGCAGCGGTATGGTTGCCATCGTGTTGAATCGCACCTCTGCAGCCGCTGAACTCCGGTTAGGGCCAAGTTCCGAAGTGCGTTTGCACGTCGGCGGAACCGACGGTGGTGTCACCACGCCGGTCACGCTCGGAAAGCTGGCCTGATGCGCCGGGCGACAACGCTGGTGCTCGGCATCCTGATGTTGCTCATCATGGGTGCAGCGTTCTATCAAATCGTGATCCAAGGCGCCTAACCCTCGAGCGGCTGCTCACAGAAGTTCTCACCACAGCGACCGAGAACGTCACGCTGTCCTCGGTCAGTATCACGTGCCGCGTCACGAGGGGTCAGACCCGCCGTCACGAGGGGTCAGACCCGCCGTGACGGGATAGGCGGATGTAACTACCTGAATTAGCGGCCGAACTTGGCTGTCTTTGATGCGAGTTTGGCGGTCGCTGCTTCGTTGATTGATGCACTGTCGACGAATGCCAGCTGTTCTGGTGGCGCACCAAAGCCGTCAGCGTCAAGTTCGGTCTGGTCAGAGGTTGCCGTTGGCAGCACCGGCTCTGGAGTCGCCGGGACTGCTGTTGGTTCTGGAGTAGCCGTTGCCGGGATCGGCGTTGGTTCAGGCTCTGGGGTGCTCACCACCGGAGGGATCGGCGTAGCGGTTGGGACTGGTGTTGCTGGTACCGGTGTTGGCTGTACGGGAACAGCGGTTGGTGGGGCCGGGATTGCAGTAGGTGCAGGAGCAGCAGTAGGTGCAGGAGCAATGGTGGGGACTGCGGTCGGAGCAGCGGCGACAGGGGCGGCAACAACCGGCGCAGCGGCTACAGGGGCGGCAACAACCGGCGCAGCGGCTACAGGAGCAGCACCAGGCAGGGCAGCGAACCGGTGGGTGGTGTAGATGCGGCCGTCTCTAGGGTTGGTATAGACGGCGATGCCGATATGGGTGTAGGACGCATCCATGATGTTTGCCCGATGGCCTTGGCTGTTCATGAAGGCACTCGTCAACGAGGTCACCGATTGGCCTCGACCGACGTTTTCGCCAACTTTGGTCCAGCCGCTGGGAGTGCCGCTAATGATGTCGCCAGCGTGGGCGAGAAAGCTGCCTGTTGCCATACTTAGTGCCCAACTGTCGGCAGCTGCAGTCATCGAACCGTTCAACGCCAGTGGGCCAAGACCGCCAGCAGCACGTTGGCTGTTGAGCGAGGAAAGGAAGCCTGCCTCGGAGCCAAAGTCACGGGCTGGACCCTGAGCCGAAGCAACAGGAATAGCGAGGAGCATGCTGGCAGTAATGAGGAGTGTTGCCAGGATGATGAGCTTGCGGAGAGGGTGCAGGCGCATGAAGTCGAGAACCGTTCAGTGTGGAGGTGTGCACTAGGTGGTTCGGCCCCAAACGGCCTGCCGAGAGGGGTGGTGCGCTGATTGGGCATTTCGGCCCTGGGCCGACCGACCCAGGCCTAGGTCCTGATGCCCACAACCCGCGACGTATAGACAGTGGCGCCCTCGCCTGGCTGGTAGGAGTCGGGTTGCGAGCCGAACATGATCCTCTGGTGGCCGTTGCCCTACGATGCGCAGGTGAACGTTGTTGATTTGTTCTCCGATCATGATCGCGACAGCGTCGCCTTCGTCTGCGACGGCGTTTCGCAGACCTATGGCCAGCTGACCTCCCGAGTCGAAATCGCACGCACTGAGTTCGCTCGTCTCGCTCCGGCAGGGTCCAACATCGTGGTCATGGGCGAGAGTTCGCTGTTGTTCATCGAAGCGCTATTTGCTGCATTGAGTGCCGGGTTGCCGGTCGTGCCGCTGCACCCTCGGTATCCCCGTGGTGAGGTTGAACGGGCGGTGCAGCTTGCACGGCCTGTGTTGATCGTCAGTACCGACGATGCCTCGTATGCAATGGCCCAAGGTTTGAGCATCGAACACATTCGGGCCGAAGAACTCTTTGTCGAGTCCCAAGGCGAACCGATCGCTCCGCTCGACCTCGAACCGGACCATCCAGCCCTACTCATGTTCACCAGCGGAACCGCTGGCAGCCCACGTATCGCTGTGCTCAGCCACGGCAATGTTGCCGCCAGCATCGAGCAGTCCCGCAGCAGCGCTCCAGGTCTGGCCGACAACAAACACACGATCCTGGGCGTTATGCCGCTGACACATGTGCTTGGCATCGTCAGTGTGGTTGCGGTAGCTATCTCGGTTGGTGCCACGGTTGTCCTCACCACCAAGACCGACGTCAACTCGGTTGCGGCCACCATCAAGGAGAACCAGGTCACGTTCCTAGTGGCTCCTCCGGTGTTCTGGTTTCGACTCGCCAATAGCGAGGTCGAACCAGACATGTTGTCGTCGATCACTATGACTCTGAGCGGCGCCGCCCCGTTGAGCGCCGCTGTCGCTGAGACGTTGGCCGAACGGTACGGACTGCGACTCCGCCAGGGTTACGGTTTGACCGAAGCCTCACCCGGTCTCACCTCCGCAGTCGGCACCGATGCTCCAGCGACCTCAGTCGGACGTCCAATGCCGGGGGTCAAACTCCGCCTCGTTGATGAACATGGCGACGACGCTCTCGTCGGCGACATCGGCGAAGTCTGGGCCCAGGGGCCGAATGTCTTTGCGGGGTATCTCGGTGACCCCCAGGCAACCGCAGCGGTGATCGACCCCGACGGTTGGCTTCACACCGGGGATCTGGCTGTTGTCGACGAGAATGGCTTCCTGTACATCGTTGGTCGCAACAAGGACCAGATCATCGTGTCTGGATTTAATGTGCATCCGGGCGAGGTCGAAGAGCGGCTTGTGGAACATCACAGCGTTATGGCGGCAGCGGTGGTTGGCAAGCCCGATCCGGAGTACGGCGAAATTGTGATTGCGTATGTGGTAGCCGCCCGTGGCATGGAACCTGATGCCGACGTCCTCGAGGCGCATTGTCGAACGCGGCTGGCCGGATACAAAGTCCCGTCACGGTTTGAAGTCGTCGACCAGTTACCTCGCGGGGCTAGCGGCAAAATCCAGCGGCGGGTGTTGCGCGATTGAATCTGCGAGATCAACGTGGAGCTTTAGCTTGTGCGATTGTGAACAGAGGCACAAGCTTCTAGCCTTAGGAGCGATGGCAGAAGACGGGTTGCAGGTCCCCGCAGCATCGGTAGCAAGGCTGCCGTTGTATTTGCGTTGTTTGGAAGAATTGTGCGCGAACGGTGTCGCAACCGTCTCGTCGTCTCGGTTGGCAGAACTTGCTGGCGTGAACGCTGCCAAGCTGCGCAAGGACCTGTCGCATCTCGGCAGCTACGGCACCAGAGGTGTCGGCTACGAGGTCATCAATCTCACCCACGAGATCCAGCGAGAACTCGGACTCGATGAACAGTCACCAGTGATCGTGGTCGGGCTTGGCAATTTGGGCCAGGCGCTAGCAAAACACGGCGGTTTCGGCGATCGAGGGTTCCCGATCGCGGCACTGTTCGATGTGCAGCCTGACATCGTTGGTATGCAGATCGGCGACCTTATTGTGGCCCACTTCGACGACCTTGCTGGGATCGTTGCGCATTACAAGGCTCGCACCGCCATCATCTCCACTCCGGCCGATGCTGCCCAACAGGTGACCGACGATGTCATTGCAGCTGGAATCACCTCGGTGCTGAATTTTGCCCCGACGGTTGTGCAGGTCGGCGAAGGTGTGGCGTTGCGCCAGGTAGACCTTGCGCTTGAACTCCAAATTTTGAGCTACTACCAACCGCGGTCAGATTCTGAACGTGACACAAAACTCAGGCTTTCAGTATGAGCATTTGGTCAAATAGGGTTCAGAATGAAGTAGCCCCCATTCCCGCCTTCGAAGTCTCATCATGTCGTTTGTAGTCATCGGTCTCAATCACGCCACGGCGCCGCTCGACATTCTTGAGCAGGTAACCGTTGCTCCCGATGGGCTCGACAAGGCGTTACACGATCTATCCCTGCGGCCGTATGTGTCCGAAGGTGTAGTACTCAGCACCTGTAACCGGACCGAGGTCTACATTTTGGCCGAGCGGTTTCATGGTGCCTTCCAGGATGTCCGCGACTTCTTGGCCCAGATCTCGTTCGTTGCTCCCGAGGTGCTGAACGATCACCTCTATACCTTCTACGACGATCAAGCCATCGAACACCTTTTCCGCGTTAGCGCTGGTGTCGACTCTGCCGTACTCGGCGAGCATGAAATTCTTGGGCAGCTAAAACGAGCCTGGGAAGCAGCCCAGAACCACGGCTGTGTTGGTATGTCGCTCAACTCGATCTTTCGAGCTGCCGTGGCAGTCGGCAAACGGGTTCGCACCGAAACGTCGATTTCGCGCAGCATTGCCTCGGTGTCGCAGGCCGCCATTGTCATGGCCGAAGAACGCCTTGAGTCACTCGATGGCAAACATGTGTTGCTCGTTGGTGCCGGTGAAATGGGTAGCGGCATGGCGAAGACCCTCGCCAACCACAACACCGCCTCGATCACGGTGATAAGCCGCACCGAAACAACCGCCGCCGATATCGCGAGCCAAATCGGTGCTCAGGTTCGACCATTCGACGAACTGGGCCAGGCACTCGCTGCTTGCGACGTAGCGTTTACATCCACGGCATCGCCAGGCATGGTTGTTGAAGCCGAGCTTGTTGCCCCGCTGCTCGACCAACGATCTGCGGATCACCGGTTGGGCGATCTGTTGATCCTCGATGTGGCCATGCCCCGCGACGTCGCCGCCAATGTCGGCGAACTTCCTGGTGTTGAACTGTGCGACCTTGATGCCATTGGTGCATTCGTGGCCAAGGGTCTTGAGAGCAGGGCTGGCGAAGTCCATCAGGTCAACCAGATCATCACCGAGGAAATGCAGCGACATCTCCGCGAAGTCGGCAAGCAGTCGGTCTCACCGTTGATCACCAGCTTTCGTTCCCAAGTCGAGCAGTTGCGTACCGATGAGATGACACGCCAAGCGAACAAGTTGGCAGATCTCACGCCAGATCAACGTGCCGCTGTCGACGAGGCAACTCGTGCGGTGTTAAACAAGGTGCTGCACGAGCCCACCATGCGTCTCAAGGATTCGGCCAACAGCCTGCGCGGCGAGCGGCTTGCAGCTGCCCTGCGCGAACTGTTCGACCTGCACTAGACCATCGCTGTGGCTGTTACTACTGAGGGTGCTAGGACTGTTCGCATCGCCACGCGCGGGAGCGAACTCGCGTTGTGGCAGGCGCATCATGTCCAAGCGGCCCTCGCGGCAGCGGGTGTCTGCGATCACGCAGACCAGGTAGAGATCGTGATCGTCTCGACCTCGGGGGATCGCGACAAGATCACCCCGCTGCATGAGATTGGCGGCAAGGGCATTTTTGTCAAAGAGGTGCAGGCCGCACTGCTCGACGGGCGAGCCGACGTGGCGGTGCATTCGGCCAAGGACATGCCGGCTGTCTCACCACCGGAACTCACACTTGGAGCGGTCCCTCTTCGAGCGAATCCTCACGACGTACTTGTTGGTTCTCGACTCAATGAGCTGGCCGCAGGTGCTCGGATCGGCACTGGTTCAGTTCGACGCCGTGCCCAACTCGCTGCGCTTCGACCTGACCTAGTATTCGACGAACTTCGTGGCAACATCGCAACCCGGCTCAACAGGCTGGCTGACTTCGATGCCATCGTCATGGCAGCAGCACCACTCGACCGTTTGGGCCTGCAGCTCGATGTTGTGCACGAGATGACGGCTGAACAAATGGTTCCCCAAGTCGGCCAAGGGGCACTGGCCGTCGAATGTCGCGCTAACGATGCTGGCATGCTCGCCGGACTTGCTGCAATCAACCACAAGCACAGTCGAGCAGTATTCGAATGTGAACGAGCTTTTCTGACCGAGCTGGGTGGCGACTGTTCACTACCTGCAGGTGCCCATGCGGTGTTGACCAGTGACGCGCTGACGGGTGACGGGTACTCGATCACTGGGTTCCTGGCGTCAGAGGACCTGGCGACCAGTCATCAAATCACGGTGACAGGGGTCGATGGGCCTGCACTCGGAACGCGCCTTGCCGTCGAGCTGCGCTCTCGTCTCTAGGTCGCATCGTGGCTGACCATGCTCCGCTCGCTGGCGTAACGGTCGTGGTGACTCGGGCCAAGGCGCAGGCGTCTGCCCTGACCGAGAAGCTGCTTGCGCTTGGGGCTTCGACGGTTGGTGTCGCAACGATTGAGATCGTGCCGCCGGTCGATGGGGGAGCGGCGCTCACCGCCGCGCTTGCTTCGGGCAACCACGACCAGATTGTCGTGGCATCGCCCAACGGGGCCAAGGCTCTCGCTACCGCGGTCGAGGAACTCACGGCACGAATGGGGTGTGATGCGGTCGCGTTGCCTCCGGTCGCCTGTGTAGGTCCAAGTACCGCTGCCAAGCTCGATGACTCAGCTCTGCGCGTCAATATCGTCCCTGGCCGGGCTGTCGCTGAAGGGCTCGTCGAGGTCATGCCAGAGGCAGTGTCAGGTCGAGATCGGCTGTTGCTGGTTCAGGCCGAAGTCGCTCGCGGTGTGCTCGAAGTTGGACTTGGTGAGAAGGGCTGGAATGTCGATCGTGTTGTTGCCTATCGCACTATCGACGCTCAGGTGACCGAGGATGATCGGGCGCTTGCACGTACGGGCGACATCATCACCTTCGCCTCGTCGTCCGCTGTTGAGCGTTTTGTGAGATTGGTTGGGCGTGAGCTGGTGCCACCCGTCGTGGCAAGCATCGGGCCGATCACCTCGGCTACGGCGACCGAGTTGGGCCTCAGCGTCATGATCGAAGCCGAACCCCACACCGTCGACGGGTTGGTAGCGGCCCTCGTCATGTGGGCAACCAGTCGCTAAAACAGCGCTACGAGCAGTCAGCTTCGGTGTGTGGTGGAAGCATCACGCTGCCACCTGCTCCGTGTCGTAGGCACCGGGGAATACTGACATTTGGCCAGCTGCGGACATCTCCGTTTGTCCAGACGCGGAAGTGGTGGCCTCAGTCGTGATCTCGTCGCAAACGGGGAGAAGGCCTAGACTCGCTGCGTGTCTGAACGCGCTCACCTCAACAATGCCGACCTGTTTGAACGGGCCAAGCTGGTCATGCCCGGTGGCGTGAATTCGCCGGTTCGATCATTCCGCTCAGTTGGTGGCACGCCGTACTTCGTCGACAAGGCCGAAGGTCCCTATGTCTGGGACGTCGAAGGCAAACGCTACATCGATTACGTACTGAGCTATGGCCCTTGCATCCTTGGTCATGCGAACCCGACCATCGTCGACGCCGTCTCGGTCGCCGCCGGCAACGGAACCAGCTACGGAGCACCGACCGAACGCGAAGTGCTGATGGCCGAAGAAATGTGCGGCAGGGTCGACGGCCTCGAAATGCTTCGCCTGGTTTCGAGTGGCACCGAGGCCGCCATGTCGGCGATTCGTCTCGCCCGTGGCGCTACGGGCCGCGACAAGCTGGTCAAGTTCGCTGGCAACTATCACGGTCATAGCGACAACCTGCTGGCTGCTGGCGGCAGCGGTGTCGCCAATCAGGGTCTCAGTGGCTGCGACGGCGTGCCGGTTGGTGCAGTCGCAGACACGATCGTCGCGCCATACAACGAGATTCCTCAACTCGATGAATCGATTGCGGTTGTGGCTGTCGAACCGGTGGCAGCGAACATGGGTGTCGTACCCCCAAATCCGGGCTTCCTCGCTGATCTGCGTGTTGCCTGCGACGAGGTCGGTGCCATGTTGTTGTTCGACGAGGTCATCACCGGTTTCCGGCTCGGGCGAGGCGGCGCTAGTGAATGGTTCGGCGTTAAGCCCGATGTCTGGTGTTTCGGCAAGGTCATCGGCGGCGGTCTGCCAGTAGGCGCCTATGGCGCATCCCGCGAAATTATGGCCAGCATCGCTCCGCTCGGCGGCGTCTATCAGGGCGGCACACTGTCAGGGAACCCATTGGCAACCGCTGCGGGTCTCGCGATGCTCGATCAACTCACTGACGACGCGTACGCCAAGCTCGAAGCCACCGCAACTCGACTGGCCACCGGCCTCGAGCGGGTCTTCACTGCGGCAGGCATCCCAGTCATCGTGCCGCGGGTCGGATCACTTATGGGCATTTTCTTCACCGACGTGGCGCCGACCAACTTCGACGAAGCCCAAGTAGCGGCTGACAACGGCATCTACAAACATTTCTTCCACGGCATGCTCGAACGTGGCATCGCTCTGGCCCCTGGTCCCTACGAAGCGATCTTTGTGTCAACCGTGCACACCGATGAACTCATTGACCAGACAATCGCAGCAGCAGCCGAGGTTGCAGCAACCCTGTAGCTACTGGTGGAACAGGTAGTCGCGTCGCGTGGCTAGGGCCAGATCGGCTGATTGCGTTTATCGACCTCGTCGAGGAGCACGATCGTCTGAGCAGCGCGTACACCGTCGGTCTGCTGCAGTTCCTGCAATGCGACATCGCGTAGATGGTCGAGTGAGTCGGCACGCACGATGAGTGCGTAGTCGAATTGTCCGGCGGTCACTCCAGCCCATTCCACACCAGGTAGGTCGGTGAGGCGCACGTGCAGGTCGCGCCACCGGCCTTGTTCAACATTGATCAGGACCAAGGCAGCAACGGTTTTACCGGTGGTGGCATGGTCAACGTGGGCACTAAACCCGGTGATCACACCGTCGTCGATGAGCCGATCGAGTCGGTTGTATGCCGTTGCGCGGCCGATCCCAATGTCGGCGGCGAGTTGTGGTGCGGTGCGCCGTCCGTCGCTACGCAATATGTCGATCATCTTGCGATCGATGTCGTCGAGCATGTTCATATAGACGAATGTATATCACATCACTTTCTATAAGACTTTTCATCTCTTAATCTACGCAAAAGGAATCTATTCGACAGAAGTGGTTCAGTATTAGGGTGATGTTGGTCCGAGTGAAGAGCGCCGCAAACGCTCCTGATGCCTACCAGACCCGTCAGAGCGCTGTCGCAGCGATGGCTACGGGCATCGACGGTGTCCCCATTAATGTCGCGTACACCGCTGAAGAGCACCACACGTGGGCGCATGCCCAAACCTTGCTGGCTCCGGTCTGGGAGCAGTACGCAGCGCTACCCGTTCGTGCCGCTGCCCAGGCGCTTGATCTGCCCCCTGACCAGATCCCGCAGCTTGCACAGGTAACCGAACGGCTTCAGGTTCTTACCGGCTTTCGGTATGCATCGGTCGCGGGCACAGTAAGTGGTGCCGAGTTCTTCGGCGCCCTGGCCCGACGGGTATTTCCGTCTACCCAGTTCATCCGCTGGTCCGGCAACTCTGAATACACCCCCGAACCCGATGTACTTCATGAAATCGGCGGTCATGCCAATGTGCTTGCGCACGCGCAACTCGCGTCGTTACATGTGCTTGCAGGCCAGGCTTCTGTCGCTGCCCCTGCCTTGCTGGCACAGATCGCCGCTGTGTTCTGGTATTCGGTTGAGTTTGGTGTCGTTCGCAGTTCAGCGGGCTGGAAGGCGTACGGAGCAGGCCTGCTCAGTTCACCCGGCGAACTCGGTTGGTTCGCGGAACATGCCGAGATTCGGCCGCTCGACATTGCCGACATGTTGGCCACGCCCTACGACATCAGCAGCTTTCAACCCATCTTGTTCGGCGCTGACTCGTTGGACCATGTCGTCGACATCGTCGGCGGGTATTTCACCAGTCTTATTCACCACGCACCTATCACCAGCTCATACTGAAGGAACACCCATGTCTCATTTGAAGAAGGTCGATCACATCACCTATGCGTGCGACAAGGGTCGCATCGAACAGTGGGCGTGGTTCCACATCGAAATCGAAGGTGGCACCCTGATCAACCGGATCGACGACGTGCGTCCCGAGGATCCAGATTCGTCGATGAAGATCTGGTGCATCGATTTTGGCGAGTTTGGTATTGCGCTGATCGAGGGCATCGACCGGGCCCAGAAGTCCCAGGTCACCAAGTTCGTAGATCGTCACGGCGATCACTCGTGTCAACACGTTGCCTATGACACCCATGACCTTGACAAGTTCGTGGCCCACCTCCAGGCCAACGGCGGCACGCCTCGCGGCGAAGTATTGGTCCGTAACGACGGATTCGGCGTTTTGAAACAGATGTTTGCTCGTGGATACGAAGAGGGTGATGCCGCCGAAGCAAGTTTCCCCGAATACTGCGAACGGCCAAAGGCTGGTGACAGCGCAGCGGAAGTCGCCATCACGTTCGCAGCCGAGACCGGCAAGGGTTTCTATGATCAGATTGAGGACGCAGTCGCAGACGGCGACGAAGCACCGTTCTTCGACTTCGATGCAATGCCCGAAGGCTGGGCTGTTCCCGAGGCGCAACCTCGGGCCGGTTACATCGCCTAGTTGGTGCTCAGACCTGGGTCCGAAGTCGTTCGAGCGAACGGCGCAGCAGACGCGACACCTGCATCTGGCTAACCCCAAGTTGTGCCGCTATGTCGTCTTGAGACAAGCCGCCGAAGAACCGCAGCTCCACAGCGCTCCGTTCAGCATCGGACAACATGTCTAAGAGCGGGGGCAGAACGGCGCGCGCTTCGGCAGCCTCGAACCCGCTGACATCGGTTGATTTCGGATCCTGGTCAGGTGTGAGCGGCGTTGCGCTGTAACCGGCGGCGGCCTCGAGTGCCAGGGTGATGTCCGACACGTCGACGCCGAGGTGGTCGGCGATTTCCGCAGGTGTTGGACTGCGAGTCAGCTGCTGAGTCAGTAACTCTGACACTGCTCGGATCGATGTGATGAGCTGACGACGGGATCGTGACACCTTTGTATCCCAGGTACGGTCGCGAAAGTATTGGCGCAGACTGCCTTCGATGCTCCGTGCCGCGTAGGTCGAAAATCGAAGTCCCCGTTCAGGTTCGAACCGGTCGACGGCCCGCACCAACGCCTCGAGCGCGATCTGATCAAGGTCATCGGCGGTGACGCCGCGGTTGCGATAACGGCCAGCGAATGCCCGGGCGAGCCCCTGGTTGTCAACGACGAGCTGATTGCGAAGATCTTGATCTCGGGTTGCAGCAAACTCTCGAAACCTCGGATCTAG
>Ga0213869_10003206_pt1 | contig 10958 bp, 10 predicted proteins | sample PICome_10_FD_160083 | JGI IMG/M metagenome (GOLD analysis project Ga0213869, IMG submission 160083) | Coastal seawater microbial communities near Pivers Island, North Carolina, United States - PICO132 | ecosystem: Environmental > Aquatic > Marine > Coastal | place: USA: North Carolina...
GCCGTCCTTGGCGACCTTCTTTACAAGCTCATATGGCGCCTGTAGCTCTTTGGCTGCCACGAAAAGTTCGTCATCTGTTTTCGAAGACAGGGCGCGAATCTCACCCAGGATTGTGCGAATGTGCTTGGTTGCCTCGGAGACGTCACCGGTGCCCGCCTCGCCCTTAGACCTGATCATCGAGGCACCCTCAGTGATTCTCCTGAGCGCCTCTCCTAGGTTGGTTGCTCCACAAACGAACGGAACGTTGAAGCCCCACTTGTCGATATGGTTCACGTAGTCTGCCGGGCTCAAAACCTCGGACTCGTCAATGTAGTCAACCTTCAGAGACTCCAACACCTGGGCCTCAACGAAGTGGCCAATTCTCGCCTTGGCCATCACCGGAATTGAAACAGACTTGATGATCTCGTCAATGAGGTCTGGATCGCTCATGCGAGCCACGCCACCTTGGGCACGTATATCTGCCGGAACACGTTCCAGGGCCATAACTGCTACGGCGCCAGCATTCTCGGCAATGATTGCCTGCTCAGCGTTGACTACGTCCATAATGACGCCGCCCTTTAGCATCTCTGCTAGGCCCGACTTAACTAGTGGTGTTGACTCATTTTTGTTTGACATACGTAAATCCTAAGCGGTTGTATTCCAGTTCGAAGCAATTGTTTCTCTAACTTCACCCAGCAGCCTCGGCATGGCCTTGGTTTGAGCGATAATCGGGAAAAAGTTGGAGTCGTTGCGCCATCTGGGCACAACGTGTTGATGCAAATGCCCGGCTATCCCAGCCCCAGCGACCTGCCCTTGATTCATGCCGATGTTGAAGCCATGACAGCCTGCGGTTTGCTCGATGGTCCGCATTGCTTGCTGCGTAAGGAGCGCGATTTCAGCGGCTTCTTCCTGGGTGGCTTTGTCGTAGGTGTCGACATGGCGATAAGGACACACTAGTAAGTGCCCTGCGTTGTAAGGGAAGAGATTTAGCAGCACAAAGGCAGTCTCACCGCGCCTAACAATCAAGCCATCCTCATCAGAGCGCCCTGGCGCCTCACAAAACGGGCACTCAGACTCATGTGGCTGCTGCAAGTGCTCAATGTAGGCAAGGCGATGAGGTGTCCACAGGCGCTCAAAGCCATCCTGCATGCCGCCCATCTGTTCGAGGTTGTCCAACGCTATACCTGAGCCTTTGACTCAATAGCATCCAGGATTAGTGCCTTCGCCTCTGCCAAGGGAATATCGTTCTTCTGAGATCCGTCACGGTAGCGGAAGGCAACAGTCCCTGCTTCTTGGTCTCGAGCCCCAGCCAAAATCAAGAAAGGCACTCGCTCCAGAGTGTGCTCCCTGATCTTTTTCTGCATCCGGTTGTCTGAGTAGTCGACATTCACTCTTACTCCAGCGGCCGCCAAGTCATTGGTGAATGAAGTCAGGTAGTCCTCGAACTCCCCCGCCACGGCAATGCCTACGGCCTGAACCGGTGCTAGCCATGGTGGGAAGTGACCGGCGTAGTGCTCGGTGAGCACACCGAAGAAGCGCTCGATGGATCCAAACAGTGCCCGGTGGATCATGATCGGCTGATGCCTGTTGCCGTCAGAGCCTACGTACTCGAGATCGAATCGCTGTGGCAAGTTGAAGTCAAGCTGAATAGTGCTCATCTGCCAGGTGCGCCCAATCGCATCGCGGGCTTGAACCGATATCTTTGGCCCATAGAAAGCCGCTCCACCTGGATCGGGAACCAATTCCAGACCGCTGGCCTTGGCGACCTTCTCGAGCGTCTCAGTGGCTGAGGTCCAGATTGCGTCGTCACCAACGAACTTAGGATTTCCCTCTTCCTTTGTTGAGAGCTCTAGGTAGAAGTCATTCAGGCCATAGTCACGAAGGAGGTCCAAAACGAAGTTCAAGACGCTTGTCAGTTCAGCTTCAAGCTGATCGCCGGTCACAAAAAGGTGGGCATCATCCTGTGTCATCCCTCGAACCCGCGTCAGGCCATGCAGCACTCCGGACTTCTCGTAGCGATAAACCGATCCGAACTCAAACATCCGCAGTGGCAGTTCGCGGTAGCTTCTCGAGCGTGACTTGAAAATAAGAATGTGGAACGGGCAGTTCATTGGCTTCAAGTAGTAGTCGGCACCATGCTTTCGAACGGTGCCGTCCCCATCAATCTCAGAATCCAATTTCATTGGAGGGAACATTCCCTCTGAATACCAGGCCAAGTGACCGCTTTGCTCAAACAGGTTGGACTTCGTTATGTGTGGCGAGTAGACAAACTCATAGCCAGCTTCTTCGTGGCGCTTGCGAGAGTAGTCCTCCATGACCCGCCGAATAACTCCACCCTTGGGGTGGAACACCGCTAGGCCGGAACCAATCTCCTCCGGGAAGCTAAATAGGTCCAGTTCGGAGCCGATCTTTCGATGATCTCGCTTGGCAGCCTCCTCAAGACGTTCCAGATGGCTAGCCAAGTCCTCCTTGGTGGCCCAGGCTGTGCCGTAAATTCGCTGAAGCTGCTTATTGTCTTCGTTGCCACGCCAATAGGCGGCAGCCGACCTCAATAGCGAAAAGCCCTTGCCGATCATTCGTGTGTTTGGAAGGTGTGGACCGCGGCATAGATCGCGCCACGCAAACGACCCGTCGGGGTTGAGGTTCTCGTAGACAGAAAGCCCGCCAGAACCAACTTCAACTGAGCCCTCACCGACATTTTCAGACTTGAGCCCAATTAGCTCCAGCTTGTATGGTTCGGAAGCCATCAGCTCTTTAGCCTGACTGTCGGTGACCTCTAGTCGAACAAATCGCTGCGACTTGCCAACAAGTTCTTTCATGCGCTTTTCAATGCGTTTGATGTCTTCTGGGACAAAGGGGTCGTTGACATCAAAGTCAAAATAGAAGCCATCGGTGATGTACGGCCCTATGCCGAGCTTTGCTTCCGGAAAAAGCTCCTGGACTGCCTGTGCCATCACATGGGCAGTCGAGTGGCGAAGTATTTCCAGTCCAGCCTGTGAAGAAACATCAATTCCCTCAACGCTGTCGTCCTGACTTAGGACGTGAGCTAAATCTCTAGCCTCGCCGTTTACAAACATCGCCACGATCTCACGGTCTGAAAAAACATCGAAACCGGTGGCTCCCTCACTTACCTGGTGAGTCTTCCCTGCTAACAAAATATTCACTTAAGCTCCTAACCCCACCAGTCTAACGACGCAGTTAGGCATGCCTTGCTAGCGCTTACAGATTCAGAGCGGAAAGATTATCGACATGGATGCAGAAAGAGAATTAGAGGCGCGCCTGAATTGGCTGCGCGCCGCCGTTCTGGGAGCAAACGACGGCGTCGTTTCGGTAGCCGGGGTGGTCATGGGCGTGGCGGCAGCCGGCTCTGACTCAACGGCCGTCTTGGTCGCAGGAATTGCGGCTCTGGTGGCTGGAGCAATCTCCATGGGTGGTGGTGAGTACGTAAGTGTGAGCTCCCAACGCGATGCGGAGATCGCCCACGGAAGAACTAAAGACCAGGTAAACGCACGTCCTTGGTCAGCCGCTGTATCGTCTCTTGTTGCATTTACCGCAGGCGCAATCCTGCCGTTGGTTGCCATCACCGGACCCTGGCAGGGGCTCAGCATTCCGGCAACAGTTGCCAGCGTGTTTGTGGCTCTTGGGTTCACGGGTTGGTGGGCCGCCTGGGCCGGCAAGACCCCAGTTGTTCGTTCAATTCTCAGAAATGTTGCGATCAGCGCCCTAACAATGGGGTTTTCCTACGCAATTGGTGCAGTTTTGGGCGTTACCGTCATTTAGACCTATTACCCTTAGAACGTGCCTGAATCTGAATCATACGACTACGCCCTAATTGGCGGCGGAATTATGTCCGCTACCCTTGGTGTTCTTCTGAAGCTGACCAACCCCGATGTTCGCTTGGTTATGTTCGAACGCTTGAGTGAGGTTGCGGCCGAGAGTTCAAACCCTTGGAACAATGCCGGAACTGGCCATGCCGCGCTTTGCGAGTTGAACTACATGCCGGACTCCGCAGATGGCTCGCTACCGGATCCAAGCAAGGCAATTGCCATCAATGAGCAGTTCCAGGTTTCTAGGCAATTTTGGGCATCGCTAGTTGACCTGGGAATTCTGAACACACCATCCTCCTTCATTCGCACAGTCCCCCACATGACATTCGTTCAGGGCGCCAAAGACATCGATTACCTAAAGCGTCGACACCTAGCGCTCGAGAACCAGCCGCTATTTTCCGGGATGAAGTTTTCAACTGATCCCGATGAAATCTCCGGCTGGGCGCCACTGATTACTAAGCAGCGTAAAAACCAAGACATAGCCGCCACGTTCATCGACCAGGGAACTGATGTTGATTACGGCGAGATGACTAAGCAAATGATCACTTGGCTCAAGGGCCAGGGCATGAAGCTGGAAATGGATACCGAAGTTAAATCGGTCTACCAATTCGCATCCGGGAAATGGCAGGTTTGGCTGGGTGCATCTCAGAATCGCCTGATCCATGCAGACCGCGTGTTCGTGGGTGCCGGTGGATATGCGCTAAAGCTATTGCAGAAAAGTGGCATCCCTGAGATCAATGGCTATGGCACTTTTCCGGTAAGCGGCCACTTCCTTAGGACCGACAACCCGGAAGTTGTGGCTCAACATCATGCCAAGGTCTACTCGCAGGCGCAGGTCGGGGCTCCCCCGATGTCCGTACCTCACCTTGACACCAGAATTGTCGACGGCAGGCCCAGCCTCTTGTTCGGTCCGTTTGCTGGACTTAATCCAAAGTTTCTAAAGAGTGGTTCGATTTTGGATCTTCCGCGCTCAATTAGGCCAGCAAACCTGCTGCCTTACCTTTCGGTTGCCTTTAGAAACCTAGGGCTTGTCAGTTACCTACTCAAAGAGGTGACCAAATCTAAGTCAAAGAAATTTGCCTCACTCCAAGAGTTTGTGCCGGATGCGAACGCAAATGACTGGTCTTACTACGAGGCCGGTCAACGAGCTCAGGTGATCAAACCTGTCGGACGAGGTGGCGTGCTGCAGTTTGGGACTGAAGTCATCACCAGTGCCGACGGGAGCATCTCAGGGTTGCTTGGAGCAAGTCCTGGAGCCTCTGTGAGCGTTAGTGTGATGCTGGAAGTGCTAGAGAAGATGCAGCCTAAGCAGTTCGAGGAGTCAAAAGCGGCTATCGCCAAGCTAATCCCTAGTTTCGGCAAGAAGCTAAACGACAACTCAGGCTTAGCCAAGAAGACCCTCAAGGCCACAGCTAAGACTCTAGGACTTAAGGCCTAACCCGAACCTCCCTGAGGTAGTTAGTCGTTTTTCGATTCCTCGTGTGACTGATGAATGTGCATCTTGTCTTCGCGGTTGGCCTCTTCAAGTTTTTCCCTGGCAACTTTTTCCGCGGTCAGCCTAGCCTTCTCTGCCTGGTCTTGATGTTGCATCTCTGCTCGCTCGCCATTGTCCTTCATGATGTCCTCCCCTGGCACGATTTCTGAATAGTGCCTTTAGGTTCAGCCTAACCCTCTCTGACCAGGCACGCGAGCACGAGTACCCATGCCTTGATAACATTCCGTAAACATAGCCTGGGAGGCCAATGAAGGCTGGACGATATGCTTCAATCGGACAGCCGCTGGTCTCCTGGCTTCTAGCCGGCTCGGTTGCTGCCCTCTCAGGATTCTTCTTGGTTGCCTGGTCAACTAGCCAGACGTCTTGGACGAGGTGGAACACTTTTAGCGACCGCTCTGTCAGTCCATGGACCGCGCTCATTTTTCTGCTGCTGGCCGTTGGCTTCACACTCCAGAACCTTCTCGGGAGTCACAAGTCGCTTCTGGTCGCAGGCCGCCTGGTGCTGCTAATCCCGCTGGAACTTAGTTTCCTGTTTGCCTTTGAATACGTAACTCGAATGTTCTTTCCTGAACTCAACCTGTTTCTACTTGGCGAACAGGTCCTTGCCCACTACGCGTCGCTAGGGGAGGCGCTTGTCCCACAACTTGGAATGCCTAGCCCGATTTCGGTTGCTCTGATGTCAAACATCACTGGCCTGCTACTGCTCTCTAGAGCCAACACGCTTCGACCGATCTGGCCATTGATAGGGCTGGGGGTAAACGTGTCTATGGTTTTGGCACTAATGGTGCTGTTTGTTTTGCGCGCACTCGGCTTACCCCAACTGGAGCAGGTCACTCCAGCCAGAGCCGGCATCAGCTTCTTCACGATGCTCTTAGCAAGGCTGATGCTTGCAGCCTTTCTACTCTCCGGCAAACAAATGGGGCGCTGGCCCACAGCCTCAGCAGATGGTCGTTCATCAGGAACGTCTTGATTGTGACGGGGACATTTCTTGCCCTGCCGCTTGGTGCAGCTGTCTTAGCAGTTGCCCTGAGGCCGTTGGCAATAAGTCCAGGCGTGGCTCAGTGGCTTTCATTCTGGGTGATGTGCTTTATGTTGCTCGGGGTTGCTTGGACGTCGGCGTCGAGAGAAGCACGCCACCAGGGCTCCGACTCAAATGATGAAGACCCGACTACGAAAAGCTGATCGCGAGATCTGGTTCGGCTGAGCGACGCTAAGAATAACTGGTGGGCGATACTGGGTTCGAACCAGCGACCTCTTCCGTGTCAGGGAAGCGCGCTACCACTGCGCCAATCGCCCAAGTCTTGCTTGAGGTGAAGACGGGATTCGAACCCGTGTACACGGCTTTGCAGGCCGCTGCCTCGCCTCTCGGCCACTCCACCGTTTCAGGGATTAGAAACCCACTGAGAGCGGATGACGAGATTCGAACTCGCGACCCCAACCTTGGCAAGGTTGTGCGCTACCACTGCGCCACATCCGCATGTACTTTTTCAAGAACAGAAGAATTATGACACAAAACTTCAGTCCTTGGACACACAAAAGCGGGAGAGCTCACTCTCCCGCTTTTGTATTGCCGATTTATTGGTACTACTTGACCACAGGATCCTGACCGAAGCTGTATGCAGCCTCGCCGTGAACCACTGCGTCAACTCCAGCGATCTCATCTTCGCTCTTGACTCTAAAGCCAACTGTCTTCTCGATTGCGAAGCCAATAACCAGTGCTAGCACGAAGCTATAGATCAATACACCGAAGGCAGCGATTGCCTGAACGATTAGCTGACCTGCATCGCCACCAGTGAATAGACCGGTGTCAATAGCAAAGAAGCCAAGGAACAAGGTTCCAATCAGGCCCGATACCAAGTGGATGCCGACAACATCAAGTGAGTCGTCATAGCCAAGCTTGAACTTCAGGTCCACAGCTAGAGCAGAAAGGACACCGGCAAGCACACCTAGGATCAGGGCGAACAATGGGGTTACGTTTGCACAGGCAGGGGTGATTGCAACCAAACCAGCAACCGCTCCGGAAGCCGCGCCAATTGACGTTGCCTTGCCCTCTTTGATCTTTTCGATTACAAGCCAGCCAAGAATTGCAGCTGCTGTCGCGCCAAGGGTGTTCACAGTGATCAGACCCACGTTTGCCATTCCATTTAGGAACTCAGCTCCGACGTTGAATCCAAACCACCCGAACCATAGCAACGCTGCGCCAAGAAGAACTAGCGGCACGTTGTGAGGCTGCATGATGCCCTTGGCGAAGCCAAAGCGCTTCCCAAGAACGATTGCTAGAGCAAGAGCCGCAGCACCTGCGTTGATGTGGACCGCGGTACCACCGGCGTAGTCGATTACCTCAGGCATCTCCAACCAGGTGCCAAGCTCCATGACCCAGCCACCGCCCCAGACCCAAGCGGCCACTGGGAAGTATCCAAATGTTGCAAAGAGACCAGCGAAGATGAGCCAAGACCCAAACTTCGCGCGATCGGCGATTGCACCTGAAATCAGAGCGATTGTGATGATGGCGAATGTCGCACCGAAGGCGGCACCAATCAAGTCATCATTACCAAGACCCTCTAGTCCGAAACTGGCAAACGGGTTGCCCGAGAAGTCAGTTGGTGACTCAACAGCAGACATGCTGAAGCCGTAAAGAATCCAAAGGACTCCGACCAGAGCGATTGAGCCGAAGCTCATCATCATCATGCTGACAACGCTCTTGGCTTTCACTAGGCCTCCATAGAAGAAGGCCAGACCAGGGGTCATCAATAGCACTAGTGCGGTTGCAGTTACCGCCCAGCTAAGCGAACCTGTATCTAACATCGAAATACCTCTCTAATAAGTTCAAGCAATCAGCAAATGTGATAGCTGAGGATGATTTTGGGCTACACAGGTTTCGATGAGTGTGCAGTTATGTTTCGGGTTTGTTACATTCCTGACCGGCCATGGAAGTATTTGCCACAAGGTATTCTTGAACAAATTCATTGGAGGAAAATGAAAAGCGACAGGTCAGCAGCACTGCTCTTGATGGGTGTGGCGATTTTGGGGATCGTCATCGCAAACAGCCCGATAGGGCCCGCCTTTCTCGACTTGAAGCACTCCTACATCGGGTTTGAGTCAATCGGACTGAAACTTAGTGTTGAACACTGGGTGAGCGATCTGCTCCTGGCTACCTTCTTTCTAGTTGCTGGGCTGGAACTGAAGTATGAACTTTCCATAGGTGTCCTTTCTAAGCCAGCCAGTGCCCTGGTGCCGGTTCTGGCCGGAATCGGTGGTGTGGTTGTTCCAGCACTGATCTATGTCGCCTTCAACTGGGGAACTGACTACCTTGGCGGCTGGCCAATCCCGACCGCCACAGACATCGCATTCGCCTTGGGTATTTTGGCAATTTTTGGAAGAGGCCTGCCAAAATCAGCGCGTGTGTTCCTGCTGGCGCTGGCAATCTTCGATGACTTGGTTGCCATCTTGATCATTGCGATTTTCTTCACTTCTGATGTCCAGGCTCAGTGGCTAGTAGCGGCCATGGTTATCGCCGCAGTGCATGTCGTGGCCGAGAAATACAAGAAGCTTCCAATTAACTACGTCCGTGTGGTTACGTTCTTGCTTCTTTGGTACACGGTTTATCAGTCAGGCGTGCACGCGACCATTGCAGGTGTCGTGCTTGGTTTGATAATTCCAGCCAAGAAGACCCATTCGTTGGTGGCCAAGATTCAACCGTGGACCAACTCGGTCTCGCTACCAGTCTTTGCTTTTTTTGCGGTAGCCATCGCACTGCCAACCTTTGACGGTGCATTCTCAAGCGTATTCGTGGGAATTGCCGTGGCGCTTCCGGTCGGTAAGCTGATCGGCATTACCGCACTCGCTGTGCTCGCAAACAGGCTTGCTGCAAAGCCAGACAGGCTGGACCTTGAGCCGCTGGACTTCCTTGCCATCAGTGGCCTTGCCGGTGTCGGATTTACGGTCTCACTACTCATGACGAACCTGGCCTTTGTTGACACACAATACATAGTTGCGGAAGCAACGCTTGCTGTGATCCTAGGTTCAATGCTCGCAATGGGTTTCGGCGCTTGGCTAAGTCAGCTTCGTGGCCGCTACTACATGCGCAAGCATCGAGAAGAGAACGCCGCTAGCTAAGCAGGCAAAGAGCAGACATCCGAGAAACTGCCCGCAGATACTTTTTCCGGTATGCGCCTTCAAGCATAACTGCGGGAAAAATGTCAGTTATTGGGAGCTCACCGCTGGTTCTAAGCGGAATCTGCTGCTCGTAGAGTCGATCAATGAATCCCACCAGCCTTAGGGCATCAACCTGATCGACAAGACCAGACACATTCCAGAGAACTAGCGCATCTACATCAGTAAGCAGGGCACGGAAGTGGGTTGGGTGCAGCTTTCCAAGATGTGCCAAAAGCTCCCAGAAATCATTTCCAAAACCATTGCTGTACTGGGACAACCAGACCCGAAGTTCCTCCATGCTCAGATTCTGCGAGTGGCCATCAATTTCACGGTGTCGGTAATCCTCGCCGTCGACCGAGATCATTTGAAACCTTGAACCGAGTCCTTGAATCTCCCGCTGGAAGTCGGCAGCCGCAAAACGCCCCGCACCGAGTGCGTTGGGTGGAGTATTGCTAGTAGCAGCGAACCTGACCCCTTTGGCCTCCAGTTCCTTTAGGAGCCTGGACATGATCATCGTGTCACCGGGGTCATCAAGTTCGAATTCATCAATGCACACCAGCCCGAATTTTGACAACTCATCAACGGCCGCAGCAAAGCCGAGGTAACCAACCAGGCTTGTGTAATCCAGGAAGCTCCCGAAGACCTTCTTTCCTGGGAAGTCGTGCCAGATCGATGCTAGAAGGTGCGTCTTTCCAACTCCGAAGCCGCCGTCTAGGTAGATGCCTGGCGCGCTGACCTTCTTGGAGAACAATTTGGGCTTCTCGGATCCCGCAAACGCCTTGACCAGTTTCACGGCCTCGGCCTGCGATGCAAAACGTGGATCCGGAATGTAATTTGTTACTCGAGATTTAGCGAATTCTGGTGGAGGCTGGAGCTGTCTAATAAGCTCTGTCTTAGAAACCTCTGGTTTCCGGGTCAATAAGGAATTGGGCGTTTCGCCTAGTTGTTGACCCAATCAAGTACCCTTCGTCGAAAAACAAGTGTAGGCAAAGAATTGGAGCGCCATGACAAGCCACGAGAAAATTTCTGAATACGCCAACCCCGAGGTACTTGTAACCACCAAGTGGCTAGCTGAAAATCTTGACTCGGTGACAGTGGTTGAGTCAAATGAAGACATTTTGCTCTACGACACAGGTCACATTCCTGGCGCAGTCAAACTTGACTGGCACACCGAACTCAATCACCCGTTGCGACGCGATTACCTCGAGAGTGAGGCGTTTGCCAAGCTCATGGATCAAAAAGGAATTGGCCGAGAGGACACGGTTGTTCTCTATGGTGACCGCTCCAACTGGTGGGCCACCTATGCATTTTGGGTATTCAAGCTATTCGGACACGAAAATGTGCTCTTACTAGACGGTGGCAGAAACAAGTGGATTGCAGACGGTGGCGCTCTAACAAAAGACGTGCCGGTCCGCGATTCAAAGAGCTACCCGGTGGCCCCAAGGCAAGACCAGCAGATTCGCGCATTCCGAGACGAGGTTCTTTCTCACATCGGTAAGCCA
>Ga0213869_10003212_pt1 | contig 10951 bp, 9 predicted proteins | sample PICome_10_FD_160083 | JGI IMG/M metagenome (GOLD analysis project Ga0213869, IMG submission 160083) | Coastal seawater microbial communities near Pivers Island, North Carolina, United States - PICO132 | ecosystem: Environmental > Aquatic > Marine > Coastal | place: USA: North Carolina...
AGACTGTATTTAAAGACATATCAGATCAGATTTAGCTCATGAAGGTCATTGCAATTCAAAGTTCTGGGGATCAGACCTCGGTTAGTATTATTAATAATGATGACATTCTTTGTTACTCTTTAGAACATGAAAGGAAAGACAGACCTGACTGGAACAAAATGCTATCTAACCTCGGATTAAATTCAAGTTTTTTTCTTGCAGACATCGACCTCTTTGCATATGCCAACAGCACAGGGTCTTACACAGCAACCAGAAGTGTTGCAAGTTACCTCAAAGGAATTTGTGTGGCACTGGATAGGCCGCTTATAGCAATCAGTGCAGACAACATAGATAAGCTTTCAGCCGACTCAATTGCCAAATTAGCTTTAGATAATTTTATGCAATCCAATTGCGATGCGTCAATGTTTAACCCTGATGATGCCAATCCTATATATGCCACAGATCCTCAATATAAAAAAATAAATGAGTGATCTTTTTTTAAGTTTTATTCTTGGCCTTATTCAAGGGCTCACTGAATTTCTACCAGTATCAAGTTCAGCCCACTTACTGTTTCCAAGTTTATTATTTGGTGCCAATGATCTCGGATTGTCCTTTGATATTGCTGTTCATGCAGGAACGCTAGTTGCTGTGATTTATTATTTTAGATCTGAGCTCACTGGCATGACAGTAGCTGTAGTTACTAATACAGAAAATGTATTGGGCCACAGGAGACTATCCTATCAATTAATTCTTGCCACCTTGCCAATAGTTTTCTTTGGCTTGTTTGCGTCTGACTTAGTGAACAATAACAGGGATAGTATTGAAAACATTGCTCTTGCAAATATAATTTTTGCAGCACTTCTTCTGTTTGCTTACAAGTTTAGTCCCAGATCAAAGGAGCTAATACAGCTATCAGTACTTGCAGCGATATTCATTGGATTCTTTCAAGTTTTTGCGCTATTCCCTGGAGCCTCGAGATCGGGTACTGCCATAACAGCTGCGCTCTTAATTGGCTTAAATTTAAAGGATGCATCAAGATTTGCCTTTCTTTTAGCTATTCCTACTATTTTGGGAGCCTTGGTTTTCTTGTTAAAAGATATGATGTCTTTTGATGGATCAATTGATTTACTACCAATGTTTATAGGTTTTATAACGTCCATGGCTTTTGCATTCATAACGATTAAATACTTCTTAGCATTCGTTGAGAGAATTGGAATGTATCCATTTGTTATCTATAGAGTCATTCTTGGAGCGCTATTAGTTCTTCTAATATGAGTTGTTGTATATTTGCTGACCCTGATCAAGATTCAGAATATATTCAGTATATTTCTGACTATTTGTATATGGAGGTTGTCAATGAGATTCCTTTGTCTGGCTCTTTTATCGATTTGAGAATGAACGGCCTTCACTTTACAAAGGACTCATCTAATTTATCAAGCTCCCTCCATGTAGACTTTTTATCTGGGCCCATGGGCTGGCGATTAAAAAGAACGGAGCATGAGACTTCCATAAAAAAAGCCATAGGTAAGAACAGGGAAGACATTACTATTTTTGATGGTACTGCCGGGCTTTTATCGGACACTATTATTTTTTTAGCCCTTGGTCATAAGGTTGTTGCTTGCGAGCAGAGCAAGATCATATTTCTTTTAGTTAATGACGCTTTAGAGCGAGCCAAATCCGAGTTACCATTTCTTGAAAATTTGCTTTTTTTAAATGCCAAGTCGGAGACCCAATACAAAGAAACTGATAATATTGATATTGTTTATCTCGATCCTATGTACCCAGAACCAAGCAAAAACCTTCTTAGATCTGGTGATATAAGTACCATCAATCATATTTTAGATATTGAGAATATTGCTGATGATGGAGATGCAGTCTTTTTTGATATTAAGAACAGTAATTTTAAAAAGATTATTTTAAAAAGGCCTATCAAAGCCGAAATAATAGATAAAAACATTAACTATCAAGTCAAAGGGAAGTCCACTCGATTTGATATTTATATATAATAAGACTTATAAAACAGGAGTAATGCAATGAACCCATTTGCAATGATGAAAGATGCCAAGAACATGGAAAAAATGATGAAGCCGGCATTAGAAAAATTTATGAAGGAAGCAGGATTTGTAAAAAAAGATGAGCTTGAGCCAATGAAAAGAAGAATTGCTGAACTCGAAGCAGAGGTAAATAAGTTAAAAGGTTAACTTGATTTTATGACCATGGAGCTTAAAGAATCAGACGTCTCAAGAATCATTGAAATGGCTTGGGAGGATAGAACTCCTTTTGATGCAATTGAAGCAACTTACGGCCTTAATCAAAATCAGGTCGAGGATCTTATGAGAGATAACTTAAAAAAGAATAGCTATACGCTTTGGAGAAAAAGGGCCCGAGGAAGAAAAACGAAACATGTGGGCTTGAGAGAATTTGGTGTTGAAGGTAGGCACCATTCCTATGATCAACACAAATATAAAAAATAGCCATCTCAGAATAGAAAACCTGTTCAAATCAATTTTTACAGAAGTTCCTCACACCTCTATATCCCTCAATGATGAATCAGTCATTATTGAGCATAATGATCAATCTAACCCAGACGCTGCATCAATAGAAATTATTAAATTAGAAGAAGTTTATAAAGTTTCATATTGGGATGGGTATTCTCTAGCCGAAGAGGAAATTGAGAAGGACCTCAATAAGGCCTTAAAAATCTTTAAAAGATTTTCCAAAAAGATGGCTAAGAATCTAATTAGATTCAGTAACTAATCAGATTATCTTTTAGGCAATGTGCCCATATGTTTTGCGATGATGCCAAGCATTATTTCATCAGCACCGCCGCCAATAGATGTTAATCTGCCATCACGAAATGCTCTTGATACTGGCGTATCCCACATATAACCCATACCACCCCAGTACTGAAGACAACTATCCGTTACTTCTCTACCGAGCCTTCCAGCTTTAAGTTTCATCATGGAAGCTTTCATAGTTACATCTTCACCATTAATATATTCTTCTGTTGCGCTGTAAACTAATGCCCTTAAGAGCTCTACTTCTGTTTGCAGTTCAGCCAGTCTAAAGTGAACCACTTGGTTATCAAGAATAGATTTACCAAAAGCCTTTCTTTGGCTTGTGTACTCAACAGTATCTTTTATAACTTGGTCTAACATTTTGAGAGCTCCGGCAGCACCAAAAATTCTTTCCTCTTGAAATTGCTCCATCTGATATCTAAATCCATTGCCTTCTTCCCCGATCAAGTATCGTTGTGGCACTCTCACATCGTCAAAAAATATTTGTGCAGTATCCGATGATCTCATTCCTAGCTTATTGAATCTTTCTGAAAGGGTAATTCCAGGCAGGTCCATGGGCACAACAATTAAAGATTTATTGCTGTGAGGGCTGCTATCAGATGTATTGGCCAAAAGACAAACAAAGTCAGCCTGAGTGGAGTTAGTGATCCACATTTTAGTGCCATTAATTATGTAGTCATCACCATCCTTAACTGCTGATGTCTTGATAGCTGATACATCTGAGCCAGCTGTTGGTTCACTCACAGCAATGGAACAAACCATATCTCCAGAGATAGCCGGCGCTAAAAAATCTTGTCTTAACTGATCATTTCCATATTTGGCTAGGGCAGGTGTTGCCATATCTGTTTGAACACCTATTGCCATAGAGACCCCTCCACTTGAAATAAGTCCAAGCTCCTCTGCAAATACTACTTGGTAGCTGTAATCTAGACCCATTCCACCAAACTCAGTAGGCTTCGAAATTCCTAGAAGACCAAGGTCACCCATTTTCTTAAAGAGGTTATGGGCTGGAAATATTCCTTCAGTCTCCCATTGATCAGTATGTGGGTTTATTTCTTTATCTATGAAAGCTGAAACAGTTTCACGAATTGCTAAATGTTCTTTATTTAAAATCATTATTTATTATATATAAAAAAGATATTATTTTTTTATATGTATGATATATTTTTTATACATCGTTAAAAAACACATACTCATTATGATGAAAAAAACCAATTTTTTATTTACTACAATCCTAACTTCTATATTTATTACATCATGCGGTGGAGGCGGCGGCGGCGGAGGAGAATCTGCGCCCCCAGCACCACCGACAACTCCAAATCCTACAACCTCTATCAGCGCTGATCCAACTTCTGTATATATAGGCAATTTAACAACTTTAACTTGGTCATCTACTGACTCAACATCTTGTACTGCATCTGGAGATTGGGAAGGATCAAAATCCTCTTCTGGTAATGAAGACGTTCAAATCACAAAGGAAGGACTATCAATATTTACTATTACTTGCTCAAACTCTAGCGGATCATCATCATCTAGTGCTGAAGTTACTGGCGAAAATTTATATGCTTATGCTGATTGGAATTCCCACTCATTAGTAATTAATAATATACAAAGTAGACATCAGCCATATGATACTAAAATTAATATAGAGGAAGCTTGGTATAAAACATTAAGCCTACCTGAGTCAGATTTCACAACTACAGTTGATACTTATACTTTTGAAGAGCTCCAAAGTGGTGGAATAGGATATGGGTCTCACTTAGCACTTAGTGACAGGACATATGTATTTCATTCAAACTGGGAAGGATTTAATGAGCCTGAAAATGGAAGGGCTGCTGCACTTATATATGATAACGAAAGAAATCTAACAGAGTTTGTCTATAAAAAAATTCCTGGTGGAACGCACCAATATCCATTGCTAAATTTAGATGGAACCTACCAAGTACTTTTCCCTGGAGTTGATGAGGGCGAGATAAAAGATGGTAAACCAGGGGATGCTACAAGTTGGGTATTTAACCCATCAGATAATACCTTTACAGAAGTACCAATTAATGTTGGTTGCCATGGGTCTAATAAATTTGATTATGAGCAAGATGGTGACGAAGATGTAATATGTCAAAGCTGGGGTGGGGAGTTTGATGGAAAACCTATTATATTTAAAAACAATGGACTATTAAATTTTGAGGCGGTAGAAGTTGAAAGTAATGGTGTTCCGGGTCACTTTTCAGCATCTGCATTTTATGACAACGATTTTCTTAACATTATTTATACAGATGCTCACGGTGTGGGACTTGCTTATAATGTTGCAGAGTTTACTAATGTTATTGCAAGATATCTTCCAAATGATCTTACAAAAATTGTTGATGTAGTTGAGCTCCCAAAAGCTTTTTTTGAAAAAGATGTATATAAAGATATTCCAACATACTCTGGTTGGGAGAATTCAGTAGGGTTGTCACATGATGTTAGATCTCACCCTATAGACTATGATAATGACGGAGACATGGACATTGTTATCGGCTCATTGATTTGGGCTAGCGGTCATGAGTATGGGTTTTCTGTAATGCAATTTTTAACGAATAAAGATGGTATTTATGTTGATGAAACAGAACAAAGATTATTTAACTGGTCGCTTTTCTCACCAGGAACACACAGTATGCATTTTTATGATTTTAATGGCGATGGGTACACTGATATATATGCTGAAGATGCTGGATGTAACTATTATGCAGCCGCTGGAGAACCCTCTATTCCTGATGACTATCTTTGCAATGGAAGACTTGCTGTTAATGATGGTACTGGCCACTTCATTGTTGTTATAGAAACAAACCAATTAAACCAATTAGATTATATTAGAGAAAATTTTCCAAGATGGGCTCCATTCCCAGGTTTCTCACCCTTGTTAGGCATGACTTCAGATAAAGAACTATTTTGGTCAAAAATTATGCATGATTATGATGAACCCTCAGTAAGCGGTGGTGATGTTGTATATAACGGCAAGGTTGACGTGGTAACCGTAAAACTTAACAAAATGTTAAGTACAGGGCCGAACGGGATTGATCCGGCTCTAAGAGGAGAACCAGGATTTAATGAGTTTTATTATCTTCTCAATAATGAAAGTGCAATGGATTCAGTTAAAGCTGGAGAATATCCAAACGGTCTAGAGCATTACATTGCGGTAGGAAAAGAATTAGGCTATCTATCAAACGCTGGATCTTCAAATGCTCAAGCAGAAACAATTGAAGTTTCTATTGAGGCCAATTCAAATGGCTCAGGCAATGTTTATGTTATCGATGGAGTTCAAAAGAAATCATTAACTTTGAATATTGGAACTACATATACCTTCAATCACTCTAGCGCTCACCCTTTAAGATTTTCATCAGTTGACGATGGAACCCATGGCGGCGGTAACGAATATATGAACGAAGTTACAAAATCAAGCGGAGTTACAACAATTAAAATTACTGAAGATACTCCAACAACTTTATATTATTATTGCGATGTTCATTCTGGAATGGGTGCTGATATTTCAATTAATTAAATACCAAATAACGACTTAATAAATTATTAGGTCGTTTTAGAACTTATTTTTTATTAACTTTTAGTAAATAATTATGATACATTTATGTATTAAATTAAGACTTAATTATGAACTATTCAAAAAATAAACTATCAATCATATTTACATCAATTCTGATATCTTCGTGCGGCGGCGGAGGCGGTGGCGGAGAGCCTGCTGCACCACCTCCACCTCCACCAAGTCCAACAGCTACTATTTCTATTGAGCCAAGCTCAGCCTATGTATATGAAGCTGTTTCAGTAACTTGGTCATCAACCAATGCGACAGCTTGCACAGCTAGCGGGGATTGGAGTGGAGCAAAATCAATTTCTGGAACAGAATCAATATCTTTTGAAAGCATTGGTGAGAAGACACTGACAATAGAGTGTAATGGATCGGGTGGTTCTGCATCATCTTCTGCAACAGTTTCTATATCTTATAAGCCTCTTGATACAGGTAGATATACAAGAGGAGATGGCAGTGATATTTTTGTTGATAAGGGAACAAATAATTTATTTCATCTTGGCTTAATTCCAAGATACCTTACAAAAAAACACTCTGGTTATACATATGGAACAGGAGCTTATTTTGGTCCAAAGCATTGGGGTGATGCTCCTATAAGCTGCAGGTCAGCTGATCTAAATGGTGATGAGTATCCTGATGCTGTAATTGGAACAGCAATTTTATTTAGTGGTGGTAGTGATGCAACACAATACGATATAAATAACCCTGAGATTAGAGAAAGAGTCCATTTGTTAATAAACAATGGTGATGGAAGTTTTTCAAATGGAAAGAGCTTAATTAATGGAGAAGATTATCATAGAGTATCATCATATAAAGAGATCCATGTAGGTGATCTTAATGGAGATGGTTTAGATGACATTGCAACCGAAAGTGGTTCGGCATCTGGAGTTATTAGAGGAAATGGGATACTACTTCTTGTTAGCCAATCAGATGGATCTTATAAAGATGAAACATCCAAAATTGAATTTGATAGGGTTGATATCCCAAGAGATGGGTATGTTCAAGAAAATGTCTTATCTGCAAATGGTGGGGCAATTTTCTTTTTTGATCTAAATGGCGATGGCTATAAAGATCTTTTTAATACGTACAGCACACAAGCAAGGGGCGGAATGCCAAAAGTTTTCTTAAGCGAAGAAGGTAACAAATATATACCATGGTCGAAGTGGAGCAGTTCTAACCAATATCGCCCAGAACTATATAATGATAGCGGGATAAGAGCTGGTGATGTTGCTGATTTTGATAATGATGGCGATGATGATGTTATTCTGCAGTGCTATAACAAGTATTGTTTTGGCGATCCTAATGAACAATATTATGCTGAAAGACATGGAGATTATGATTTTGATCCAGTTGGAGTCGATAGCTCAAATGGCTTTGTTCTAATCAATCAAGATGGGGACTTTGATATGGCAAATGTCATTCATTTTCCTAAAACACCCTTAAAAACTAATACAAAGAATGATGATATGCATATTGGTGATCTAAATGGTGATGGCTTGGTTGATGTTGTAAATGTATATGGAAAATCAGATCCGTATTATGTCGATAGAAAAATTCAAATCCTAATTAATAATAATGGAACTTCTCTTGTTGATGAGACAGATTCACGAATGCCTTCAGATTCAAGAGATGACAATAGCGGTCATGCAGAAGGCTTAATTATGCTCATAGACTACGATGGTGATGGAGATTTAGATATATATGATCTTCAAGCTGGCGTTAGAGAAGGAGTATATCAAGATATGCAAGCAGACTATCCCTATGGGAAAAATGGCGAAGCAGTATTTATTAATGATGGCTCTGGTATTTTTACATACCAAGAATTTAACATTGGTGATGTTAGCGAATTAATTGGTTACGACAGTGAAGACCAAGATATGTTTCGAGATAACTGGGTTGGGCAAGGTATTAATGGTGGTCTTGAGAGACTCTGTCCTATTGATTTTGGTCCAGGATATGGAGCTGGTTTTGCTTTTTCATTTGGTTATGAAAATGATGATTACAATGGAAATGACTTGCCAGATGGATATTCATCAAACTCTTTTGGAACTGTAAGAAAAATTCTAGATACTGATGTTGAAGATGGATCTTTATTCAAAGCTATGCAGCATATTCAAGTGAGCATTGAAGCAAATAATGATGGAGCTGGAAATGTGTATGTTGTTGATGGAATGCAGAATAGGCCATTAACATTGAAAAATGATAAATCATATAAGTTTGTTCATTCATCTGCTCATCCTTTAAGATTCTCAGAAACTGAGGATGGAACCCATGGCGGTGGTGTTGAGTATAAAACTGGGGTAACAACCTTAAATGGCGAGACTGTAATTCAGTTTAATGAGACAACTCCAACAACGCTTTATTATTATTGTGATATTCATGCGGGAATGGGAGCAGGTATTACTTTGGAATAGATATTGAAGCGATGCATTGATAATGCGTTACTTGGTATAAAACTGGTGCCCCATGCCTGAGTCGAACAGGCACTCCCGAAGGAACGCGATTTTGAATCGCGCGCGTCTACCAATTCCGCCAATGGGGCTTGCTGGGCATTGTAGCTAAGTATTATCTAATTTAAAATCAGCTTCTTATGAAAACCTCAGATTTTAATTATGATCTTCCTGAAAAGCTTATTGCTAATTATCCTTTGGATGAAAGAAGCTCTAGTAGGTTACTAGTTTATAAAGATCAAATACATCATAAAACCTTTAAAGATGTCATAAATTATTTTGAAGAAGGAGACCTCTTAGTAGTAAATAATACTTCTGTAATTCCAGCCAGAGTCTATGGCAACAAAGAATCTGGTGGCTCTGTTGAGGTAATGCTTGAAAGAATAATGGAAGACAATAAGGCCCTTGTTCAAATCCGTTCAGGCAGGAGTCCTAAGATAGGAACGGTTATACATTTAGATAAATTTAAAACAGAGTGCGTTGAAAGGGAGGATAATTTTTTTATATTGCAGTTTGATAGATCTCCGCTAGACGTTTTCAATTCAATAGGCCATGTCCCACTTCCACCATACATAAAACGTCCTGATGAGGACCTAGATAAAGATAGATACGCAACAGTTTATGAGGATAAGGATCTACAGGAATCAGTTGCTGCTCCAACAGCAGGACTTCACTTTGATGATGATCTGTTGAATGCCTTAGAAGGTCTTGGTGTGCAAGTGGCAACAGTAAATCTCAGTGTAGGAGCTGGAACGTTTCAACCAGTTAAGGTAGATAATATTGAGGATCATGATATTCATAGTGAATATTTAGAGGTTTCGGATGATGTTGTGGCTTTGGTTAAGGCTACAAAAAAGGCTGGAAAGAAAGTTTTTGCAGTAGGCACTACAGCAACAAGAGCCCTTGAGACTGCATTCATTGAAGATAATAAAAAGGGGTATAGCGGTTATACCAAGCTCTTTATTTATCCTGGATATACATTTAAGGCAGTCGACAGGCTGATAACAAATTTTCATTTACCGCAATCTTCCTTATTAATGCTTGTATCTGCATTCATTGGCTACGACAATATGCGTCATATATATAAAACTGCTGTTGAAAAAGAATATAGATTTCTTTCATATGGCGATGCGATGCTATTAGAGAAAAATGAAATTTAATGTAAAGAATGAATCCGAGTTTGCCAGAAGAGCAGAACTAGAGTTCCCTCGAGGAAGCATTCAAACGCCAGCCTTTATGCCGGTTGGAACGAATGGAACTGTTAAGGGTTTAACCGTAGAAGATTTAAAATCAACTGGCGCTGAGATAATTTTAGGCAACACCTACCATCTAATGCTAAGACCGGGCGATGAAAATGTGCGTGATCTGGGTGGACTTCACAAGTTTTCTAATTGGGACAAACCTATTCTTACCGACTCTGGAGGCTTTCAGGTGTGGAGCCTTGGAGATTTAGTCAAGATATCAGAGGAGGGTGTTAAGTTTAGCTCTCCATATGATGGCAGGAAGATATTTATGACTCCTGAGGATTCAATCCAGATTCAAGAGAATTTAGGCTCAGATATTGTTATGGCTTTTGACGAGTGTACTGATTATCCATCAACGCATGAGCAGGCTAAAAAATCCATGGAGCTCTCGATGAGATGGGCTCAAAGATGCAAGGAGGCTCATAAATCTGATTCTGCTCTGTTTGGAATTGTACAAGGTGGAATGCATGAGGACCTCAGAGAGCAATCCCTTAATAGCTTAGTAGATATAGATTTCGATGGAATAGCCCTTGGCGGCCTAAGCGTAGGCGAATCGAAGGAAGAAAAAACAAACATACTTGCCTTCATGGCTGACAAACTACCCAAAGATAAACCTAGGTACCTAATGGGGGTTGGTAAGCCAGAGGATATAGTTGAGGCAGTTAGGTACGGCATTGATATGTTTGATTGCGTCCTGCCAACAAGGAATGCAAGAAATGGCCAGTTAATAACGTCGACAGGTGTTGTGAATATAAAGAATGCTCCCTATAAGATGAGCGAAGACCCTGTAGATGAGAACTGTGACTGTAAAGTTTGTAAGGGCTATTCAAGAGCTTATTTAAATCATCTGCATAAAACGAATGAAATGCTGGGCAGTATTCTTTCGAGTTATCACAATAT
>Ga0213869_10003214_pt1 | contig 10941 bp, 9 predicted proteins | sample PICome_10_FD_160083 | JGI IMG/M metagenome (GOLD analysis project Ga0213869, IMG submission 160083) | Coastal seawater microbial communities near Pivers Island, North Carolina, United States - PICO132 | ecosystem: Environmental > Aquatic > Marine > Coastal | place: USA: North Carolina...
TCCATAAACCATCCACTTGTTGACCATATCTATCAAAGTATGCATCAATAGTATCAGCAACAAGACTACCTTCTTTAGCTGCAGCTTGATTTGCTTTTTCTGCACTTAAACCTGAGTTAACATATTTTTGTTTTATTTGTTCAAAGAAAGGTTTTAATAACTGTCCATTCTCTCCAAACTGTCTAGTAAAAGCTATAGACCTCATAGACTTATTAACTATATTAGTTAATATATTTGCAGCATCATTTACTAAATAATTATTTTTTTCTAATACTTCTTCTACTAATTTATAAGGACCATTTAAACTTCTTTCTTGTGAGATATGTTCACTAATAGGAGTGTAAACAAACTCTTTACCATATTTAGTTTTAGTAGCACCTGATATTTTTCTATTACCAGTAAATATTTCTGATAATATTTCTCTATTAAATACAGAATCAGTATTATTTCTATGTCCTGCAAAATAAGTTTCGGAAGCTTTCTTAGGGTCTTTATATTTTAAACTTTTAAATATACCCTCTAATACTTTTTGAAAAGCTTCAGGGTCTCTATTTATTTTTTCCCAATTAAATACTCTAGGAAAATAATCTTGTATTTCTGTTTTAGAAAAGAACCCTGCATCATTATAAACTTTTTTAAATCCATCTAAGTAATCTTTTATTCCTTTAGCTAATTCTTCTACTCTTGCAGGTGTATCTTTTGTTAATTGTTTTCCTCTAACAATAGAAACTGCAGCAGCTTGTTCAGCATCACTATAGTTTCCTTTAGTAACTAAATCATATGCTTTTCTAGTCCACTCTCTAGTTAACCTATCAGCATTTGATACAACAGATTTTTGAGAAACAGATGAATCAATTGTTTCTAATAATAATTTACCTACTTGTTCTGTTGCTCCACCATAAGCTTCTAATTTAGTAGAAGATGTAGAAGCTGTTAATGCTCTAATTTGTTGTAAAGTATATTTAGTAGCTTCACTATCTATAATACCTAATATTTTATTTTTATCACCTAATGTAAATTTTTTACTAGCTTGTATATATTTTTGTGTAGCTCCCATAGCAGCTCCAGCTACAAACCAATTTAATAATTTAGTATCTTCATCACCAAATAAAACACCAGCAGTTAATCCTGTTGCTCCACCTACTAAAGGTTTAACTGTTGCTGATGTTAAACTTCTAACAGCCCAGTCTACTGAACTTTCTGTTGCTTTTAATTTTTCTAATATTAAACCATCTCGTTTGGCAACTAACTCAGCATATTTTTTAATTTTAGGTTGTTGTGCTTTATATAATTCTGCTTTAGTTTTTTCTAATGCTTTAGTAGCATCATTAAGTTGAGTTCTAATATTTATTATTTGTTTACCAAGTGATTCCTGTTTTAACATACCAGGAACATTTGGCTTAGGTTTTTTTCTACCTTTTAAACTTCTAATTTTAATTAATAAATTTCTTTTATCTAATAAATTTTTTTCTAATGTTTTAAATTTAGAAACTTCTTTTGATATAGGTGCTACAAAATTTGCATTAGACCATTCAATTAAATTTTTACTAGCTGATACAACTTCTTTATCATTTGTTACTGCTCTTAAATTTTTTAATTGAGGTACAGTAATATTTTCTTTCTTAGCAATTTTATTATCTATATATTCTACAACTTCATCTACTTGTTTTTGTGTAGCTTGAGGTGCATATTTTTTAAATATTTTAGAAACAACAGGAGTTATTGGACCTAGGGCTGCACCAAATGTACTTGCTAATCCTACTTTACCATAATCAATTTCACCTTTAGTAGCTAAATCTCTTAAAGCTACATCAGCACCAATAGTTAAACCACCCATTAAAGATGCCATTTTATAACTCTTCATAGCAGCTCTTCCCCAAGGAGTAGCATAAGCTAATATATAACCAGGGTCAAGAATAAGAGTTGCTATCTCTCCTGCTTTAACAATTCCATCATCATCATATTTACCTGAAGCAAATTTCCAATGTTCTTGTTCTACATCTTTTTGTCTTAATGCTTCATTTTCTAAAATATAATCTTTAAATGATTTATCTTCATCAAATATATCTTGAACTTTAGCTTTACCTATACGATATATGTTACCAAGTATCTGCGTATTTTTATCAAAAGCATATTCTAATTTTTCTAAATTAGATACTTTTATTTCTTGACCTTGAGAAAAATCAATACCTTCAGTTATAGGACTTTCAATTATTTCTTCAGATTGTATATTAGAAGTTTTGTTTGTAGTAATAGGAGTACCTAATGAAAAATCTATTTCACTTGTTATTTCTTCAGGTTGTGTATTTGAAATTTCTTCTGTATTGAGAGGAGCTGCCTTTTCAAAACTTAGAGTTTCACTTGACATATATTCTCCTATTTTCTAGATACTATTTTTTTCTTACTTGTAATATCATTTTCAATTTGATTTACCATATTACTAAAAACTGTATCAGCACCATCATTTATTGTAGTATCACTTTTTGATATTTGTTTAGCTTTCCATTTATCATAAGCAATTTTTTCTTTTCCTTTTAAATTTTTAGCTTGATTAGTTGTTTCAAGTTGTTCCCAAGTTAATTCTTTATTACCATCTGAAATACCAGTACCATCAGGTAATAATATAATTTTAGATTTAGGTTTATTTTTCTCTATTTCATTAGCAACTTTGTCAGGTGCAACTGTATTATTAGTTGATGTTACTTTTACTTCATCACCTTTAGGTTGACTTGAAACAAGTTCAGATTTTAATTGATTAATTAAAGTTGCATTTCCATTTTCAATAAGCTGTTGAATATTAGATAGTTTTTGAAACTCATCTAATTTAGAACCTGCATATAATGTATCTGCTTTTTTCTTTAAGAAATTCTTATATACTTCTGAAGATTTAGCCATATCAATATTAACCATCTTATCACCTATTCTAGTTTGATTATTAATATCAACAACATTTAAAGGTAACATAGTAATTAGTTCTCTATTATCTTCCCACGAACCTTTACCTGTATCTATTTTATTTTGTCTAGTTAATATAACATTTTGTACTTTTCTATTTACAGCATCAGCATCAATTAAATTTACTAAATCTGATTTATTTTTAGTTACACTATTATATAAATCTGTGGCATTATTTGCATTTAATATTTCAGAGTAAATTAATTTATAAGAATTTAAAAATGCTTGTGATGCAGGATTAGTACCTTTTATTGTTTCATCTTTTTCATCAAATTTAAAATTCATTTCAGAAGTAAATCCTAAATTATTACTTGCATTAATAAAATTAATTAAATTATCTTTATTATTTACTGAATCAAATTTAGCATTTGTTATTAATTTACTAAATTCTGTTTCGTATGCTTCAGGTGGTTTTCTTTTTTTCTTAATTGTATCAATAAATGTTATATCTTTTTTACCAGTTTCTATAGTTTCTTCGTTTATTACTTTAGCAGCTTTTAATTGTGATTCTATATCTGCATTAACATCTTTATCAACAGTAGATTTTTTATTAAGAATTTTATTAATTAAAAAACTATCACCTTTAGCATCTTCAATTGCTTGAGCAAAACCTTTATTAATAATTTTAGTATCAGTACCAAATTGATTATCAATACTATTTCTATCTAAAGTAAATTTATAATCTAAACCTTTATTAGATTTAGCTTGATTAGCAACATTAGAAACCATATCTAAAAATCCTTGTGGGTCTGCTTTTTGTAGTGCATTAAATTTTTCAGTACCCAAACTATGTAATAAAAATTGTTTAGCATATGATTCATTATCCATATTACCTGAAGCAGCAGCAGAATTTAATTGTTTAATTTCATTAGACTTAGCTTTTTCTTTTTTGTATTCAGCAATGTCAGCAGCATATTTATCTTTCTTCATTGCAATCATTAATTCTCTATTAGCTTTTAATTCTTCTGCTCTAATAGCTAATTTTTCATTAGTTAATTCTTTATCTCTTTCAATAGCACCTGTTGCAAAATTTCCTAAATCTGTTAATAATCCCATATTATTCCTCTACTTCTTCTGTCGTTGCTTCTTTTACTTTAGATTCTAATTCATTATCTACTCTTGATAATAAACTTTTACTTAATGAATCTGGTTTAATAATTGGTTTAGTACTAGTTTCTGTATCAGGTTTGCCATCACCATCCATATCAACTGGTGTAACATCATCTTCAGGTATCATAGTATCTGGGTCTTCATCTTCTTCATTATATAAAACATAATCTTTTATTTCTGCATAATCAGCAATAGCTATTAATAAATAAATTGTAGGCTCTGCTAACATTAACATCATATCAGGTGTATACTTTCCTTCAGTATATCCTTTGTATAAGAGTACTTGTGCTATTTCATCTAAAGGTACACCTTCAGAAATAATACCTATTAATTGTTTAAGTGTATCTTGTTCAGTTAACACCATGTAAACAGCCATCATAGCTTCATCTTCGTTTGTATATTCAGGTGGTCTTTCCCATGCTTTAGGAGTTTCAGGTGATGCTGTTAATGATTCTCCAGGAATAGGAGCATTAAAAGGATTAACACCTACTTCATCAAATTGATTTTCTTTTATTTTTTCAGCCATTATGTTCTATACTTTCTTACTTTGTTTGCTATACTCTTTGGTTGTTTAACAAATTGTTTTCCTGCTGCTTTACCTTTTCTTTTAGCTGCACTTGTTCTTGCATACTCAGAAGATGATAAAGCTTTTATTGCTTTTTCTGGTAAATATCTTTCTCCTGTTTTACTAGAAGGTTTACCAGATTTTGTTCTCCACTTTTGCTTACTCCAATTTTTTAAGCTTTGTTGAGATTTTGCTAATGCCATTATGATTTATATCCTCCACCTGCTTTCTTATAAGCTTTAGCTAGAGCCTGTGCTTTTCTTGCACTCCATTGTCCAGCACCTGTGCCATGAGAAGCTTGTGATTTTATTCTTTGAAATATTTTTTTTCTCATTGTAGGTTTTGTATAATTACCTGCTTTATTTACTGCCATATTAACTACTTCCTATTAAATTCATATTTTTATAATAAGTCATAATTCTTTGTTGTTCTTCATCACTAAAGACTCCTTTTAATAAACTACCACCACCAGAACCTTGAATATCTGTACCAGTATAACCTGTTAATCCTGTCTGCATAGTCATATCTTGATTACCCATATAATAAGGTTTAATTGTTTCAGGTGCTGAAGGTTTTAATAAACTTTTTGAAATAGTTGATGCAAGTTTTTTAGTATCAAACTTTTTAACTGTAGGGTCTTTAGCAAAAGTTTTATCTCCAGTAAATCTATAACCACCTTGACCATTGTCAATGTAATCTCCTGTTTTACTTAAATCTGCTATTTCAGTTTTAATATCATACTTGCCAGTACCTGTTCCATAATAATCCATATCACCACTATATGAAAGTACTTCTTTAGAATATTGTTTTGTTCCTATATTATTTTCTACAAATGAACCTATTTGTTCATCATTAACATATGTATTTAATTCAATAGCTCTTGTTTTAATATCATTAAACATTGTAGTTGCATTTTTTCCAAAACCTTTTAATCTATTTTGATATGCATTATTAATTGTATCAGTTATAATTTTATCTGATTCAACACCAACAACATTTGTTTTAGTAAACCATCCACTAGGTTTAGTTAAAGTTTGTGTACCTAATTCACTAGCTGATAATGTTCCTTTTTGAATTGCAGCAGCAGCTTCAGAACTTGTCATAGTACCAACACCAGGGTCAGCAGCTCCAAAAAATTCTACTGTACCTTCTTTTGCTGTAAAAGGTTTAGGTGTGTATTTTTTCATTGTGGCTTTAGCTGAGTTATATAAATTTTTAGCACCTGTAGAAATATTAGAAAACATATTTTTAACTCCTTGAGGTGCAAATTTTTGAAAACCTTTTGATATAGATTTTGTAATAGTACTAAATCCTTTTGATATACCAGCATTAAAAGCTTGATAACCTGTTCTAATTTGATTACCAATTGTACCTATACTTTTTAAAAAAGTATTTGTACTACTCATAGCTGCAGTTGTTGCAGTACTCAATCCTGCTAAAGCATAAGGCATAGCAATAGATAAAGCAATAGAACCTAATGGTCCAAGTTTTTGATTTAATTTAGCAACACCACGCATAGTTGCTTTACCAACTTTCATAATACCTTTAACTACACCTTTAAAAGCTTTGCTAATAGGTTTTTTTACTGCTCTTGTTACTTTTTTAAATACTCTTGATACACTTCCCATATTATTTCCTTAGTTAAATTTTTTTAGTCCTGTTTCTATTTTCATTTTATTTACTCTTTTAATTCCTCTGCCTGATTTATTCATTCTAATCCAATGACAGTATTTATCTTTACCAATATCTTCTGCTAATCTTACTGCAGTATATTTGTAAATATCTTTTATCTTATCTAGTGCAGTATTTACTGTTTCTATATGCCAACAAATATTTCCACTATCCCAATCTAAATTTTCAAGTAATCCAGTTTTTAAAAATCTTTCTTGTACTTGTTTATTTAAATATGCCCAATTAGTAAATGCATAAGCAACATCAGTACTTGGATACCTAAATATTTTAAACTGATTTAATGACAAAGAAGGAATTATTGCTCTTGCAATATCTCTATCAGAAAGATAATTATATTTAGGAAATTCCCTATATAATCTTATTATGTCTATTATATCATTAGAATTGACCATTGTCAATACTTATAAATCTTAATTGTTAGAAGGCATCTTAGACCAAATATCCATAGCAAAACCACCAAGAGTTTTAAGTGTGTCTGCTCTACCTTGGTCAGAAGCAGCTTCATTTCCTAATGCAGCAATAGCTAAATTAGTTTGTCTTTCTTGTGCATTCTGTGCTGATTCGTATTCCCACTTAGCAGAGTCTCTCATTTCTTGCCATATAAAAGATAAACCTTGATTACTTAAATTAAATGCATTCATAGCATTAGCTTGATTAACAGCATTAACTCCTGCAGTATTTGCAGTATTTAAATTTCTTCTCCATGCAACATTTGATTGTTCAATTGCTAAAGAATTTTGTGTATTAAATTGATTTCTGTTATAATCAAGTTGTTCATTAAATTGTTCTATCTGACTATTTAATGTAGCTTGTAATCTTTCTGCTTCTAAAGAGTTACCTTGATTCAATGCTTCAATTCTAGTTCCTTCACTAATATTGTATTGTGTCATAGCATCATTTCTTGCAGCATTTTGTGATTGTATTGTTGTTGCTAATGATGAAACAAATTGTTGTGTTTGATTATCACTTGATGCATTAAACTGTTGAGCAGCATTTGCAGCAGCTTGGTCAGATAACATAGCTTGTTGTCTATTCTGCGTATTTAATACTTCTGTCTGTTGAGCATTAGTTAAGTTAGCCATATCCATTTGCAAGAAAGCTTGAGCATTAGCTACAGCTTTTTGTTGTGCATTAGATAAATTAGCCATATCCATTGTAGCTAACTGTACAGCATTTTGCATAGTAGCTTGTTGAGTATTAGATAAATTACTTAATTCAAATGTTCTAAATAAATTAGAGTTTGATATTGCAGTTTGTTGTTGGTTGTTTAAATTTAAAACATCCATACCTGCAATTGTTTGTGCATTTGCTAATGATGTTTGTTGATTAGCATTTAAATTTGCTAATGACATTTGTTGAGTTAACTGTCCTTGAGTTAATCCAGCTTGTTGTAAATTTGCTAAATTAGCTAATCTTACTTGTTGTTGTTGATTAGCAGAAGCTAAGATAGCTTGTTGTTCATTCATTGCATTAAGCTTAGTTAATTCTTGAGCAAACTGACCATTCATCATGTTTGCTTTCATATCATTTTCAGCATTAACTAACTGTGCTTGAAAACTTTGTTGTGCAGTTAATACACTAGCTTGTTGTTCATTAGTTAAATTTTGTGATGCTCTTTGTTGTAGAGCAGTAGCATTTGATTGTGCAATAGGTAAAGCATTTTGTATAATAGCATTTACTAATGCATCTCTACCAATAGAAGATTTACTTAAACCTCTAGCAGCTAAATTCTTTTCAACATTTTCAACAGCACCTCTTGCCCATGTAGGAATTTGTCCTGTATCAATACCATCTAATAAAGTATTAATCTGTGTAGATACTAATGCATCTGTAGGTAATGAAGCAACTTGTGCTTGTACTGCAGCAGGTTGTTGCATAATAGTTGCTGTAACTTGTGCAGGATTACTTGCAACTGCAGCTTGAATATCTGCAGGTAATGTAGCAGTTTGTCCATTAACAGTAGCAGCAGTACCACTTACAACTTGTGCTAATGCACCAGAAGATAATTGTCCTTGAGCTGCTTGAGCTATTGCTGAACTAGTTGGAGCTGCTGTAGCACCTGTAGCAGTACCAGATAATGCTCCAGTAACTGTACCTACTTGAGACCCAGTACTTACTGTTCCAGCTTGTGCAGTACCAGCTTGAGCTGTTCCTGTTTGAGCTGTCATTTGAGCTGCAGTTAAAGATGAAGGAGTTGTTACTTGTTGAGATACTCCAGTCGTAGGAGTAGCAATAGTTGAACCTGTAATAGTTTGTGTACCTACATCTGTAGGAGCAGCCATAGTTGTACCAGCTAATAACTCATCAGATTGTACAGTTTGAGTAGTATATTGTTGTGTAGCAGCAGAAGCTAACTCAGGAGATTTAATTTGAGATGTAACATATTTATCAGCAAACTCTTCTCTAGTACCTAATTTTTGTTGTTGAGGTTGAGAAGCAGTAGGAATGTTTTCAAACTTTCTAGCTTCATCACCAACAGCAAACTTCTGTCTCATTTTATTTAATCTCATTCTTTTTACTTTTGTTAACATTGTCTACCTTATTTAATAAAAAAATTATATGCACCACCTACCATACTAGAAATAATTAATAGTATCCAGATAGCACCTTTACCTTTGTTAATATCAGCTCTAAGACATTTAGTTTCATTACGAAGTTCTTTTATTTCTCTTACTAAAAAATCTATCTTAACTTCAGTAGCTGATTTTCTTGGCATTATCTTCCTTGTCCTTTATAAATCTTTACACCTGTTTGTCTTCGTTTATGTTTATTCATAGTACTTGTATTTGGTCTTTTACCTTGTGAACTTCCTTTTGCTATTCTTTCATGAGAAACAAAGTCTTTAAATTTTTTAGCCATTATCTTGCCTTAGCTGTAACACCATTAGTTCCTACTAGGGGTGCTTCTGCAAATGCCATGTAGATATGTGTATCTCCAGACCCATTTCTATCGTTATCAGTATTTCTTAATTTGAAACCATTAGATAAAAAATCTGTGTTTATTGATGAAGCATTAATATCTGCATCATTTGAATTTGGAAGTAATATGATACTGTTAGGATTAGAAGTGTCTCTTTTATTATCAAATAAACACCAATTAGTTGAACCATCAGTAGTATTTTTTACCATAACAAACGCAGGTTTAAATCCTGTATAAACAAATGTACCATCAGCATTACCATTACCAGTGTAGCTTCCAAACTTAGAGTAGCCTTTTTTCTCTGCGAAGCAGTAGGCAATCATTTCTTGACTACTTCCATTTGTATCGCCATTTGCACCTACTGAAAATACTGAAGATGTTGGTGTAGTATCATTGAAAGGTGTTGACCCAGTTGCCACAGCATCTGTTGTATTTAATCTAAGAAATTTTGTAGCACCTTGAGTTACATGGTATACCATCCAACTTGTAGCAGTAGCTCTATTTTTTACTATAATCATTTTAGGAACAACACCTAACCCATGACCAATCGTTGCATTTGCATTACTACCTGTCCATTTAACAATACTAAATCCACTTGTAGTATTAACACTAACAGTAGAACTTATAGTTCCATCTGTATTAGCTGAACCTGCTCCATTTGCTTTCCAGTTCCAAGCTACATAATTATCTCCAGAATAATTTACATTTTTATCTCCACCTTCTGCACCAACTGTAAAACCATCAGTATCAAATGAGTTTAAATTATCTGTTCTATTTTCTTGTGCATTAGTTGCATTAGATGCGATAGATTTATTTACACCTCTTACTACATCATATAATTGATGCCAATATGTTGAAGTTCTATTTTTAAACCAAATTAAATCTGGTTGAAATCCTACACCAGTTTGTGCATTAGAACTTCCTGTACCTGTATAAAGTTTAGTATTAAAATGTTCTTTTGATTTATTGATAGTTGTGTATGCCATTATAAGTTTAATCCTTTCGTACTAAGAGCTGTGTAACCTGTAGGTACATCATACTCAAATATTCCATTGTCACTAGCATTAGTACCTGCTGAAGATACTGCTGTTGTTCCGAAGTAGCCATTGCCGAAATTAAATGAAGTATTTTGGTCTCCACTATATTGACCTACACATGGTGTTAATCCATCTGGTGCGTATAATGATGTGTTTAATCCAGTAAATGCAGGATTTGCACCTGTAGCAGGATTTCCACTTTCTTGCCAAACTCCATTTTTAGCCCAATATATTTTTCCATTATCCATGTCTAATGCTGTAGAAATAATATCATTTGTTGTAAAACTATTTCCCCAAGATGTTACTGTACCACCTGTTTGTTTGTTACCATCACTTCTATAAGCCCAAGCATAATTTTCATTTAACAAGCCTACTGTTTTCATAGAACCTGCATTTCCATCTGCTACACTTGCAAATAATGATGAACCATTTATTTTTTGTTCCCAATAAAATTTTCCTTTTGTTACTTGTATAGTTCCATAAGTTGTATAAGTACCATTTAATGAAACAGAGGTGTTTCCATTTGTTAATGTAACATTTGAAGTAGTATTATTAGGGTTCATTGTAGCAAAAACATTATCAGGATTATCTTTTAAATTTGTAAGAGTACCACCACCTAATGTAAAGTCATTACTATTAGAAGATTGGTCTGTTATTGTATTT
>Ga0213869_10003216_pt1 | contig 10938 bp, 6 predicted proteins | sample PICome_10_FD_160083 | JGI IMG/M metagenome (GOLD analysis project Ga0213869, IMG submission 160083) | Coastal seawater microbial communities near Pivers Island, North Carolina, United States - PICO132 | ecosystem: Environmental > Aquatic > Marine > Coastal | place: USA: North Carolina...
CAAAATTCTTACGGAGCTGGAGGTACATCTTACGGTGTATTTGACAATTCTGAAGACATGGCTATCAATCTTGGTTTCTCTGGATTCCGAAGAGGTTCTTATGACTTTTACAAAACTGACTGGAAATATCTAAACGATTCTACTACTCGTGGACTTGTTGATGATATCGATGGTGTTTTAGTACCAGCAGGAACTTCAACTGTTTATGATCAACAACTAGGTAAAAATATCTCACGACCATTCTTACACGTTCGCTACAGAGCTTCTGAAGCTGATGATCGACGATTGAAGTCTTGGGTAACTGGTTCAGTTGGTGGTAACTTTACAAGTGACGTAGACGAAATGAATGTTCATTTCTTGTCTGAAAGAGCGTTATGTGTACAAGCTGCTAACAACTTTGTATTGTTGAAATCAACAACATAATTTTACCGTAGTAATTACCCTCGTTGCACTGACGGGGGTGATTATTACTTTTACTAACATTTTTATTATATTATATCATGGCTAAAAAAGTCCAAGCAGAAGAAATTGTTGAGGTTGCACCTCAGCCTACTGTTGCAAAAACTGCACCAGTTAAACAAGCACCAGCTAAACCAAGTTGGGAAATTAGAGATAGGTTATATACTTTAAAAAATAACAAGAAACCATTAGTGTTTTCAATACCAAGCGTGCATTCAGCTAAACGCCCTTTACTTTGGTTTGACGAAGAAAAAGGTTATCAAAGAGAACTAAGATATGCTACAAATCAAAAATCACCATTCGTTGATGAGCAGCAAGGTACAGCTACTATTGGTAGAATATTAATAAGAGATGGAGCGTTAAGAGTTCCAAAAGAACAACAAAATTTACAACAATTACTTTCTTTATATCACCCATACAAAGATGAACTATATGAAGAATACAATCCAGAAAAAGAGGCTATAGGTCAAACTGATTGGATTGAAGCTGAGTTAGAAGCTATGAATACCGCTAAAGCAATGTCATTAGAAGAAGCTGAAGCTGTATTGAGAGTTGAATTTGGTAGTGAGGTTAATGATAGAACTTCAAGCGAGCTTAAAAGAGATATATTGGTTTTTGCAAAACGAAACCCAATTTTATTCTTAGAACTAGCTGAAGATGAAAATGTTTTATTACGTAACTTTGGTATCAAAGCAACAGAAGCTAGAATTATAAAACTATCACCTGATCAACGTACATTTACTTACGGAGATGGTAATAGAAAATTAATGACAGTTCCTTTTGACGAGCATCCTTATTCCGCATTAGCATCTTTCTTCAAAACCGACGAAGGTATGGAAGTGTTTAAAGCGATTGAAAAACGACTAAAATAAGTCACTATTTATAGCGGTAAGGCCGCTTTAAAAGTGGCCTTTCTACTATAAAAAATTAAAAAAAATTATGAGCGTAAGTATAGATACTGTTTACCAAAGAGTACTTAATATACTCAATAAAGAGCAACGAGGATATATTACGCCTCAAGAATTTAACTCAATAGCAAATCAAGCACAGCTAGATTTATTTGAGCAATATTTTTATGATATTAATCAATTTTCTAGAATACCAGGTAACAGCACTGAATACTCTGATATGCTTAACTTGCTAAATGAGAAAATAAATATATTTGAAACAACTGGTACTTTAACTTACGATACTGATCATTTCAACCTCCCTAGCGACTTATATAGACTAGGGACAGTAATATATACAAACTCAACTACAAAGCTCGTCTTAGATCCTGTAAGCGGCATTAATACGCCAATTACAACTTTAGAAGAAGTAGAAGCCGAAAGAGTTAACTCAAATGAGATATTGTATATAAATTCTTCACCATTAACAAAACCAAAAAACGTACGCCCTGTATACACCTCAAACACTGATGGTATAAAAGTATATGGAGATTCTGTTTTAACTTCCGGTGTAAAGTGTAATTATATCAAAAAGCCCGCTACTGTAAAGTGGGGTTATCAAATAGTTTTCGATGAAGCTTTATACGATGCTTCAACAACTGTTAATTTTGAACTACACTCTTCTGAAGAAACCGAACTTGTGGTTAAAATTTTAGAGTTAGCTGGTTTGATAATTAAAGATCCTGGTATTTATCAGGTATTCAACAGTGAAGAAAACGAAACTATCCAACAAGAAAAATCATAATAAATGGGATTACTCACTCAAAATAACGAACAATATTATCTTGGAGCAGATGGCATATGGAACAGCTGGGACGAGAATTATGGTGATTACCAATTTACATCTATTAAAGACGTTATAAATAACTTTTTAATATCTTATGTTGGTGAAGATAAAATTATAAGTAAAGTTAAAAGAAGTGACGTACAGTTTCATGCTATGCGGGGAATACAACAATTTAGTTTTGATATTCTTCCTTCTGGTAAATCAATTGAAATAGAAATACCACCTCAACTTTATTTTATACTTCCTCAAGACTACGTTAACTATGTTCAACTATCGTGGAACGATAAAGGTATAGAAAGAATTATATACCCAACTAGTAAAACTAGTAATCCAAAACCAATACTTCAAGACGGTAACTACGAATACTTATTTGATGAGCAAAATAGAGAGACTTTAATAGCTGAACGATCTAACACATTAAATGATTTTAATAATTTTGATCAATTTCATAAGTTAAAAAATGAAAATATAAACCTAACAGGTGGTTCAAATATTATAGAATCACAGAACATGGGTAGAAGATATGGTATCGATCCTCAATACGCTCAAACTAACGGTGTATTTTTTATAGATAAAGGAGTTATAAGATTTAGCTCTGATATGGTTGATCGCATCGTAACTTTAAAATATATCTCAGATGGCTTAGGTACTGATGAAGAAATGCAAATACATAAGTTTGCTGAAGAAGCTTTATACAAGCATATTGCTTATTCTATTTTATCAACACGTCCAGGTATTCCTGAGTATGTTGTTCAAAGATTTAAAAGAGAAAGAGCGGCTGAGAAAAGAAACGCTAAGCTTAGATTATCAAACATAAAAATACAAGAGATTACCCAAGTAATGAGAGGTAAATCTAAACAAATAAAACACTAACATATGCCAGAGCTTGTACATACTTTCCAGCGCGGAAGAATGAACAAAGATCTTGATGAAAGACTTGTTCCTAATGGTGAATACCGAGACGCGTTAAATTTAGATATAGCGAACTCAGAAAATGGTAATGTTGGAGCTTTACAAAATGTAAAAGGTAACATACAATTAAGAGACAAGGTTGGTATTGATACAACATGGACCTCCAACTATATAGACTCATTAACAAATCCAACCTGTATAGGAACTTATAGAAACGATAAAACAGAATGTATTTATTGGTTTATAGCTTCTGACGAGGCAAGTTGTGTAGCTGAGTTTAATCAAACTACTGGAGTTATATCACCTGTGCTTGTTGAATTAAAATCTGTTAGGGATAAATTAAAATTCTCAAGTAGTTATCTTATAACAGGTATAAATGTTGTTGACGACTTTTTGTTCTGGACTGACGATCAAACAGAACCTAAAAAGATTAACATTGAAAAGTTTAAAATTGGTTCAACTGATTTTGCAACCCATACAAAAATCCCAGACTGGGATCCTATTAGTGAAACATATACCACTAATTTAACAGGCAGACCTAACTTCACAGAAGCCGACACTACAGTAATTAAAAAATCACCTCTATCATCACCTACCATAAATGCTAAGGTAAGTAAGTTTGGAAACAACGTCCGTGGAACAGGATTAAGTCCAGTAGAGTTTACGTATTCTACTCCTGGTATGGAAAACTTCACTTATCAACCTGACACTGAGTTTCCAGAAGACATAGTATCTTTACCAACTTACGGTGAATGGCGATCAGCTACTAATAATGGCGCAGATACAAGCGTGTATGACAACAGTAGTTTAAACAGTAATTTTATAAACTATGGTCGTGTTAATATTACATTTGCTGGTACTAGTATATTTGATAATGGTATTTGGAAAAAAGGTGATATTCTAAAACTAGAAGGAGAATATACGAATCAATACGGGGCTGATTATAAGTATGAAGCAGAATTTGAAGTTTATAGTATTGGCACTTCAACTGGAGAAGTTATTATGCAAGCTAGAATAAATTCAATATCTTCTAACATACTTAGATTTACTAATCCTGATGGCACCAACAGTCCGGTTACATGGAACGCTACTTTAAAAGAAGGTAGAGTTTTGTTTGAATATAAATTCCCTAGATTCGCTTACAGGTGGAAATACATAGACAATGAATATTCGTGTTTTTCACCTTTTTCAGAAGTTGCTTTTTTAGGAGGAGAGTTTGACTATGTTTCTTCTGATGGTTACAATAAAGGAATGGTTAACAATATAAGGCTTTTGGATATAGAAAGCTTAGATTGGGATTATCACGAAATAGCAGAGATAGATATACTTTATAAAGAATCTAATAGCAATGTTATATATGTTATTGAAACTTTAAAAAAGTCTGATTATGTAAATCAATCTATACCTACTAAAATAAATATTGAAACAGAAAAGCTTGGACCTACTGTAGAGGCTATTCAATTGTTAAGACCATGGGACAACGTTCCTAGAAAAGCTAAATCTCAAGAGTTTGTCGGTAATAGAATTATATACGCTAATTATCTTCAAAACTATAATGTAACTGGTGTTATAAATACTGACGGTAGTGTATCTAACAGCGTTGATCTACTTTTAAGTGTAAAAGCAACTGGTTTTAGTTCTAACTATTACAATCAGTCGATTGGCGGGTTATACAAGCCTGGTTTACCAGTTAAATCTATTAAATCTATAAGAACGTATCAAGCTGGGGTTGTTTTTAAAGACGAGTATGGTAGAGAAACACCTGTTTTTACTTCTGAAACTTCAAGTGTAGATTTACCAATCAGTTCTTCTAAAAGAGCTAATACGCTTCAAATAACACCATTAAATACGCCGCCGGATTGGGCTACACATTATAAGTTTTTTATAAAAGAAGTTTCTAATGAATATTATAATTTACCTTTAGATAGATTTTACCCTGCTGAAGATGGTAATGTTTGGCTTTCTTTTCCTTCATCAGAAAGAAATAAAGTTGATGAACAAACTTATTTGATATTAAAAAAGCAACACGATAGCAAATTACCTATAAACGAAGAGAATAGATTTAAAATATTATCTATATCTAACGAAGCACCAAGTTTTGTTAGAACACTAGATGAATTTGTTGTTGGTTCAGCAGTAGATTTAACTAATGAAATAGAGCCAGGTAGATCTGTTTTTTCTTTTACATTACCAACTGCTAGTGAATCGTTTTCTAGCAATTTTGGAGCTAGAAACAAATTAAGAATAAATTACGACGGAAAAACTAGTAATTACTATAGCATTAGATCTTCAGTTGTAACAGGTTCCGGAGGTATAATTAATCAATATTCTGTCACGTTATCACAGCCTTTTGGGCCAGATGTTCCAGTTGCTGATATCGGTGAAGAGGTGCAGATATTTTTATACAAAGAAGAAACTGTAAATAAACCTGAGTTTGAAGGTCGATTTTTTGTAAAAATAAATAGAAATTTCTTTTTTGACCAAAACGTAGTTGAACCTTTTAGTGATAGAGAAATTGCTTACGCTGTTATAGAAGAGCAAGATACTTTTAGCGCTGTGAGAAAAGCCGATGATTCTACCAGCGTTTGGGAGGTTGGGAAAACAGAAGGAGAAAATTCTGGTCCTTATTATGTTGATCTTGGTTCAACTGAATCTAAAAACTGGTTTGAAGATGCTGACACTGCGGGTTTTAAGTTAGCAGGCTGGGACAACCCGCCAAATAATAACGATGGTACAGGTCCATATCCTGTTTTTTATGGAGACTCTGAAAACCGTATACCTGGTTATAGTCCACCAACTTTTAATGAAAACGTTTTTGGAATACAACTAAGTGGTGTTGGTAAAAACGAGTTTATAAACAAGTTTTTTGGTACTTCTCATGACCTTGATCCAGCAAGTTTTAAAACCCCAGACGGCTTACTTAAAGCTGGGGTGTATATAAGATTTTCTAACAATGACCCTGATGCTACACCAGCAAACAAACTATCAAAAGTATATAAAGTAAGAAAAGCATGGGGTAGGACTTCTAAAAGAGGTGCTCGAACTGGAGGAGGCGATTTATCTGATGCCCCGTTTTCATTACGGTACTCTATAACAGTTGAAATAGATAAACCTATAGAAGAAAGTTGGTTTCCAAAACGTAACGAATGGACTGTTTTAAACAGAGTTAATCCTTCTATACAAATTGTTGAAGAAGTAATTTCAGATGATAATAAATTATTATCTTCTATAAACCCTGCTATTTTTGAAACAGAACCTAAAGAAGGTGCTGATTTAAATTTATACTACGAAGCTTCAAACGCTATACCAATAGCTAATTATAACGATGAAAATCAAGAATTAAATTGGTTTAATTGTTATACTTATGGAAATGGTGTTGAGTCAAATAGAATTAGAGACGATTTTAATGCTGTAACAATAGATAAAGGACCAAAAGTTTCAACGGTTTTAGATGAGCCATACGCGGCTGAAAGAAGGGCTAGTGGTTTTATATTTTCACAAATATATAATTCTACATCTGGTGTAAATAAACTTAATCAATTTATACAAGCTGAACCAATTACTAAAGACGTAAACCCCACATATGGTTCAATACAGAAACTGTTCGCTAGAAATACAGATGTTATAACTCTATGTGAAGATAAGTGTTTTAAAGTTTTAGCTAATAAAGATGCTTTATTCAATGCTAATGGCAACGTTAACTTAACATCAAATAATGCTGTATTAGGCCAAACAGTTCCTTTCGCTGGAAACTACGGTATATCTAAAAATCCAGAATCTTTTGCTGAGTTTGGATTTAGAATGTATTTTACAGATAGAAACAGAGGAGCTGTTATAAGACTCTCTATGGACGGTATAACAGTTATATCAGAAAAAGGTATGGATGATTTCTTTTCTGACAACCTGAAGACTTCTAGCGTGCATTTAGGATCGTATGATGAAGATAAAGGTCTATACAACTTAACACTTAATAATTTAACTCCTTATTGGCAAAAAGAATTAAGCCCTGATCAAAAGTATAACTTAGAAGCAAATTGTGATTCTACTGGATCAACAACAGACTTGGTTACAGAAACAACTGTTTCTTTTAAAGAGAGTACAGATGGTTGGACAAGTCGTAAATCTTTTATACCAGAAAGTGGTATATCTTTAAACAACGAGTATTATACTTTTAAAAATGGTACTTTGTGGCATCATAATGTTACTGATGTTTATAACAATTTTTATGACCAACAGTACAATAGTTCTTTTAATCTTTTTGTAAACGAAGCTCCAGATACAGTAAAAGGTTATTCAACCTTAAACTACACGGGAACAAGTTCTAGAGAAATAGAATATCTATACAATAGTAATTGGTATTCTATAGCTGAAATAAATAGTAATAAGTATACTCCTACAGCAAGTAGAATTAAAAAAGACGGTTGGAGAGTTAATTATATTAGAACTGATTTAGAATCTGGTATTATAAAAGAGTTTGAAAACAAAGAAGGCAAATATTTCAACTATATAAAAGCTATGCATGTTTGCAAAACTGGTGAAGGTATTGGAGCTCCTGACACTGTTGTTTCAACACCACAAGATTATTACTTAACAACAACAATAAGCACTTCTTGTAGTTCTACTGGTATTAATTTAGATCTTGATGGTGAATTAGCGGTTTATTATTCTTTCGCAGGTGATTCAGTAAGTTCGATTATTTTATTTTCAAACTATACGTACACAAGCGGTACTACTTTTCAAAATGCTATTAATAATAACTTTTTAACATATCCATCGTTTATACAAGGAACTAGTGCTAAGTCATACTTTTACAATAAATCTGACGGAATACAATACGGTACTCAACTATATGATTCTTATACAAAACAACCTTTAAATGAACAAGTGTATATAATAACTTATAAAGAAAATAATAGTTTTGTTTCTAAGTTTAAACCTGAATTTAATCCTAATGAGTTAGATCCTAGAACTGATATTCCAGATTACTGGTACTTTATAAGAACAAACGGTAGTGGTGTTATAATAGAGGTTGTTCAATGGATTTGGATAGGCGCTTAATATAATAAAATAAAAAATGGCAACAATAAATAATTACAGTTTTTCAGATATCATATATACGATACCAGAAGGAGATTCACCGAGTGCTCAAGAAACGTCGGCTGTTATAACTATAACGCCGAACTCAGGTTACGCTATTACAGCTAGTAACTTTTCTATTGATCCAAGTTTCTCGGATCCAGCTGTTGACACGGTTGTTTTTACGCAAGACGGTAGCAATGTTTTATGCACGGTTACTTTTGCTGTTGGTTTTACAATGCCGTCAAATAATTATGACATATCGCTATGTGTTGTTGGTGCTGCTGAAGAAGTTTCTATAAGTATTAGTGGTAATATGAGAAGTGCTCAGCTTTATAATATAAACGGAAACTCTAATGAAAATACGCCATATACAGCTTCAGGTGAAGTAGGTGAAACTGTCACGCTTTTAACAAGAACATACACAGCTGTTGCTGGATATTATATTAAATACCCTGGAAAATTTACAGTTACTGTAGGGAATAATTCTAATTATGATATATCTGTTGTAGATACTTTCACAGAATCAAACGGTGTTCAATATTTAACAGAGCAAACCTGGACAGTTAAATATACTTTTACAGAAGAAAGTGTGTCGGGTGATATAATATACGCTTTTTATCGAGCGGCTTTTGAAATACCTATAATTTCAAATCTTAATGATTATTGGAGATTTTATCGTGGTGATTTCGGAAGTTATAGTTATCCACGAGAGATCAAGAGTACGTTTAATTCCTATGAAAGATATAATAATTCACCAGAAGACGGTCAAAGATCTATGTGGGCATTTCAAATCCGTATGTACCCAAATGCTAGAGCTATTATTACTGTTACAACCAACTACGATAGCAGTAGCACAGTTATATTTGATAAAATTGGTTCATCTGACAATCTAAACGCTGGAGGATCAGAGCTTGTTAATAGTGAAACATGGTTATCTCCAAGTCCATTAGATATTACTTTACCACCTGGAGTAGTAAGACCTGTATATACATTTACTTTATCTGGAGATATAGATCCATCTCAAACCAATGTTTTTACCGGCGAAGAATACGTGGATTATAACGGAGTTAATTTAACACTAACAGCTTCTTCATCAAATTCTATAACAGGTTATACACCGATTACTCAAAATCTTAAAGCATATCAAACTTTAAATAACAACTATACTATTCCAATTGATTGGGATTTAACTGTCGCTAGTGGTTCTCTTTTACCTGACACAGGTAGTTTAATTATAACAAACGCAGAGGAGTTAAACGTATTAACAACTTCTTCTGTTACAAATTCAAGTACTATACAAGTTGAACAAACAACTTCAGATATGCTAGGTGCTAAATTTAACTTAGCACCAAGCCCTAGCGATACTGATGGTCTTTTAAACGAAACTACTATAAATGCTCCGTTTGAATATGAGGTCACAGCTGTAAACTCTTCAACAGAGTTAGCTGTATCACCAAACGTAACAGTTGTAGATGACTTTACGATACAATTAAGTAAATCTAGCGGTACACAGATAGATGCTAGTAGTGTTGTTTTAACTCAAGTAGATAATAATACAGTTAATTTAAAAGCTGACATAATAGTTAATGTAACTGGTGATGAAGATATAACTTTTACTTTTGATTTAGACAGCATTTTAGAGTATATACCAGCTATAGCGTGTGATGTTCAATTTAACTCTGGTGGACCTGGTATAACAGATTACACTGTAGACTTAGATCCAGCTGGAGGTGAAGTAGTATTTTTAGTAAACGCACAAGGAGTTCAAGATAAGTTTGAAATATACCATGGTCTTCCCGTAGGTGTTAAAAAATCAACTTCAAGTATGACGGCTTCTAATAACTACGGTCCATTTGAAAATCAATTTGGAACTCCACCTCTTAATAACTTACCTGATAGTGAACCTTTAGAAAACTACGATCAATTTATAGGAACAAATAGCGGACCATCTATACCTACTAAACAGACTGAATTTAATTCTGATACAGGTAAAACAATAGCTAGTATGATTATTGGTGGGACAACATACCAACAAGTTGTGTGGTGGAAGTATACAGCTAGCGATTATTTGATCGATAATATAGCTACACTTAGAGTAACTGGACCTACTGGAACAGCTTGGGATATAGCTAGAGTTTGTCCTTAATAAATAAAAACATGGCAGATATAACATTTACTTTTACAAATCCTTTACCAGATGGCACTCAAATTACTGATGTAGCTTGGTATTTAAATAATACTACTAAAAAGGAAATTAAAATGGGTCCTATAACATCTATAGACAATGCTACAAAAACAATAGTTGTAGATGCTGAAACAGGTGTTGTTCCACCTAGCTCCAGTGATTTTATTTTCTATGTTAAAAATCCTATAGCTGGCACAGGACAGCTTAAAGGTTACTATGCTGAAGTTCAGTTTACAAATAGCTCTACAGATTACGTTGAATTGTTTTCTGTGGGTACTCAAATATTTGAGAGTAGTAAATAATGTGTAATAATAAATTATAAATTAAAGATTATGATAGGATTAATGGGAGCCGTAAAAGGAGGGCTTGGAATAGCTTCTGGTTTAATAGGAAGAGGAAAAAGAAAAAGAGAGTTAGCAGCTGCTCAGAACGAGTACAATAGAAGAAAATCTGATTTTATTAGACAAGACACATCGAATCTATATGCTAACCAAGAAAACGTATACGATGATCTAACTGTAAATCAAGAGCAAGCACAATTTGCAGCTGAGCAACAGCAGCAAGCTTTA
>Ga0213869_10003218_pt1 | contig 10934 bp, 9 predicted proteins | sample PICome_10_FD_160083 | JGI IMG/M metagenome (GOLD analysis project Ga0213869, IMG submission 160083) | Coastal seawater microbial communities near Pivers Island, North Carolina, United States - PICO132 | ecosystem: Environmental > Aquatic > Marine > Coastal | place: USA: North Carolina...
TGTGATGAAGATACTTTTTGTTTCTTCATATTATATTACTATTCTGATATCCTTATATTGTTTTCTGTATCAAACGTCTCGTGTTGTTTTTCTTACGCACGGGGCTTTTAACATACAATGAGTGATTGAGAAGTGTGTATTCACATTCGCACTAACACTTACGGAAACGTACCCATTACTAACCAAAAGATGATCTGATAGCGGTCCAGAAATTTGACAACCTTTGTCGTCGTCGAGAAATTTAATTTTATAATTTTCAACTTTGGTGTTTTTACCATTGTTGAACTTGTTGTTATGAACGTAAAGTGGAAACCACTCGTTCAATTCAATTACTCCGTATTCTGTATTCATCATATTTTAGACTATACAAGTATATCGATACTCATATTAGAACTCAAATCATTTTTACGTTTTTTATTGTGAATGAACTTAATCTAATTGAATTATTCTTACATTGAACACGGTTCACTATTAATCTACATAAGTAGATTAAGTGGATATTCGCATATCAACTTAGAATGTTTTTTTTACTTTTTGAATTTTTGATTGCTTATTTTTTAAGGGGAAATGTTTTCCCGCTTAATTCGAATATGCAAGCCCGCCCATGCCACTCATGATACGGAGGACATTGTAATTTGTCGCGTAGACACGGACCTTGGCGTCGCTCGACGTGACGGCCGCCGCGGTGAGGGTGAGCTGGAGGGTCGCGTTATCGATACGGGACATGTTGCATGTGCCAGAGGGCTGGTGCTCCTCGGGCTTAAGGCCGAAGGAGTAGACATTGATGCCTGTGGCAGGGATGTTGGTGTGGTGCTGGTAGGGCTGGACAAGATTGAAGTAGCGGCCCATGCGCTCCGAGAAACGATCATGACCGTTAAGCTGGAGCTTAGCGGAGAAGACGGGATTGAAGCCAGTGTCGACACCCGAAATACCAACGAAGTTACCGGTGGTAAGGCTGGTGTTCGAGTTAGGGAAAGTCTTGGAGGCGACGGCACCGGACGCATCGGAACGGACGGTGGCCGAGAAGTCGCCGTAGGGGGAGGAGGGGGTGCCAGTGGCCCAGGTGGTGTCGATGGCATCAGTGTAATTGAACCACTGTTTGCCAAAAGAGGAAGCCATGTCGGAGGTCGACACGTGATAATCTTTCTGGACAACCCAGACAAGTTCCTTGCAGGGGTGATTGAAGTTGAGCTTGATCTTGTTGGAGACCGAGGAAACGGACTCGTCGCCGGTGAACTGAACCTGCTCGATGAGGTATTCGTGGGAGACCTGGGCGAAGCGGCGGCGCTCGTCGGTGTCGAGGAAGATGTAGTCCGCGTAAAGCGAGGCGGCCTCGAACGAGGGGGTCGCGACGGTGCCGGCGGAGTAGTAGCAATCCGAAGCAGCACGGAACTCGAGGTTGATCTTGACCTCGTGGTACTGGAGAGCGATGAGGGGGAGGGCGAGTCCGGGGTTACGGCAGAACCAGAACTCGAGGGGAATGTAGAGATCAAGCTCGGGGACGAGACCCTCGGTGACAACCTGGGTGAGGGTGGGGACGTTACCAATCATGTTCTGGTAGCCAACCTTCTTGCCCTCAGTCTGGGTGAGCTCGTTCCAGATGTGCATCCAGTCACCGTAGTGCTTGTCAATGCGCTGGCCGCCAATCTCGACCTCGGCGTACTTGATAAGATTGTGGCCGAGGTAGTTGAGCCAGCGGAATTTAGCACCAGTCGCGGTGGCATCAACCTGGGGGATGGTGACCTGAAGGTAAACACGCGAAAGAAGATCACCATTACGGGAGATGGTGCATGTTACGCGCTTGCCGAAATCGGCAGAGCCGTTGAAGGTCTGCTCGATGGACTCCATCGAGAAATTAGTGTGGCGTCTGTAAACCACCTTGAAGAAAGTGATCTGAGGATTGCCGGTAAGGTAGATATCCTGGGCGCCATAGGCTACGAGCTGCATTAAACCACCACCCATTTTGTTTGCTTATAATATATAGAAAAGAAAAAAAAACTGAAAAAAAACACACTTCAAAATGACGACATGTAGAAAACATGAGTCGCTGATAGGAGTGTGATCGTAGAAATAAAAATGATGAATACACTAAATACCATGTTTCTTACACTAAAGTTATCAAATCTCCAACATGGGTCATCAGCGTGAAAGCCTCACTTTTTATCAATCACAAACTTCAACTTCTTGAGAGTTTTTTGAGAAATTTCTTGTGACTTTTTCATATTCTCGATATTACAAGATTCATCACCGCAATTATCGTAATTCGCAGTTAGATTATTAAAATCTTGAGATGTTCGCCTCCATCTTCCGAGATGATGAGTGTAATATTCCGGAGAATTAAGCTTTTTGACCACGAAATCTTTAATAAACTTGACAATCATATTCTCATTTACCTATCATATAACTCTCATATTAACTCATTTTATAAACCATTTTATCTTTATATTTCAAGTTTTTCTATGATCACTTTAGACAATTGCGAAAGTTCAATATTAGTTGGATCGTTACGATAATCATCTATGTAGTAGACCTTTTTGATTCCTGCAGAAATGAGGATTTTGAAGCAATTAACGCACGGAAAATGAGTAATGTAAGCAATAGAATCGTTCAAAGAGATTCCTTGTTTTGCCGCGTGAGCGATTGCATTTTGTTCTGCATGTATAGTTGCTTGTTCGTGTCCATCACGAATAATGGAAATATGAGGAGCACCACTAAAAAAACCATTATATCCCATCGAAAGAACACGATTATCTTTTACAATCACGCAACCGACATGAAGTCTTTCACAAGGAGATCTTGAAGATGCAAGAAGCGCCATTGAAGCAAAGTATTCATCCCACTTTATACGATCATTTCCATCACATTTGTTACAGATTAGCTTAACAGAGCCTATGAAAGTATTCATATCTAGCCTTTCTCATAGTCTTGTTGATAAATATGTTTTTATATTATTTTGAAAGGATTATAGTGTATAACCTTATATGATTTTGAAAAATGATTCATGAAATCATAATAGTAGCTAGAGTTGGTGAGTGAGTGAGTGAGTGAGTGAGTGAGTGAGTGAGTGTTGGTGAGTGAGTGAGTGAGTGAGTGTTGGTGAGTGAGTGAGTGTTAGCTAGAGTTGGTGAGTGAGTGTTAGCTAGAGTTGGTGAGTGTTGGTGAGTGTCGGTGAGTGTTGGTGAGTGATACTAATGTCTTATTTAGATTGCTTGTCGGCTGATCTTTTGATTATTATTTATGAATTCAACGTATCTCATCGCAAAGACTTCGCTCCAAGCTTAAATCTGGTCAAAATAGAGGGAATTAAAAGTCGATTGAGACACATCGATAACCTCGGTGACTATATTGAGCATGCTTATAGATCCGAAATTGAAGATCCGGGATATTTTGTCAAAATGCTTTCGAAATGTGCTTGCTGTCCTAGACATGCAATCAATCGCCCTTCGTCGATACATGATGTTGTCGTAGAAACAGAAACAGTTTCACCGTTCAAGGTATATACATGCGAATGTCCATGTAGATCAAATGCACGTTGGATTATAAGAAGTTGTACGTGATTATTAGATTGCGTGAAGATTTCGTGAATTATTAAATATATATATACTTAATGAGATGAATATCACAGAAGACTATTTTAAAAATTACGAAGATGAAAAAAAGATTGACGAAAAATTCATAAACTTTCATACAAACAAAAAAACATTCAATATAGTCTTGAATACATTACATCGTAATCTCACGCATGAAACTGTATCAAATTTTCGTGTTAAGTTTGACGCTAACTCTGGACAGTCCGAGAGGATTCCGGTGCACTTGAATAGTAACGCAAATATATCGGGGGATAATGTTAACGGTTTTACTTTTGAAGGAATATCATACGAGCCGTATAATCCAAACCGACATTCGGGAGAAATCATAGGTCATTTCATGAAAGACTACAAAAATGAGACGGGAATATTGGTTCAAAAGCGTTTCTCTGATGTCAAAGAGATCGGCAAAATTCGCATCGAAGTTCCGAAAACTATGTTATCAGTGAATCCTAGTTTTTTATACCTTCATTTCGATGAGTTGTCTGGTTTTTCAAATACTTACTTGCCGAATGGAAATGCTATAACATTTTGTGCTTACTCAAAAGAACATACCGACCATTATATCTTTGAAACTCGACATCCATTATATTTTGATTCATATAATTTACAGACGCTTACATTTGAAATTAGTTTTCCAAAGGCAACTGTTTTGAAAGACTATGCAACCATTTTCTATGCCCAAATCAATAATTCGAGTCATCTTGAGCTAGTGACACCAAACATGCCATCAATGTTTGCAGTGGGAGATGAACTGATTTTCGAACTAGGAACAAAAATAGTTGTAAATGTTGACAATATTCCGCACGTTGTCTCGGTCATTGATGGATATATTGATAATTCCCATGTGATTTTAAGAACATTTGATGGAGAACTTGTAAATTCATCAAACACTATTAACGGTAAAACAACAATCGATTTTGGAACACACGATTTTCTCATTGCAACTGCGTCTGGAGGTATTGATACGTCCATATACGAAAAATTCGAGTTAAAAATGAAATCATTGGTTTTTCCATATACAATGAACGATATAAATATAACACCTATTACATCCGTTTTGACTGATTACATTATATTCAAAGAGCGTGAATACGTTTTAACCATGAAGAATGTTAGAAATCACATAATGAATTTCGAGACGAAATTCGGACTAGTTGATGCGTTTTCAGATTATATTCAAGAAAACGATATCCACATGGCGTATTTATCTTATCAAATTGTAAGCACACTAAAAGTAATAAATTTTTTACTGGAACATATGACTCGTGAATTGGTAAACCCTTCGAAAGTTTCGCTGATGTTATCACAAAGTATGATTGAAGATGAAGAATTCTTGTTTACAAATAGCGAAAGTATTGCTGTAACTATACTGAAAGTCTGTGAACATTACAAGGTCAATATGATGAAGTATTCAAAATATATTGACAAAGCGATCGTTTCCTTAACGAATCATAATTATATAGAAGAACAACTAAGATCCTTTGATATGTTTTCGAAATCGGCACTTGTTCTTCATAAAGATCTCGAGTTGAACAAATATGCGGGTTATAATATCTTTGAAAAAGCGTTCACGCAGGAGGAGTTGAAAGAACGTCGTTCCGTGATTATACCTTCCAACGATAATACAAAAATTCGTAATCGCGAGTTAGGATCTATGACAAAGATATGTTATGAAGGAAACAATGAATTACTGATACAAAACATTGCGACAACTCGTAAAATACTGAGAAATGTAATTTTCGAATTCAATGTAGATAAGGAACAGGAATGTCTCCTTCCAATAGAAATAAAGGAATACGAAGATAGTTTGACAACTTTCGGTAAGTTGGACACAGAATCTAGAATTATCTATTTGAATAAACACTTTGATATGGATTTTCTTGAAGGTTCATTCAAGTTGAATGGTAATGCTGTGAATGCTTATACAAATTTTTTGATTTGTGCTTTGAAATCGATTCTGTGTTCATCAGAATTCACATTCAAACAAAATATGGTTATTGATACTCTGTTTGTTAGCGAACTTGAAGAAATTTGTTTAGTGAATATAAGTTCAGTCTTTATTAGTGAAGCAAATTCGAATTCAGAAAATATAATCATTGAAACCAATGATAATGTCATAGATTTTAAGGAATCTGAAACAATTACCATCCATCACTTGGATTGTGATGTCCCTAAAAAAGATGGGATGAACAAAGTATCATGCAATAATGTCTCCTTATCCCTTACGGAAGATAATCGACTTGATTGTTTTCTTTCATTTGGAAAATCAGTAACAACTGGAATTCTAACCGTTTCTTCCAAATTGTTTTTGGATGATATCGAAGTGGAAATGGTTGATAACATAATCAAAGTTGGTAAAAGAGTGATGGATAAATCTTTCAAATTTGAAACACCATTAACGAAGAATATGAGTCATATTCGTTTAGAAACAAGTTATTTTTTTTCAAGTTTCAAAGAGAAAAAAGCGACCGTTTCAACAAACTATAATGTAAAAAATACAGTCAACTTCGCAAATTTGCCTAAGTTACACGAAGAAAAAACAAATATTATCGAAAACGTTTCGATCATGGATGAAACGAATTCTTTTGTGGGAGATCGTGTGTTTATCAATCCATTGAGCTCGTCGCCTCCACTTGATCCTTCTGGAAATATAGATTATACTACACTTGATTTGACAATGCAAGACACGTACACAATCACTTCAATAGGCAGTGATTCTTCTGGAAACAGTTTAATTGAAGTAGATCAAACAGTACTTAGTGCTTTCAATAACACTGATTTGTTAGTAACAAACAAAGGACGTGATCACTACATCAAGATCTTCAACCCGAAAGCGCAAATTGATCTTTCTATTGAAATAGTTGTCTAATTTACCGGTTTCAATCGTTTTAAAATAGATTGAATTTGCAACAAAGACACGCCGAATTGTTTCTCGTCTTTTGGTTTCTGTTTGATTTGTTCGGTCTTTTTCAAAGAAATCCCTCTTAATAATTCGGCTTTTGGCCTTTGATTCAAGTTATCCATTGCCATTTTTTGTTTGATGGCGTCCATTGGTATCCCCATTTTCAACATCTTTTGATACTTTTCAGGCAAATCTTCGTTTGTTCCTTGCAGTTTCTGCATTTCAGTGGAGGGTCGAAAATCAAAAGCATTATCGATTTCGTGTTTTTTCAACTGTAAAACCTCGAATTTTACATTGAATTCCGTTTCATCTATAATTTGCTCTTCTTCGAGCTTTAGAAAAGCAATGATGTCAACCACTTCGTATCTTTTAATGATGGGATCACTTTTATTTTTGTTCAGATTATAAAATTCACACGATTCATTGAAATACCCAAAGAACGAATTCTTCTTCGTCACTTTCAATTTCTTCATAAGATTCAGCAAATCATTGTTTGAAGTATTGAAAAGAAACCATGTTTTCTCAGATCTCGTTATTGACACATCATTCAATTGAAAAATAAAGGGTTTGTTACCAGTCATGATCATATATTCTTTTGAAGACTTTGCGGATTTTACTAAACATCTTCGTAGTCCCTTTTGACTTTTGAGGTCAAACATTATAGATACTATATATAAATCTTCATATGTAAGATATATTTAGACGATTATGTTTATATGAAAAAAAGTCAAAGCTTATAGTTTAAAGATTTTTGAAGGTTTTTTCATAATTCTAAATCAAAAAAAAAGAAAATGGTTTGAGAAAGTGAATAGAGTCGTCAGTATTATTGAATAGAATCGAATTATAAATTATGGCGGATTCTCGTGAAAAGCAGCACATTTCTCTCGTTGTTACAGGTCATATCGATGCGGGCAAGTCTACCACAACCGGTCATCTTATTTTCAAACTTGGCGGTATCAATGCTCGTGACATGGCTAAACTCCAGGAGAAGGCTGATGCTAATGGAAAATCTAGTTTCGCATTCGCGTATTATATGGATACTAACAAGGAAGAGCGTGAGCGTGGTGTAACTGTTAACTGTAACACAAAGGAGTTTTACACAGATTCTTATCATTATTCTATTGTAGATGCCCCCGGTCATCGCGATTATGTGAAGAACATGATTTCTGGAGCTGGCCAGGCTGATGCTGCTCTCATCCTCATTCCCGCTGAAAAGGGTGGCTTTGAGGCTGCAATTGCCAAGGGAGACCGTGCTACGGGTGAAGTCGAAGGGCAGACGCGTCAGCATGCTCGCCTACTCGCTCTTCTTGGTATCGAAAAAGTAATTGTCGGTATTAACAAGATGGACTCTTGCGATTGGTCCCAGACACGTTTCGACGAGATTAAGAAGGAGATGAGTGCCATGCTTCAGCAGTGTGGAATGAAACCCAAGAAAATTCCTTTCATTCCTTATTCTGGATTCAATGGCGATAATCTCACAGAGCCTACCGACAAGATGCCTTGGTATGATGGATGGACTGCGAATATTAACCCTACAACTCAGATCAAGGGCGTAACACTTCTTGATGCTCTAGAGAAGTTCGTGACCCCACCCAAGCGCATCATCGACGCACCTCTTCGTATCCCTGTATCTGGTGTTTATAACATCAAGGGTGTAGGTGCGATTATTACCGGTCGCATTGAACAGGGTGTTGCCAAGGTTGATGATCCGCTTTCATTTGCACCCAATAATATCACAGGATGTAAGATGTTTTCGATGGAAATGCATCATAAAAAATTCACAGAATGCTTGCCCGGTGATAACATCGGAATGTCCATCAAGGGTCTTGTAAAGGATAATATGCCAAAGGCTGGTGATGTAATCTACAAGACTACGGATGGAATTTGTAAGCCGGTTAAGAAGTTCACAGCAATGGTTTCCGTTCAGGATCATCCGGGTAAGCTAAAGCCCGGTTTCTGTCCTATTATTCACGTTCGGACCGCAAAGTGTTCTTGTAAGATGACAGAGATCAATTGGAAGATGGGTAAGAAGACTGGTGGAACTAAGCTCGAGAAGCCGGAGTCTCTTGAACGCGGAGAGAATGCCGAAGTGGTATTTGAGCCATCTAAACCATTCTTCCTTGAGACATATGACAAAACACCTGGACTAGGACGCATTGCGGTCATGGACTCGAATTCTCTTGTGATGCTAGGAAAGGTTCTTGATGTTGAATACGAAGATTAACAATTATCTACTGAGCCATAATTGTTTTGCTGCTTTTCTGTAGTAACCATATCATCAATCTCTTTATCGTATTCTTTTTTATCCTGTTTCTTATCCTTCACCTTCTTAAAAGCCCCGTGCGTAAGAAAAACAACACGAAACTTTTATAGTGACATTTAAGTCACCTTCATCTCTCCTTGCCCGAAGGATCGAGAGACAAAATATGTATTTCGTAGATACCTAGGTTTATAAACGGTTTTCATCTCATAGTTGTAAGCCATGACAATGTGTCTAATGTTATAATTGAAAAAATCATATAAAAAGATAAAACAACATATTATTTGAAGAACAATGCTTGTGAAATTTTTCAAGGATATTTTAAAAAAGCATTTTGTATCACCTGAGTATTACACTCAACATCTTGGTCGTTGGGGTAAATCCAGACAAGATTTCAACAATCTAACCGCAAACTATGACCATTGCGGTGATGAACTTTGTAATATTGTCAATATGAAAAAATCGCAAGAAATGCCAAAAAAACCTCTCAAAAAGTTAAAGTTGTTGATTAACGAAAAAAATAATATTTCATAGTATAAATGATTGTTTTGATTTGTGCTTCTATTGCCGTCGCTTCTTTTTTCTTCTGTTTGTTTTTCTACAAATGAATTAATTCTACAAAAATGATGAAAAAACGACCTTGAAACTCTATATGAATTCACAACAAATTTACTTGAAGAAAATGAGTTATGTGCCCGAGTTTGTGGCACTTTACGAGATCAACCCTTTTATTATCTTGGCATTAGACAACGAAAGTATTCGTGTTGCTGTCAAAGACTACCTTGAAGGTGGTAAGAAAAAGGATGTTATTATAAAGATGTACGGATCAATTGGAAACTGGGATACTTCTAAAGTGACTGATATGAGTGATCTATTTGAATATGATGTTTATTTTAATGAAGATATTTCAGATTGGGATACTTCTAAGGTGACTACTATGAAATATATGTTTTATTGTTCCGATAGTTTCAATCAACCTATTGGAAAATGGGATACTTCAAGTGTGACTAATATGATGGGTGTGTTTTGTTGTATTACAAAATTCAATCAACCAATTGGTGATTGGGATGTTTCTAATGTATCTAATATGACTGTTATGTTTTATGGTGCTAAAAGTTTCAATCAAGATATTTCCAAGTGGAATACTTCTAAAGTGACTTATATGGACGATATGTTTCGTGATTCTATTAATTTCAATCAACTAGTTGGAGAATGGGATACTTCTAATGTGACTACTATGGAATGGATGTTTCATAGTGCTAAAAGTTTCAATCAAGATATTTCCAAGTGGGATACTTCAAAAGTAACTAATATGGAAGGTATGTTCTTTAATGCTCATAATTTCAATCTGGAAAATGCCCCTTGGTATCCAACACCACTTCAACATTTAGGTAAAAGAAAATGGTTATAAGAAAGTAAAATAGCCATTCGTTTTTTTACAAAAATGATGAAAAAACGACCTTGAAACTGTATATTATTTCACAACAAATTTACTTGAAGAAAATGAGTTATGTGCCCGAGTTCGTGGCACTTTACGAGATTGTTCCTTACATTCGTAATTGTCCATTAAACAACGATACAATTCGTAATGCTGTTTATTTTTACCTTCAAGGTGGTAATAAAAAGGATGCTATTATCAAAAAATATGGTAAAATCGGAGATTGGAACACTTCAGAAGTTACTGATATGTCTAAACTATTCTGTAGTTGCCATGATTTTAATGAAGACATTTCAAAATGGGACACTTCTAATGTAAATAATATGAAAAAAATGTTCTGTATGGCTGGAATTTTCAATCAACCTATTGGTGATTGGGATGTTTCTAAGGTGTTTGATATGGAAGATATGTTTTGTATGACTGACAATTTCAATCAAACCATTGAAGACTGGGATACTTCTAATGTGTCTAATATGAGAGGTATGTTCGCAGGTGCTGAAAGTTTCAATCAACCAATTGGTATTTGGGATGTTTCTAAAGTGACTGATATGAGTTATATGTTTTCTGGCACTAGTAATTTTAATCAACCTATTGGAAAATGGATTGTTTCTAATGTGACTAATATGGAATATATGTTTGGAAGTGCTAAAAGTTTCAATCAATCTATTGGTAAATGGAATGTTTCTAAATTGACTTATATGGGATATATGTTTGGAGGTGCTAAAAGTTTCAATCAATCTATTG
>Ga0213869_10003220_pt1 | contig 10929 bp, 4 predicted proteins | sample PICome_10_FD_160083 | JGI IMG/M metagenome (GOLD analysis project Ga0213869, IMG submission 160083) | Coastal seawater microbial communities near Pivers Island, North Carolina, United States - PICO132 | ecosystem: Environmental > Aquatic > Marine > Coastal | place: USA: North Carolina...
ACAAAAATCGATAATTTATATTTAGATTGTAATTCTATCATTTATGACTCAGTGCATGAACTACAAAAAAGAACTACAAATTTTAATTCATCCCCAGAAAATGATAAACTCATTATTAAACAGGTATGCGATAAATTAATTTATTATATTAATATAATCGGACCATCAAAAACGGTGTATATTGCGTTTGATGGTGTTGCACCAGTAGCAAAATTAAATCAACAACGAAAACGGCGATATATGTCCTGGTATAATAATAAATTAATAACAACTATCAAAAATGGTAAAAATATTGGTGATTATAACGATAATAATAACAATTGGAATACCAGTGCGATTACGCCTGGCACGATTTTCATGAAAAATTTAGGATTAGAAATCAAGGATGTTTTTGTAGATAACAAAAAATTCACATCATCAGAAAATAAATTTATAAATAACTTGAATGTTATTGTCTCTGCTACGGATGAACCAGGCGAAGGCGAACATAAAATATATGATTATATACGAACAAATAAAGATTATCATTCTAACACTTCTACTGTTATTTATGGATTAGATGCTGACCTTATTATGTTAACAATGAATCATTTACATATTTCAGATAAAATGTTTTTATTTCGTGAAACTCCTAATTTTATTAAAACGGTTGATAATACATTAAATCCAGATGAATTATATTTAATGGATATTCCTACTTTCGCAAACAGTATTATTCAGGAATTATCAAATGATTCTACATCAAATGATTCTACATCAAATGATACAAATAAAAGTAGTAATAAAAATAAAATAACCGATTATATATTTATTTGTTTCATGTTAGGGAATGATTTTATGCCTCATTTTCCAGCAATTAATATTAGAAATAATGGCATTGAAAAACTCATTACTAGTTATAAAACTGTTATTGGAAATACATCAGAATCATTAACTATTAATAATGGAAATAATGGGCAAGAAATTGTATGGAAAAATCTTAGAAAATTTATTAATCATTTAAGCATTAACGAATTAGATTTTATTAAAAACGAATATAAACGCCGTGATAGACAAGAAAAAAATTTATCTTATAATAATTCAAATAATTCAAATAAAAAAGAAGAAGACGACCTATTACTGATTCCAATGAAAGACCGTTCTATTGAAAAATACATTAACCCTTTTGAATCTGGTTGGAGAGACCGTTATTATACTACATTATTTGATATTCGTATTAATGATGAACGCTGTAAAGAAATATGTATTAATTATCTAGAAGGTCTTGAATGGACTATGACGTATTATTCATCTGGTTGTATGGATTGGCGATGGACATATAAGTATGATTACCCTCCTTTGTTAAGTGATTTAATCAAATATGTTCCTTATTTTGATACTAATTTACTTGAATATAAAGAAAAAAACCCTGTTTCTGAATTAGTTCAATTAAGTTACGTATTACCTCAAAGTAGTCATAATTTACTCCCGCAAGCAATACCTCCATTATTAAAAAAGGAATGGTTTGATAATGATTGTAGATTTAAATGGTCTTTTTGTAAATATTTCTGGGAATCTCATGTTTGTTTACCAGACATTCCAATTCACGAATTAGAAAAAATTATTCATAAATAATTAAAATAGAATTTATTAATTTATTATTTTATAAATTATAAATTACTTTTATCAATAACACAACTCTTCGAGAGTTTCCTGATAAGTTTAGTAAGGTTATGTTTATCACCACTCATCGTTTCACTATATATTTTTAAATACTTATCATTGTAAGACGAAGTATAATCACTGAAACTAGGGTACTTTTCTGACCATTCTTTTAGGAGTTTAAAATTCTTCTTTTCAACAGTGCGAATTGCATTAATTATTTTACTATGCCCCGCATCTTCTTTTTCCCAAACCCCATTCTCTTTAATATAAATGATCCCCCTTTTAAAATCACTACAATGAAAGGGTCGAGAGAAAATACTAATAAGATCCATATGCCCGAATATATTTTTAAACATACATTCAACATACCCTAATTTATCCATATTTTCTAAATCTGTTAAATTCAGTTGAATTGATTCCATAAAATCAGATAAATTCATGGCGTCCTTACACTGTTCATTGAGAAATACCTGAAGATTAAAGGTTTTATTATTGGAATTTATCATGGTATTATTATTAGAGTTGCTTATATTTGTATTATTCGGTGTACTATTAATATTTTTACAGACATCCATAATTTCTTTTAAAGCATCAGTATTATTTTTAATAATATCTAGTATTAAAGTTTTCATATTAGGTTCATCACCATTTGTATTTTGATTCACAATTATATTTTCATTATGAATTATATTTTCATTACATTTTTTTTTATGATTATAGAGACTTTGTCTAAATGAATATTCTTTATTACATTTTATACAAGTATAAATTTTCGGCGTTTTTTCGGCGTTTTTTTGTAAGTCATTGTAAGTATTTATATGCTTTCGTGTAGTTATATGCCGATTCCAATTACTTTCTTTGCTTGATATAAAATCACATTTTTTACATTCATAATTTTTGGCGTTTTCGGCGTTTTTATTTGTAAACATTTGTAAGTATATTATACTTACATAAAAAAACGCCTAAATACTTTTTAATTAATATTTTAAATTTCAATAAAAAGTTATCATCACACATATTTTATTTAAAAATCAAAAACAGACCATTATGGTCTCAGTCACTTTTTTCACATTTTTTCTTCATTCCTTTTCTGAAAAATTGAAAAATGGACATTTTATAAATGTCCAAAAATGGATTTTGTAGAACAGATTGAACCTAAAATTTTTGAATTTTCTTTAAGTAGGAAAATCATTAATATATATTATTTCTAATGTTTCAAACTTTTATTTTTTAATTTTTTATATTTTTTTAATGTGTTTCTCTTTTTTTTAATAATTGTGTTTTTATTTGTTTTTTTTATTTTGGATTGTTCTTTTTTAATTGATTTACCACCAGTTTTTAGTTTTCTTTTAAGACGTTTCAGATATTCTTTTTCTAATGTTTTTCTATTCCATTTAGATATTATCTTTGCTGGTTCCTTAAATTCATTAATTAATGTACTTTTAATTTCATCATCACCTTTTGGGATAATATATTTTTTACTCAGTTCTTTTTCACTCAGTTCTTTTTCACTCAGTTCTTCGTCTTCTGGTTCATCTTCGTCTTCTGGTTCATCTTCGTCTTCTATATATTTTTTTAATTTTCCATCACACGACAAAAATTGGTCTTTATATGTTGGTATAGAAAAGTTATTTATTTTGCTTATTTCATCAGTTGTAAATCCAAAATAATTATATAAATCAGCGACATCTTTTATTTTAATATCTTCTGGAATAATTGGTAAAAATAATGATGTTTTTATATTGAAGTTATTTCCAATAATCTTGGTTGAATTTGCTATAAAATGAAATAATGGTGATTGTATAAATTGTAAAGTATTTTTGGATGGATTAATAATACCAATAGGAGATTGTGTTATCCCATATTCTCCATTTTTGTCATAGAATACATAATTATAACTTCCTATCCCATTAATTATTAATTTTGGAATATTAAAAAATTTGTGTTTTTTGTTAGACATACATATTTTTACACCGTTTGAAATAATTCCATGTATATTTTTGTATTTTGAACCACTTATTTTTTGAGCATGCATTTCACTATCTAATTTTAATTCTATATTTCCATTTTGACCTTTGTTTCTAATTTTTTCCATTATATTTAAACCAAAATTCGGTATAAAATCATTCGGTTTAATTATTAATTCATACTGGATTCCTCGTGTATCGATTATTTTACTTTTATATAATAAATCATTTGGTGTATTTTGTATTATTATAAAATCAACATTTATCATAACAGACATTAATTTATGAATTGCATCAATAGAATACATTTTGATAAATAATATTTTATTTTTTGTATAGATTTCATTCATATTTGTTTGGGTATGTTGTATTTTGTGATTTGGTATTCTATACACTGGTGGATGTATAAAAAGTAAATATCCATTTGTAATTAACCAACTACTCAACGCTAATTTAGAAAAATAAACATAAATATTTTTATCACCCTTATGTTTTATTCCATCTGAGTTATATGGCGGATTACCCATTATAATATCAAATCCAATAAAATCATTAGGTAGTTTAAATTCATTTTTCACATCCATTTTCAAAGTGTCACCTTCATAAATGTTTAAATTATAAGTATCGCCGCAAAATATTTTTTTATAAATAAATACATTTTTAGGGGTGAGTTCAGACGCATATAACATCTTTTCCAAAATATGTTTTCTTCTTTCTTCTTCATTTGGTAATTGTGCCGCCAATCCTTCCATCAATTTCTTATAAAGAATAATTGGGAAATTTCCAATGCCAACTGCTGGGTCAAACCATTTAAACTTTTTTTCGGTAAATATGCTTTTATTATTATGTTCTTTTTTATATGATTCGTCTAATTTATTCAATATCTCTTCCACTAATGGTATAGGTGTAAATACTTCACCATAATCTTTTTTTTCTTTTTCTTTTGGTTTTAATTCACTATTAATATATTTTAATAATTCAGCAGGTTCATGAATTGTATAATAATGTTTTTTTTGTGCCATAATTATTTTATTTATTATTAGTTTATCAACGGAACTATTTATTGAATCTAATATTTGATTAATTATAGTTTCATTATAAATTTCTTTAATATTACCAGTTAAACGCCCATTTAATATTTTCAAAAATATTTCTTTTTGCGTTATATCATTATAAACTTCATTTTTTAAATATTCAATATCATCTATTACATTAATATTTTCCTCTTTTTCTTCATTACCAATTAAAATACATTTAGAACCATCTTCTGAATAAAGTGTAAAAATATTTAATAATGTAATAAATTCTGATAATATTTCTGATGCTTGTTTTTTAATATTTTCCTCTTTTTCCTCTTCTTCCTCTTCTTCCTCTTCTTCCTCTTCTTCCTCTTTTTCCTTTTCTTTATCTACCTTATTGCGCAATCGACCAGGGGCAATACTTTCCTCTTCTGTCGGTTCTTGTGTTGGTTTAACTTCTTCTTTTTTCGATAAATTAATTCTTTTTAGAGTTTTGCGAAGTTTATTTAATTTATCCATATCAAAAGATAAGTTTTCAATTGCTTTTTTCATATTTTTTACATTTTTGTTCCATGACGCATATAATTTATTAAATAATTCCGAAACAAATAATTCCCTTTCATGTTCTGTTGGATTATCACCATATTTATCATGTAGAACATCATCGTCAATATTTATCAAATCTGTTATTTGTCTATATTTTTGAATATCTGTTTCATCCTCATTTTTTTTACTTATATTTTCACTAAATAAATTAACATTTGTTAATGATCGTTGTGGGTTCATATCAACCATAAATCCAAACTTTTTTTGAGCACAATATTCATTTATTTCACACGGCGCAGAAACAACCTCTGTCATAGATCTGAATAACATTTGAAAAATAGCATCTTCACTAGATGCGGAATTCCATAATGTAACTATATCTACATTTCGTAGAGAAATTCCTAATTGTAATCTATTACCTGCCAAAATAATCAAATTATTTTCTTTTATTTTTCCATCCTTTATTTTTTTCTCAATATTTTCAATATCTTTTTTAATTTCACGAGGATTATTCATGTAAGTAACATTATTAATTGTTTTACCTTTTTTTCCTTTATTTTCAATATCAACCGCCACAAAAAAATGATAATTTGTTTTAATGTCCTTAAACTCATTTGTACTTGTTAATAATTCGATTAAAGCATTCACTTTATTTTTAATTTTACCAATTCCAACAGGTAAAAACCATAGTTGAGATGTATTATTATTTTGTTGTAATGTCCTACAATTATTTAAACAAATATTTTTAATGCGCGGCATTATCCCCCTTGTTCTATAAAATGATTGTTCAGCATAATTTTCATTTTTATTTGGATAACCAAAATAATAACGCATCATTTCTTTTATTTGTTCTTCATTTTCAAAATTATTCCCCTTTGTTGCAAATAATTTATTCATATCCCATCCAAAATCTGTATCTCCTATTTTTTTTTTTTCAAAATTTAAAAACTCTTTGTCCCATAAAGAGGTAATTAAATAAGGTTTAGGATACATCGCATATTCATTTTTTAATTTATCTATCAAAGATACTCCTGATTTATCTCCAAAGTATTCTAATGTTTCATTATAATTATCAGTTCCAAATTGGTTTTTAATAGGATTATTGTTTATAGTATCTTTTGTAAGAGTTTGCATTATTTTAATATCATTCATATCCCACGACAATTTACAATTAGGTTTAACTTTATATTCTTGTAATGGTTTATTATACGTTGCGGTCACATAAACCTTAACGGTATTTGTTATAGTGCTATTTAATGTCTCCACTATTTTTTGTGCGATTACAGTACTCATTCCAAAGTGTGCCTCATCTAAAAACATTACATTTATATCAGGAATTCCACCAAATAAATTTGTAATACGAGTTTTTATTGTTTTTATATGTTTGTCGTCTGTGTATTGTGTATCTTCATCTTGGATGTCTTCAACGCTTTCATCCAATTTACTCTCTTCTCCATCTTCAATCGCTAATAATTTTTCTGCTTTACTATCTTTCCAACCTAATTTTTGTTTAGAAATTATAATAACACAATGTTTATGTTCACTACATTTTTTTTTTATATCTGTCAGTGAAACATCACTAGTGTATGCAATAGTTCCAATATTTAATTGTTGAAACTCAATATAATTATTAAAAATATCTTGATACTCATTGAATGTTTCATTTGGAGCAGGTGTCATCATTAAAAAATTAAATTTTTTTTCAGGATTTGTTATCTCATTTTTTGTTATCTCATTTTTTTTCACATATTCAAGTATTGTTCCCGCCATTATATAAGATTTTCCAGATCGTGGAATAGCGCCAACCAATATATTTTTTTCATCATTTTCAATTAATTTATTTATTTTTCGTATAAACAAATCTTGATGAAATCGTGGAATAAAAATCTTTTTTAATACTTTCAAGTAATTTGTTTCAAAATCAATAATATCATCGGGAGTTTCTAAATAATTATACTGTTCTAATAATTTTTTTAATTTAAAATAATAATTTTGTAAATCATTAATGTCATATATATGTTCATAATTTCCACCAGGATTAATATATTTGATTAAAATATTACTTGAACTATGTTGTGATTTAAAATGTGTAATTGCGTCTTTTTTATCCTTTACAAAAATATATACTTTTATCAATCTATTTTCTTTTTCATGATCTCTTATCAACGCACATAATTTACCAATATCATATTTACTAATTTCCTTTTCTGTTTTAAAATATTTAACAGAAATAAAATATAACTCTTCTCTATTATCATTAACTTTATTCACAAATGTTATATCTGAGTAACCCCCAGAATTTCCACTTCTAACTGATTGTGATAAATACCCATCTGGTGTTTTATTTAATGCGGAACCATCCCAGCAATTTGTTCGGAACTCTATAATTGATTTATTTGGGTTTTCATTAATAATATATGATGTTTGCAATTGGTTGTCTTTTGAAGGTAATGTTAAATCCGTTACACCAAATTTAATACATAAATCCCATAAACGTTCATAATAAAATCCTTGTGATGATCTATCTTCAGTTATATCTTCTTCAGTTACCTGATCAGAAACATATATTATTTTGTCTAAAATATCTTCTTTAACATTATTACTATTTTTTATTTTGGTTTTTATAAATTTAAGAACACTTTCTTTACCAAAACCTTTTAATTTTGTTTTTTCAAAAATTTCTTCTAAATTCATATATTTTATATAATAAATGAATATAAAATATATATTTAACCTAATCCTAAATCATAATAAAATACTTTTATCAATAACGCAACTCTTTGACAGTTTTCTGATAAGTTTAGATAGGTTATGTTTATCACCGCTCATAGTTTCACTATATATTTTTAAATACTTATCATTGTAAGACGATGTATAATCACTGAAACTAGGGTACTTTTCCGACCATTCTTTTAGGAGTTTAAAATTCTTCTTTTCAACAGTGCGAATTGCATTAATCAGTCTAGTATGCCCCGCATCTTCTTTTTCCCAAACCCCATTCTCTTTAATATAAATGATCCCCCTTTTAAAATCACTACAATGAAAGGGACGAGCAAAAATACTAATAAAATCCATATTCCCGAATATATTTTTAAACATACATTCGACATAACCTAATTTATCCATATTTTCTAAATCGGTTAAACTCAGTTGAATTGATTCCATAAAATCAGATAAATTCATAGCGTCTTTACACTGTTCATTGAGAAACACTTGAAGATTAAAGGTTTTATTATTGGAATTAACCATGGTATTATTATAATTAGTAATGTTATTTGTTTTACAAACTTCGATCATTTTTTCTTGTATTTCATTACTGTGTTTTTGAGAGTCAGTATTATTTTTAATCATATCTAAAATAATGTTTTTAAAATCAGTATTTTCTTTTATAAGTAGGTTAATTTTATAATCGGTATTTTCATTATTATTTGATGTTATATTATTAATACAATTTTTTTTATGTTTCCATAAACCTACACGAGATTTATATAATTTATTACATATTTCACATGGATAATCTATAATTATATCGTTTTTTTTGTTAACAAAATCTCCATTTATGTTAACAATGTGTTTATTCGTTTGAATATGTTTATTATAATCGGTTTTTTTATTACTATAATAATCACAATTTTCACAAAAATAATTATATTTCGACATTTTCGTTTTATTTGTTAACATATCTCTAATATATGTTAACATAAAAAATCTCCTAAATCTTTTTAATTAATATTTAATAAATTTTATTAAAAAAATTATCATGACAAATATTTTATTTAAAATATAAAAACAGACCATTATGGTCTCAGTCACTTTTTTCACATTTTTTCTTCAATCCTTTTCTGAAAAATTGAAAAATGGACATTTTATAAATGTCCAAAAATGGATTTTGTAGAACAGATTGAACCTATTTTTTGTGAAAGTTTCTTTAAGTAGGTAAATAATTAATATATTATTATATATTAATTATTTTATATATTAATAGATTATGAAATTTTCTTATTTTCCATCATTCGTTCCATAAATCGCTTTGGTTCATTTTTATAAAGAATATATAAATTTATAATCTCAGCAGGTGAATAAAACTCACTTTTAATTTTACCTAATTGTTCTTTATTAATAAATCTCTTATAATATTTTTCGTACATTTGTTTAATCACCTCATGTGTAGCGTTTTTCATTTCTAATGTAATATCAATACGTCCTGGGCGAATAAGTGCGGGATCAAGGTCATCATAGTGATTGCTACTAATAATCATAATGCGTCCAGGTGTTTCTTGAATTCCGTCCCATAAATTTAGAATATCATCTAAGGTGACTAATTCATCATCATTAACAGTTGACAACATCTTTTTAGTATCCTTTTTAAATTCTAATAAAGGATCATTCAATATATTTTTTATATTATTATTATTACAATTATCATTACCATTACCATTACCATTATTATTACCATTATTATTATTTGTTTCTGCTTGAAGCAAATCCTGTTTTTTTTGTCTTTTTCGGACAATTTCTCCGATACAATCAATATCTTCGAATACAATAATTTTATTATTAAAATCAATACTATATTTTTTATTGTGTTTATTATAACGGTTTTCAAAGAAAAATTCATTTAATTTATTTCGAGTTTTCAACATTTTAAGCGAAATTACCACAATATGCCGTTTAGTCATATTTGCGATACATTTAATTAGTGATGTTTTTCCAGTTCCAGGAGGTCCGTATAATCCAATACCCAATGAATAAGGGATACCCATATCATAATACCACTCTTTATTATTTAAAAAAAAATCTAATTTATTTATGATTTCACCTTTCCCACTAAAAAAAATATTATCAAATCTGCGTGTGCTTTCAAACGCGTGTTCATTCCAACACTCATATGTATTTTCTTCGTATTTAGTTTTTGCAATAGTATAAATGAAATTTTTGTTTTTTCTGGTTACCATAATAGAATTAATATATTTTTCGGTGATTTCATCTACGTGTTTCATAATATCATTTAAAGATGTTTTATAAGAATAAAGTTCAATAATAATTATATCTGTTTTATTTGAATAAGATACACTTTTTTGTTCTTCGTTGTTATTGCCACGCAAAGCATCGTCATTAAAAATAGTAGCAAATGCTCTAATGTCTAATTCTTTATTATAAATAAATGACTTTTTTTGTGAAACAATAAATAAATTCATATCATTTTCTTTATCATCCTTATCTAATTCTCCGGTCATCTCGGTTATTTCATTAATGCTCTCATTATTTTCGATATTAGTTATAATTTCATTCCATACTGCCTTAAATCGGTCAGTAAATGTAGATGTGACAATAATTCCAGTATAATGATGAGATATTGAAGTTTTTTTTCCTTCAAAAACCACAATATTCTTTTTATAAAAAAATGATTTTATCCAATCTTTAATATTTATAAAATTAATTTTGTTCACATTTAGTTTATTAATTTTTTTAATAACAAATCCAACAACTGTTAATAACAATGATGAAAAAAATAAATTAATAAATGAGTTATCTGTTCTTAATTGTGTGAAAATATTAATTCGAATAATATCGATTATTTGTTCTAACATGATTTTAATTTAGACGTGTGTTATGGTATACCAGGTGTTATAATAATAACATAAAATATATTTAATACATTTTGTTTATTGTTTATTGTTTATTTTTATATTTGGTAATTTAATATTAGGTTTATAATATAAATAATTATTATTTAATTTATATACAATGAG
>Ga0213869_10003225_pt1 | contig 10924 bp, 8 predicted proteins | sample PICome_10_FD_160083 | JGI IMG/M metagenome (GOLD analysis project Ga0213869, IMG submission 160083) | Coastal seawater microbial communities near Pivers Island, North Carolina, United States - PICO132 | ecosystem: Environmental > Aquatic > Marine > Coastal | place: USA: North Carolina...
CAGCCTTCTTTGGCACAGCTTTTTTAGCAGCAGCCTTCTTTGGCACAGCTTTTTTAGCAGCAGCCTTCTTTGGCACAGCTTTTTTAGCAGCAGCCTTCTTTGGCACAGCTTTTTTAGCAGCAGCCTTCTTTGGCACAGCTTTTTTAGCAGCAGCCTTCTTTGGCACAGCTTTTTTAGCAGCAGCCTTCTTTGGCACAGCTTTTTTAGCAGCAGCCTTCTTTGGCACAGCTTTTTTAGCAGCAGCCTTTGCTGCTGCCTTCTTCGGAACAGCCTTTTTGGTTGCTGCCTTTTTGGCAGCAGGCGCCTTCGCGGCGGACTTCTTCTTTGTCGACGTCTTCGACTTCTTCGGTGCGGCCATCAACGCTCCTTGCGGCGGTATTGGGCGCTGGACTCTACCGGAACAGGTGTGCGATTGCGCGTATAGCCGACTAACGCACCGTCGTCTTCGCCACCACGATCTTCGGATCTGGCAACCCGACATCTATCACTGTCTCCACGCTCGTAGCGAGGGTCTCGGTAGCGATCAGGTCAAGGTGGCGGGCAACTGCGTCGACAGTTGCGGTCTCAGCACTAATCGTCAATGCAATCCTGTCGGATACGTGGAGGTCAGCGTCGCGCCGAGCCTGCTGAACGAGCCGGATCAGGTCACGAGCACGCCCCTCTACTTCAAGTTCCTCGGTGACCCGAATGTCCAAGGCCACGACACCGCCCGAACGACCGAGGCCAGTACTCGCCATCCCGTCACCGATACTGTCGTCGGCGACGAGTTTGAGCGTGTACTCACCGTCAAGAAGCTCAACGCCACCCACCGTCACCGTTCCGTTCTCGACGGTCCAATCACCGGTCTTGTGGGCCTTGATGACTGTCTGGACCTCCTTGCCCAGTCGCGGGCCGAGGGCTTTGGGCACGAGCTGGAGCTGTTCAGTCGCAACCGAGGCGACATCGTCGGTGAGAACGACGTTGCGGACGTTTACTTCCTCGGCGACGACGTCGGTGAATGCTTCAAGCCGATATGCGCCGCTTGTCGCAACAGTAACCGAGTTGAGTGGCAGCCGAACTCGGCGCTGGTTGGCCTTTCGGACTGAGAGCGTTGCCGAGCACACCTCGCGTACCAGGTCCATCGACTCGACAAGTCCAACATTGGCAGGGAGCTCGTCAACCGACGGCCAATCAAGTAAGTGAACGCTGGCGTCATCGCCATTCAGGCCACCGTGGATCGACTCAGACATGAACGGCAGCAGCGGCGCAGTGACACGCACCAGCACCGACAGAACGGTGTGCATTGTGTCGATGGCGTCATGATCGCCTTCCCAGAACCTGCTGCGGCTGCGCCTCACGTACCAGTTAGTCAGCACGTCAAGGTAGTCGCGTACCTGCTGGCACGCTCCGAACAGGTCATAGTCGTCAAGCGCCGCAGTTGTCGCCTCGACGAGATCGCGTGTCTTGGCCATCACATACTGGTCGAGCATGTTCGAAGAATCCGTGCGGTGAACACCTTGATGGTCTGCTGCGTTGGCGTACAACGTGAGGAAGTACCACGAATTCCATAGCGGGAGCAGGACATGACGAACGGTGTCACGCATGCCTGTTTCGGTCACCATGCCATCGCTACCGCGCAGGATGGCCGAACTGAGTAAATGCCAACGCATGGCATCTGATCCGTGCAGGTCGAACATCTCAAGCGGGTTTGGATAATTGTTGAGACTTTTTGACATTTTCGCGCCGTCGTTTCCGAGCACGATGCCGTGGCTCACACAGTTTGAGAACGCCGGCCGATCAAAGAGAGCTGTCGCCAAAACGTGCAGTGTGTAGAACCATCCACGTGTTTGTCCGATGTATTCGACAATGAAATCCCCCGGGTAATGGTTCTCAAACCATTCCTGATTCTCGAACGGATAGTGGACCTGGGCAAAGGGCATTGAGCCTGACTCAAACCAGCAATCCAACACTTCGGGTACGCGCCGCATCATCGATTTCCCCGTCGGGTCGTCGGGGTTCGGACGGACAAGTCCGTCGATCTGAGGACGATGCAAGTCCGTAATCTCCTCTCCTGCAAGACAATGACCGAAGTCTGTCTGGAGTTGTTCGAGCGATCCGTAGACGTCTATGCGCGGGTAGTCAGGGTCGTCTGAACGCCAGACCGGGATCGGAGAGCCCCAGAACCTGTTACGGCTGATTGCCCAGTCCCTTGCGTTTTCGATCCATTTCCCGAAGCTGCCCTCTTTAATGTGGGCAGGCTGCCAGGTGATTTCCTCGTTCAGTTCAACCATGCGGTCGCGAAAAGCCGTGACCTGCACGAACCAGGACGATATAGCACGGTATACGAGAGGTTCAGCACAGCGCCAGCAATGCGGATAAGAGTGATCGTAGGTGGCGTGGCGCACGACGACGTTTCGCTCTTTTAAGTCTGCGATGATCCGCTTGTTGGCATCAAAGACATGCGTCCCGGCGTAGTCGCTGATTTCGGCGGTGTAGCACCCATGCTCGTCCATCGGACAAAGGGTGGGGATGCCTGCTTCATTGGCGACAATTTGGTCGTCTTCACCGAATCCGGGCGCTAGATGCACGATGCCAGTACCGTCGTCGATCGAAACGAAGTCGGCAGCAAGCACCTGCCAGGCGTTTTCGGTGCCGTGGAGATCAGTATCTGCGAAATAGTTAAACAATGGCGTGTAGCGGCGTCCGACGAGATCGCTACCTCGGAGTGTGTCGATTCGCTGAGCGTGCCCGAATTCTGCCTCGTGCGCGCCGACGAGGGCTTCCGCCATGATGTACCGCTCACCATCGCGATCGAGGACTGCGTAGTCAATGTCCGATCCGACTGCGAGGGCAAGGTTCGACGGCAGCGTCCACGGCGTCGTCGTCCAGGCGAGCATGTGCTCGCCCGACTCAAGCGTAAATTGTACCGTGAGCGCTGGATCCTGGCGATCCTTGTAGACGTCGTCCATCCGAGTCTCAGTATTTGACAACGGCGTCTCGCACCGCCAGCAATACGCGAGCACCCGAAACCCCTCGTACACATATCCTTTGTCGTACAACGTCTTGAAGGCCCACATAACGCTCTCCATGTAAGAGAGATCAAGTGTCTTATAGTCGTTGTCGAAGTCGACCCATCGCGCCTGCCTCCCGACATAGCTCCGCCATTGATCGGTGTACTGCAGCACGCTCGCACGGCATGCGTCGTTGAATTTATCGATGCCGTACGCCGCAATTTCAGGGTGACCGGAGATGCCGAGTTCCTGTTCGGCCTTTACCTCTGCTGGGAGACCATGACAGTCCCATCCAAAGCGACGCTCTACACGCCGACCACGCATCGTCTGGTATCGCGGGATCGCATCTTTAACGTAGCCGGTGAGCAAGTGGCCGTAGTGCGGTAAGCCGTTGGCAAACGGTGGACCGTCGTAAAAGACGAACTCGTTTTCACCGTGGTCGCCCGCAGGCCTCTGGTCAATGGAGTCCTGGAACGTATTGTTGGCCTCCCACCCTTCGAGAATTTGCTGCTCGAGTAGGGGGAAGTTCGGTTGCGGATCGACCTCGGGGTATGGCACCCGGGTGACTCTATCCACGCGGGCCTGGACCGTCAGCCTGCGCTGTCCCCAAACGTCAATTTGCCGCTCGAACCCTCTTCGCGATCGATGACTGGCATCGGTTCGTTAGTCGCTTTGGGATTCCACGAATCTTTCGCTGCTCCGTCAGGCTCAACTTCAGCCATTCGCTCAGGCTTTACCGCAGCCGAGGCTTCGGCAACCGATGGTTTCTCGACTGCTGCGCTCGTGGTCGTCGACGTCTCCATGGCAGCTGCGATGTCGTCGTCGGCACCCGACACCAACGGACGACGGACGTCGCCCAGACCGCCCGGCACACGTTCAGTCATATCGAGGATCTGGGTGGCAGCTTCGCGAAGTCGAGCCCGCTGATCGACTAAGAATCGCTCGAGATGGTCGACATCAGATTCAAGGAAGTCACGACGGGCAAGCAAGGAGTTGACCTCGCCTTCTATTTCAGCGCGTTCTTCTTCGCCAACCCGACGGGCCTCAACCCGAGTCTCTGCAAGCATCGATTCGGCCATCTCACGTGACGATTCGATCTGGTTTGCGGCCTCAGCAGCAGCTTGTGCGCGGAGACGTTCTGCCTCCTCACGAGCTTCGGCAACCGTGGTATCGGCGGTATGTTGAGCGAGCAACAGCGTGCGGCTGATCGTTTCGGACTGATCGACTGACGCCGACACCACTTCCGTCTCCGATTTGCTCTTTGTGGCGGCGTCCGCTTGAGACTGCGATCCTTCGTCGTCGGCAAGCTCCTGGCGCCGAGCATCCGCTGCACGCGCTCGCGCCTCCATCGCAGTCGACTGATTTTGAGCATGCTCGAGTCCGTCAGCGACGGCGTTCAAGAACAACTGGACCTCGTTGGGGTCCAATCCCTTCCTGACAGTCCGAAACTCGGCGGACCTCACTCGCTGCGGATTCATCTCCATCGTTGTTCTTCCTGATCAGTCGTCGTACTCGTCATAACGTGGTTGGTGCTGCGGTGCGGGCTTGAGGAGGTACACGCCGGTGGCAACTTTTTCCATCGAACCGTCCATCGCATAACAAATGCCACTTGCGAAGTCGATGAGTCGACGCGCCACGCTGCGATCGGTCCCCTCAAGATTCATAATGACGGGTTGACCGTCTTTGAATTTGTCGGCAACTTCTTGTGCCTGGTCAAAACGACGTGGGCGAACGGTGTGCGGCTCCATGGACCCTCCGGGGACGCTTCGCAATCCTGGTTGAGGCGACGACGAACGCTGGTCGTTGGGACGAATTTGTACACCCGAGTCATCTCGCCCCGCCGTGCCTTCGGGGCGGGGTCGACGCGCTGCCGCAGATGCGTCAAAGTCGCGCGATGGGAAACTCGGTCTGGGTGCAACCGTACGAACAGCGGAATCCGACTCAGGCGCGCCAGATCGCTGTCCACGCGTGTCATCTCCCGGCGCCCGCTGACGCACCGGGGGGGCCGGTTCATCAAACTCGCTGTAGTCGTCGTATGTGTCGTCAGGACCCAGACCCAGGTAGTCCATGGTCTTTTTCCAGATGGGCATGCAATCCTCCTGCTTACCTGGGATGATACAGCACGACTGACATCAGATTGCGGACACCGGACGAGGTCCGAAGAGAGCCGATCCCACCCTCACCTGCGTGGAACCGCACTCTACGGCAATTTCGATGTCGCCTGACATGCCCATTGAACAGATGTTCAGGGCGTGCTCGTCAACAAGTGCACGCACTATCTCAAACGGCCTCCTTGCTGCGGTCGGCGGTTGGCCAGTTGGGCCAAGCGTCATGAGACCCTCGATGACAAGCCCTGCTTCGCCTGCTTGATCGACTAGCGCCGCAACTTCTGAGGGGTCGCACCCTCCTTTTTGCGGTTCGCCAGTGGCGTTGACCTGAATCAAAACACGAGCGCCCGGATCACGCTTGGCCACTTCAGTAAGAATCGAATGCCGATCGATGGTGCACCACAGCGACACGATGTTGACCAATTGACGGACCTTATTTGTCTGCAAGTGACCAACGAACTGCACAGCGACGCCCAATTGTTGGATCAAATCAGCTTTCGACAATAGATCTTGAGCGTAGTTCTCGCCTACCGTTCGACAGCCAGCGTCGACTGCGGCAGTGACTGCGTCACCGGCAAAGCCTTTAGTTACAGGAATGACCTCAACGTTGTGCTCAAACGGCCGCTCAACGGCTGCAATCCTCGCATTGATCGCGGCAAGTCGCTCACCGAATCCACGGAACTTTCCAATAGACACCTCAGTCATGTCCGCACTGTGGCACGCGCCGGTTCAATCCACGCCACAAGAGCATGACGTTCGGTGTCGCTGCGAACCCGATGAGAGAACCAGCGAGGGTTGCATCCCGTGCAATCGCCGAGCACGTCAGGCGCAAGGTCGCGGCGTCTGAGCGCAGCGGTGACCGCTGCAGGGACATCGAGCGCAGCACCACCATCAGCGGTGATTGCTGTGATTGCATCGGCTTCCGCGCCAACGCCATGCGCAACTGCGGTGAGTTGCTCCAAACCAAACGCATAGCAATCCGGATGAATCATCGGCCCGACCACCACTGCTGCGACGGACTCACCACGGTGTAACAGCACGTCGGCAGCTACATCAACAACCCCCGAGGCCAACCCCCGCCAACCGGCGTGGACTCCCACCACGGTACCAGCAGCGCCGAACAGCGCAATGGGCGCACAATCTGCCGCCCACACGCCAACCGGTTTCGGAGACCGGTGGTTCGACACAATCACGTCAGCTCTTCCGAGCACTGGCCAACGGTTGGCGGCCTCCGTGTCGAGCACCGCAGTCCCGTGGACTTGATTGACCATCCAAAAACGGCGACCGATGAGCCTTTGCTGGCGCGAGTCAAGGGAACCATCTGCATTGTGAAATGGATGAAAGTCTCCATCTTGCCGATCTGACACGACCGCCCGAAAGCGGCGGGGGCCGATGACTCGATCGAGAAGGTCGGTCGCCAGGATCGGGCTACTTCAGGAACGATGGGACGTCAAAATCATCGTCATCGCCGTCCAGCGGGTCATCTTGATCAGTTTCACCGTCACCGAACAGTTCAGTGATACGCGTCGGCGTGGTGCTGCGCAGCCCGAGGTCAGCCGCGTTAGCGGTGCCACTCCCCTGACCCTCCAGTCGATCGAATCCGGCAGCGATGACCGTGACGCGCACCTCATCTCCCATCTCGTCGTCAATGACCGTACCGAAGATGATGTTTGCGTCTTGGTGTGCCACCCCGTGAATAATCTCGGCGGCGGCGTTCATCTCGAAGAGGCCCATGCTTGACGGGCCGGTGATGTTAAGCAACACGCCGCGGGCACCGTCTATCGCAGATTCAAGCAGCGGGCTAGAGATAGCAGCCTTGGCAGCAGACATCGCACGCTCGTCGCCGCTAGCTTGCCCAATCCCCATCAATGCCGATCCGGCGTTAGACAGGATCATCTTTACATCTGCGAAGTCCGTATTGATTAAGCCGGGCGTCGTGATAAGGCTCGTGATGCCCGATACGCCTTGCAGCAACACCTCGTCTGCCATCTTGAACGCGTTGAGCACACTGGTCTTGTCGTTGGCGACAGAGAGCAGGCGGTCGTTTGGAATGACGATAAGCGTGTCGACTTTTTCTTTAAGTCGGCCCACACCGTTATCCGCTTGCACCGCTCGCTTGCGGCCCTCAAAAGAGAACGGTCGAGTGACCACGCCAATTGTGAGCGCTCCGGCTTCGCGAGCCACTTCTGAGATGACTGGCGCCGCACCTGTGCCTGTGCCTCCGCCTTCGCCAGCGGTGATAAACACCATGTCGGCGCCCTTGACCATCTCTTCGATCTCGTCTTTGTGGGCTTCAGCAGCTTCACGCCCAACTTCGGGATCACTACCGGCGCCTAAGCCACGGGTCAGATCGCGACCAATGTCAAGCTTTACGTCCGCATCGCTCATCAGAAGCGCTTGGGCATCCGTGTTGACTGCGATGAACTCAACACCTTTGAGTCCAGCGTCGATCATACGGTTGACTGCGTTAACACCGCCACCGCCGACACCGATGACCTTGATCACGGCAAGATAATTCTGTGGAGCGCCGACCATCACCGGTTTCCTTCGAGTGAGTTTTTCATGAGAGTGTCATCTTGCCAGGTTCTGTTGGCTTCAATTGGGACCATCACAATACGGTCACCTCTTTGGTGGCCACGTTGATCTCGGTGATCGAGTCAACGGGAAGGTCGCTGAGTTGTGCTTCGAGTCTCACAAGTTTATCAATCTGGTCTCCGTCGCCAATAGCTGAACCAAAGCGAACCCGGATTGGGCTGGTCTGCTCAGACCAGCCATTGGGCTCAAGGTAGAGCACGAGGTCAGATCCGTCGTCGGTCACGTCGATGGAGAGCACGTGCGGGCGCAGAGAGGGTGTGAGTTTGGTTACCAGTGATGCAGCCGAGGCCTGGCCGACCGGAGCAAACTCGCCGGCAGCAAGGTCAAGCGTCGATGGGCCTCCGATGAGGACGAAGGCGACGGGCTGGCCCTCAATCACATCAAGGACTCGCCCTTCATTATCCAGCACACGAAACCGACCGTCGATCCCCGCCATGGTCGCAACTGGTGTTCGTTCACGAATCTCAATCATCGCTGCATTCGGAAAGTCGACGCGTACGCGCGCATTCTGGACCCATGGGATCGACTCCAGTTCCTCCTCGGCCTGTTTAGTATCGGCTAGCAGTGCAGCAGTGCCCAAGAGCTCATCCACGACAAGTTCCAATCGGTTTTCGTCGGTGTAAACGGCCCCGGTTACGTCGACGTCATTGATTGCGAACCAGCTGGACCCCAGCACAGTCAGAACACCGAGGAGAATGAAAGCGCCGATAGCGATGAGACCCACCCACTTGATTCGCTTGCGGTTTGCGGCTCGGTTGACCCCTATTCGCCTCTCGCGGAGACGTGGCTCGATTCCTGGCGTGGTTGCGTCCTTGACACCGATAGCGTCGCCGGTCCCATCGTCATCAATGAAGACGGTGCCCGGATCACCGCCATCGAAGTCGCCATCGAGATAGACAGCATCAGGCAGGACGTCGTCTCCGCCGATCGCAATGGTCGTTCGGTCGGCTGCAGGTCCTCGGCCGGTGAAAACGGCGTTGCGGACTTCGTTTCCTTGGTCGGCGCGCTCTACTGCTTCGACAACGGGCGCCACTTCTATTGTCCAGTCGTCGGCCTCGTCGCCCAAACGAATGGTTTTTCTCTCCGACACATCCATAGCCCGCTTGATCTCGGGCAGCCCGTCTCCATCAGCGATTACGATCAATGGCTTTACAGGCTCACCGGCTTCTGCATGAATGAGCTCGCCGACTGTTTCATCGGGGAGCCCGCTGTGCGGATCGACCCGACCCTGTTCCATGCTGTCATCGTCGGCGATCATGGCCGCATTGTCATCAGGAGCTACTTCCTGCCCCTCTTTCTGATGGTCCGCTGCTCCAAACGCCCGAGACAACTCGTCCAGTACAGAGTCCTCGGTGCTCACTCGTTTGCTTGATGGCGCCGGCTCGCCGTTGCTATTTTCGTCAGATTTTTTGCGTCCGAACATCAGGAGTCGTCCTCGAAACCGATTAACCTAATTTCGCTGCGTAGCCTCCAGCCCGAAATAGCTTCCACCCGATCGCGGACAAGAGACATGAGCGCGCGTACGTCATCGGCGCTGCCGTTCTCGTCGGCCTGGATAAAGTTGGCATGCTTTTCCGACACGGTTGCCGACCCGTACCGAAAGCCACGGAGGCCGGCGCTGTCAATCAACTCGCCACAGGTCACTTCGCCGGGTACCGGGTTGACAAACACCGATCCGGCATTTTGCCCACCGGGCTGATTTGCCCGGCGCCACTGCACGATTTCGCTGAGTTCGTCCTCAGCGGCTTCTCGACTGCCGGGTGCGAGCTGCAGAGTTGCGTCGATGACCAACTGGGTCGACAAGAGCCCGCTGCCGCGGAAACGTAACCCGAGTTGTTCGACATCCATGGACTCCACGATGTCACTGTTTGGATCTTCAGCGAGGTCAGCCAGCGTGATCGAGGCGAGCGACTCCGACATATCCGATCCATGTCCACCTGCATTCATACGCACAGCGCCCCCAACCGAACCAGGAACGCCAACCGCCCACTCAAATCCAGTCAAGCCAGCCGAGGCGATCCGACGCGCTAAAACCGGAAGAAGAACACCACTTCCTGCCTTCACCGTTGAAGTCCTAGTGTCGATCTCGATGTCGCTGCAGATATCTGCAATTGAAAGAGCAATCCCGCGGAACCCGGCGTCAGCGACGAGCAAATTTGACCCACGCCCGATGACCAGCAGAGGAAGTCCAGAGACCTGGAGCGCTGCGGCGACGGTTCGGACCTGGTCTCGCGCCGTGAGCCGAACGAACAGATCGGCTGCGCCGCCCACGCGATACGTAGTCATGGGGCTGATCGACACGTCCCGCGTCGCTAACGGCCCTAACAACTCCGCAGCGATCGCAAGCGCCTGAGCATGGTCCGTTTCCACGTTAAGCCGATCTTCGGGCATCAAGGACTTCTGACGGGAACGATGCAATATCGCCGCATCCCATCGAGATCACAACATCGCCGGATCGGGCTTCACCGGCAATGAACGACACCAAGTCGGAGCGGCTTGGAAGCCAGATAACACGGCTGGCCGGGTGCGCTTCAGTGACGGCGTTGACGATTAACTTGCCGGTGATCCCCGGGATAGGCGTCGTTCCCGAAGCGAAAATATCGGTGAGGGCAACGAGATCGGCCTGGCCGAATGCGTTGGCATAGTCACGCCAAATCTCTGAGATGCGGTTGAAGCGATTCGGTTGAAAGATAGCGATGACACGATTCCAGCCGTCGCCGCTCTCGCGCGCTCCTGTCAGAACCGAATCGATTTCAGTCGGCAGATGGGCGTAGTCGTCAACGAAGGTGGCGCCTCCATCGACGCCGCGGACGTCAAATCGTCGGGCCACCCCACCGAACTTGGCCAGGGCTGCGGCAATGTCTTCGAACTCAACGCCAATCTCCAAGGCCATTGCGGCCGCCGCTAGAGCATTGCGGACGTTGTAAATCCCGCGCATCGGCAGATGGATTGAACCGAGCTGGTTCGTACCGTGTGCTGAGCGCCGCTTGATGTCGAACTTGAATGATCCGTTGGCAGCCTCAATGTTGACAGCACGAACGTCTGCGTCGCTGCTGAGACCGAACGTGATGGCGCCGTGTCGATCGCCCAGCCGACGGGTTACGTCGTCGTCAGCATTGATGATTTTCGGTCCAGTGATTTGCGCGAGGTACTGATCAAAACTGTCGACAATGCCATCGAAGCTGCCGTAGTAGTCGAGATGGTCGGTCTCAATGTTCGTGATAATCGTGC
>Ga0213869_10003232_pt1 | contig 10910 bp, 11 predicted proteins | sample PICome_10_FD_160083 | JGI IMG/M metagenome (GOLD analysis project Ga0213869, IMG submission 160083) | Coastal seawater microbial communities near Pivers Island, North Carolina, United States - PICO132 | ecosystem: Environmental > Aquatic > Marine > Coastal | place: USA: North Carolina...
ACCGCGTTCTGCAAGCGCGAGGGCAGCGTGATTACCGAGATCAAGTCGTGGCGCGGGCTTGATCTGATGCAGACCGTTGGCCGCGTGATGGCTGAGTATGATGCGCTGCCCCCGTCGCAGCAGCCCAGCGAGATCCTTGTGGATAGTATTGGCATAGGGTCGGGCGTCGTTGATCGGATGCACGAGCTTGGCGCACCCGTGCGCGGTGTGAACGTGGCCGAGGCACCGTCGATGAAGGAGACGTATAACAACTTGCGCACGGAGCTGTGGTTCAAGTGCAAGGCGTGGCTGGAGGATCGTTCCTGCAAGCTGCCCAGCGACGATGAGCTGCTGGCTGATCTCACTGGCATCCGCTACGCGTTCACGTCTTCTGGGAAGATGGCCGCCGAGAGCAAGGACGCCATGCGCAAGCGCGGCCTGCGCTCGCCGGATCTTGCTGACGCCGTGTGCCTGACGATGGCGTCAGACGCGGCAACGGCCCTGAGCGGGCCGATGTCACGTTGGCGTGGTGCGCTCAGGCGCAATTTGCAGGGGATTGCGTGACCGCGTAAAAGCGTTTACCCTACCCACACATAGACAAGCGTTATTGCTCCCGCTATCTATGCCTCAAGCGAGTTTCCTCCCTGTCTCGCGCAACTTGGCCCCGCCGCGTTCCTCCCATTGCGCGCGCGGGGTTTCTTTTTGGCGTTTTAGTGTTATTATGCGGGAAGATATAACGGAGGTTACGATGCCCAAAGTTGGATCGAAGCACTACGCATATACGCCTAAAGGTATGGCGAAAGCCAAGGCCGCTGCCAAAAAGTCTGGTAAGAAGGTGTCATACGCGAAGAAGAAGAAGTGATGTGGACGGCGCTGCTTTTGCTTTGCAATGTTGAGGGTGGTTGCTTTGCATTTGGCAGCCCCGTGATGCAGAGCGAAAGCCAGTGCATACAGTCCATACCGAGCGGGCTGAAATACGCGCAGCAGATGTTTCCTGCATATCGCGCAATGGATTATCAATGCGTCCAGTGGGGCGAAGGAGCTTAGATGGCTAAGGGTTTATATGCCAACATCCACGCAAAGCGTAAGCGCATTGCTGCTGGATCTGGCGAGAAGATGCGCAAGGCGGGCAGCAAGGGCGCGCCTACCGCGAAGGCGTTTAAGAAGTCGGCGAAGACCGCGAAGAAGAAATAGCATGGCACGCACCAAGGCAGAGAAGATCGCATCCGCGAAAAAGCGCCACGGGTTCACGGCGGTGAATAAGCCGCGACGCGGTGGCCCGAAGAAGTTTGAGGTGCTGGCGGTTGAGGGCGACACGGTGAAGAAAGTTAACTTTGGCGATCCTGCCATGTCCATCAAGAAGGATCAGCCCAAGCGCAAATCGTCCTACTGCGCACGCTCCGGCGGCATCAAGGGCAAGAGTAGCAAGCTGAGCGCTAACTACTGGTCGCGCCGCGCGTGGGATTGCTGATATGGAGCAGCTCTTCAACTTCTTTAGCAACGGCCAGCAGCGCCGCACCGCGCTTGACGAGCTGTTCTCCGGCTTAGAGCGTTACGTTCCTCCAAACCTACGCCCAGCGGTAGAGACGGTCGCCGAGATGAACCCCGTGCAGGGCCAGATGAGCGCGATGACAGCAGGCGGCGTTGTCTTCGATCCCGACCAGACTGCGGAGGCGCGTAGGCGCGCTGCGGTTGATATGGGTGTCGAGATGGCGCTTGCACTGACGCCTGCCGCTCTGGCTGCACGCGGATACCTGACGCCCATCCAAGGCGTTATGGAGGGGCTGCTTGGCGGCTCACCGGCGCAGCAGCAAATCACAGAGGACGCCGGCAGGCTTGCAGCAGACGCGTCCGGCTTGGCGCGCTCAGCGATCCAGCTTGACACCGACATGCTCAGCGAGATTTTTCAGCCAGCCGGTGAGGCGCGCTCTGCTGGCGCTGCGTCAAGAGATGCGCCGTCTGTTATGAAAGCGTATCATGGAACGCCACATGAGTTTGATCGTTTTGATGTTACAAAAATTGGCACTGGCGAAGGGGCGCAAGCTTATGGTCATGGATTATATTTTGCAGAAAACGAAAGAATTGCGAAGCACTACAAAGACAAGCTAACCGGCATGAGGTCAGGTGCGGTCAATAGAATACTAGACCGACACAATGGCGATATTGATGCTGCAATTGAATACACTAAAGGTGAAGTGGCAAGATTAGAGGCTTTGCCAGATAGCGCTGGAAGCAAAAAGCAAGCGTTTATAGGTATAAACAAAGACGCTTTAGATGACTTGCAGCACATTGCTTCTGGCGGCGAGTTGCGCTCCGGTCAAATGTACGAAGTTGATATTAGTGCGTCACCAGATGATTTCGTAAATTACGATGCGCGTCTGGACGAACAAAGTGATTTAGTTAAAAGCGTCCTTGGAACCGGCGAAGAAGTGGCTGGGGCAAGACTTAAGCGCGCATATGACAATGAGCTGTTTGGTGGTGATATGATTGGGCAAGATCGAGCCACACCCACTGAGGTTTCGCAAGGCTTGTTGGATAAAGGCATCAAGGGCATCCGCTATCTTGATGCCAGCTCACGCGGGATGGGCTACAAAATTAATTTGTCGCGCAAGGGCCAGCCTTATGAAACAGAGCCGATTGAGGTAGGCAGCCGTAGAGAGGCAGAAGCGTTGGCCAAAGATTATCAAGAAAAAGGATTTGATACAAACATTGAAGCAATCGGAAATAGAAACATGGTTGTTTTTGACGATAGGCTTGTTGAAATCGTGCGCAAGTATGGGATTGCTGGCGCTGCAGCGCTTCTTGGGGTATCATCAGCGGATATTGAGGGCGCTTTAGCTCAAGGGATGCCAGATCAGCGAGAAAAAGGATTGTTAGACTAATGGCTATTTCAACATACACAGAGCTAAAGACGTCGATAGCCAATTGGCTAAACCGCGATGATCTAACGTCTGTCATTCCTGATTTTATTTCGCTGGCAGAGGCTGGGATGGATCGCAGCATACGCCATTGGCGCATGGAGAAGCGTGTCACCGCTACAGTCAACAGCCAATATACTGGTCTTGTCGGTGACTACTTAGAGGCTATTCGGTTTTCGATTGCAAACAGCGACCGCTTAGAATTGCTCAGCCAAGGCGAAATGCAGCAGCTTCGCACGGTAAATGACGATACATCTGGGAAGCCTAGATATTACGCGATCACTGATGGCCAGTTGGAGCTATACCCAACGCCTGATGGCACGTACACTGTCGAGATGGTGTATTACGCGCAGATCCCGCCGCTGAGCGACAGCACAACAACAAACTGGGCCTTAACGCACCACCCAGACGTATATTTATATGGGTCATTGATCCACGCAGCGCCATACCTTGGCGACGACCAGCGTACAACTGTATGGGCGTCGTTGTATCAAAGCGCATTGGATGCTATAAACAAAGAAAGTTCTGATGCTAAATTTGGCGGCTCTGGTCGTCGTTTGAAGATAGCAGCCTACTAGGAGAATAAGAATGGCAACTATTTCTGATTATGTCTTAGACGCTGCTTTGTCCAAGCTGGACACTGAAGCTGATCGTATTGACATTACATCGCAAGAGGCAACGACATACGCGCAGGCGACAAGCACATATTCGCTTGGCAACTCTACGTCCTTGTCGTTTGGCGCTCCAGAGGATGGTGACACATCTGGACGCAAGACCGTTGCGGCAGCGATTACGGATGGGTCTGTGACCGGCACAGGCACTGCAACGCACTTTGCGATTGTTGATGTGTCAGCGTCACGTTTGCTTGCCACAGGGTCGCTTACAGCGTCTCAGGCGGTAACCAGCGGCAACACATTTACGCTTGCATCATTTGACGTAGAAATCCCAGACCCAGCATAATAGGAGCGGCCAATGGTTGTACTCGCAAACCGCGTTAAGGTTGCTACGGCAACCACTGGCACAGGCACTATTACATTGGGCGCTGCTGAAGCGGGTTATCAGACCTTTGCCGGTGGCGGTGTGTCTAATGGAGATGTTGTAAGATACGTCATAGAAGATGGCACAAATAACTGGGAAATCGGCACAGGCACATATACAGCTTCTGGCACTACTCTTAGCCGTACTGTGACTGAAAGCAGCAACTCAGGATCAGCGTTAAATCTGTCTGGTTCTGCTGTTGTTTTCTTATCGCCTGCCGCGCAAGATTTCAATCAGACATTGACGCTTTCGGGTGATGTCACTGGCAGCGCGACACTGACAGATTTGGGTGACGCCACAATTACCGCGACAGTTGTGGATGATAGTCATAATCATGTAATTGCAAACGTGGATGGGCTTCAATCTCAACTTGATGCGGCAGCGAGCGTTGCAGGCACTTTAACAAAATCATTTGTTTCTGGTGAAAGCAGCACCATTTCTCTTTCTAGCAGCATTACGCCAACGCCTATTGTTTCCGCGACTAAAGAGGTGCCGCAAGCGGGTATAAGCAGCAAAGGCTCATGGGATGTTGCATCTAATGGGGCAAACTATGACCGCCTTAATTCTGCTTATAATACTACACTGACGCCATCATCAAGTACTTTATCCTTGGGGTCAGGATCTTTCTCATCTGCGGATATAGGAAAAACTATTGAAGGTAATGGCGGCGTTGCAGTTCTGACTGCAACTAATGGGTCATACGTTGAAATTACACCATTCAATGATAATACAGCTATTTCTTCTGGCTCTTGGAGCATGAACAGCGCTATCGTTGACGCTGCAAACGGAATTAAGTTAAGCTCTGGTCTTACCGGCATTTGGGAAGTGGCAAATTTATCGTACAATCAAAATTATTATATTGGATCTACAGCCACCTTTCCGCGCAGTGTGTTTTTCAAGCCTGATGGTACAAGAGTATTTGTAGTTTGTAGCAGCACTGACAGGGTTCAGAAATGGGATCTAAGCACCGCTTGGGATATTACATCAGCTTCTAATTGGGATTTTTTTGGCATCTCATCACAGGATGATGATCCCAGAGGGTTGTTTTTCAAGCCAGACGGTCTTGCAATGTATTTAGCGGGGAACCAATATAATAAAATATATAAATATGACCTAAGCACTGCATGGGATATTTCGACATTATCACATAACAGCAGTGATGTTTTCGATGTAAGTAGTCAGGAAACATTTCCAGAAAGTGTTTTCTTTAAGCCCGATGGCACAAAAATGTATATCATAGGCGACTCTGATGATAGGGTTTTTGAGTATGACCTTAGCACCGCTTGGGATGTTACATCAGCTTCGTACCTTCAGTTTTTTAGGGTAGACCTATCCTCTGGGGGATCTGAATACTTCCCAACTGACGTAGTTTTCAAGCCAGACGGTCTTAAAATGTATGTTTGCGGTGCTTTTAATGATAAGGTTTTTGAGTATGACCTCAGCACTGCATGGGATATTACATCAGCTTCTTTAACTGATAGCATTTCTATAGTGGGCCAAGAAAACAACCCACAAGGTATATATTTCAGAGAAGATGGCGCTAAAATGTATTTAACTGGAAGTTCTTCTGATAATATAAATGAATATGACATGGGAACTACTGTGAGTGCTACTGGTTACATACCGTCAATCACAAACGCAGGGGGCCAAATAGACACCGAATATTGGACTGACATCAACAGCATGACTGCTGATGATATTGCTGGCGCTGGGGCAGCTTATTACGCTGTATCAACGGATGATCGAACCACTTGGTCAGTAATTCATAACAGTAACGGGGTGCGCCCTATTGTAAGAAACAACAGCGGGACATGGCAGTATAACAGTAATGCTTCATACGCATCTCAAACGTGGGCTAACTCCACAACTAACTCTGAGCTGTATGCACTTCAGCAAGCCCTGACCGATGTCTCTATCAACCGCATGGATAAAACGCAGCTAGAGGCTGTTACAGACCCAAATCATTATACGTTAGGTGATAGCTTAGATTTGATGATTGGCTTATACTTAGGGTCTGCTTCAGTAGATGTGCCTTCGTCAGATGGTGTTAGCATCAATTACGATGCAGCATCAATTATTCAAGGTGCTGTCTTAGGCACTGACTACAACTATGATTTTCCTGCCGCAAACAAGGTAAGGATTACATCCCTTGCAACGCACAACCTCAAAGTTAGGGTTATCTAATGCTGGGGTTTAGCCCATTAGCATCAGCACCATTAGCAGCAACTGCTGAAGGCGACATCGCAGTTGATGGAATTACCTCTGGTGTACCCGTTGTTGATCAGGTTTCGCTGACACAGATACATGATCTAAGCGTAACGCAAATAACAAGCGGAACGCCTGTGGTAAGCAGCACAACGCTTACGCATATCCACGTTCTTTCTGCAAACAACTTATCCACAACGCCAGTTATAGACAGCGTTGTGCTTTCACAGCAGCAAGTTGTTGCGCCAATTGATTTAGTTACCGGCGCACCCGTTGTTGATGATGTAAACGCAACAATAATTAGCGTCCTTGCTGCTAATGATATCGCAACAGCAGCGCCGGTTGTGGACAGCGTAACGGCGTCAATTATTAGCAATTTAACGCCTGTCAGTATTTTTGTTTATCCGAAAGTAGAGGCTACTAGCATTAGCGTAAGGCACTTGCTTTCGGCAACGAGCATTGACGCGGGCATACCAGAAATATCTGTAAGTTTCCAATGGGTGTTGCAGCCGGAAAATACAGATACTTGGACTTTGCAGTCCGAAGATGATACAAATTGGAGCAAAGCTGCTTAGAGGTTTATAATGGCTGATACAACAACAACGACATTTGGCTTGGTAAAGCCAGAAGTTGGCGCGAGCGCCAACACATGGGGCGGCAAGATCAATGGCAACTTAGACAGCATTGATAACCTGTTGAATGGCACAACTGCAATTCTGCCAAACCTTACACAAGGTTCTTGGAAGATTGGCGGCACAGCCATCACAGCAACGGCGGCGGAAGTCAATTATCTGGATATCACTACTCTTGGCACAACAGAAGCAAGCAAGGCTGTAACGGCTGATGCGAATGGTGTTGTGACGTTTGACAACGGCGTCATTGAAGAAGTTACTGCAATCACTTCATCATCAGGATCGGCCACGTTAAACATGCGCGATGGATGTAGTTTCACGCATACGCTGACAGAAGATGTAACATATATTTTCAGCAACCCTGCTGGATCAGGGAAATCATCATCGTTTACTTTAGTTGTCACTCAAGACAGCACTGCGCGAACAATAACGTGGCCTAGTGCTGTAAAGTGGGAAGGCGGTGGTCAGCCAACTTTAAGCACTGCCTCAGGTTATGTAGACATTTTGGTGTTTTCTACTTTTGACGGTGGAACTAATTGGTATGGCTTCACTGCGGGTCTGGATATGAGATAAATGTTTGGCGCAAGAAAATTAATGTCAGCGGCTGGTGGTTCCCCTAGTAGTGGCAGTGTGTCTTATCCTAATGCGGGATCTTATACGTTCACTGTTCCAGCGGGCGTATTATTTCTGACTTCTGTGCAAGGCGCAGATGGCTCTGATGGGGGGTCTGGCCCAAATGCAGGGTGGTATAGAAAATCAGGCACTCTTTCATCTGTTTTAGCACGAAGAACTGGCACGGTATCTATTGCGAACGCTCTTGCCAGCCAATCTGGCACAATTCCAACTTCTGGGTATTCATCTTCAATAGTTGGCAACGCTAGTAATATAGAGGTTTCAAATGATGGTGGTTCTAGCTGGGGTACGTCAACTGGTCAAACTTATTTAAGCCTTGCTGGAAGCACTACGCAATCAGATACGTCTTTGGGAACTTCTTTGACCTATGAGGCTATTAAGTCTGATGCGAATTCTCTTATCAGCACATATTGGGCTGGGGTCACTACTGATAGCGCTGGTGAAACTGTAACTAACCCGCAGTTTTATACTTACAATTATGATGCTGATACACTTTTTGGCGGTAATACAACTGCTTTCGGTCTGAACTTCAACGAAACAACAACAACCTATAACAATGTGCCTGTTGTTCCCTATCAAACATACAACTTAGTCGTTGGCGCAGACGAAGGCGCTAATAATAGTTTTCTTTCGTTTACTTGGTAGGAACAAGCCATGCCACTAATACCATTGCAAATACCAGCGGGAGCCTACAGAAACGGCACAGAGTTTTCTGCGCAAAACCGCTGGCGCGATGTAAACTTGGTGCGCTGGCATGAAGGCTCTTTGCGCCCAGTTGGCGGGTGGCGGTCTTGGAACGGGGCTGACGCGGCTGGCGTTGTGCGTTACATGCATTCATGGGAAGATAATTCAGCAAGCGTTCGTTTGGCCGTAGGGACATACAACAAGATTTACGCTTTTAACCAAGGCGGCACAAAAACTGATATTACTCCTGCGGGTTTTACTGCTGGGCGCGTGGACAGTTCTTATAACGCATCATATGGCGGCGACACTTACGGCAACGGCGAATATGGCATTGAGCGGCAGGCGGCAACTGATATTCTTGCTGCAACAATTATTACGCTGGACAACTGGGGCGAATACTTGTTGGCGATGTCGCCCGACGATGGCAAGCTGTACGAGTGGAACTTGACCGGCGCTACAATGGCCCAAGTTTCTAACGCACCAACATCATGCAGCGGGTTTATGGTTACAGAAGAACGCTTTGTGGTTTGCTTTGGCGCAGGGGGCAACCCGCGTAAAATTCAATGGAGTGACCAAGAAGATAATACAGCTTGGACTGCGGCTGCAACAAACCAAGCGGGTGACATAGAGTTGCAGACCTCTGGCACAATCTTGCAGGGGGTTCGCGCAAGGGGTCAGGCGCTAATTCTTACGACAGAAGACGCCCACACGATGACATATCAAGGCCCGCCTTTTGTTTATGGCGTGGAGCGCGTTGGAACTGCGTGTGGAGCTATTTCTGCCAACTCAGCCATCACAGTAGACAATGCAGTATATTGGATGGGCAAGCGTGGCTTCTTTGCCTACAGCGGCGGCGCTGTGCAGTCGATTCCATGCGAAGTTGGTGACTATGTGTTTAGCGAAATGAACGCAGACCAAGCCTCTAAAGTCTCAGTAACGGCAAATAGTGCGTGGAATGAAATTTGGTGGTTTTACCCATCTGACAACGGAACGGAATGCGACAGGTATGTTGCATATGATTACGCTGAAAACATCTGGACAACAGGCGAGATTGATCGGACGGCAGGCGTGGACGCTGGCGTGTTTAGTAGGCCATTATTCACTGAAAGCAGTGGCGAAATTTATGAGCATGAGATTGGATACGATTATGGCTCATTAACACCGTTTGCAGAGACAGGCCCAATTTTAATTGGCACAGGCGATCAAGTCATGCGGGTGACAAATCTGATCCCTGATGAAAAGACGCAAGGTGACGTAACAGCTAAGTTTAAAACACGGTTTTACCCTAATGGCGCTGAAACTGAATATGGGCCGTTCAGCATGAGCAACCCAACATCTGTACGCTTTCAGGGGCGTCAGGTGCGTATGCGCGTTGAGGGAAACCAGCCAGTGGACTGGCGTGTCGGCATTATGCGGCTTGACGCAAGCTCTGGCGGTACGCGATGAGGATTGTGCCGCCATTTACGGTTGATGCGAAGGCGTGGGCAGAAAACCTACGCCGTTATCTTTCGCAGGCATTGAACATCTTAGATGCAAAAGATCAGTATTCTTCTGCGGCAGAAGATGGCATTATTCTTTATGACCGTGAAAAAGGTTATCCCGTTGTGAGCAAAAACGGTGAATGGCGTCAGGTTGTGCTTGAGGATGGCCACGCTGACTTTATGCTGACGGCTGACGTCGTGCCGGTAGCAGCAAACACAGCCTACAAGCTGACTTACGATGCTCCCACCGGCAATGACGGAATAACACAGGGAACGCCAGCTTCAAGGATTGTTTTCGAGGAAGCTGGCCAATACGTCATATCGTTTTCCGCGCAAATATCATCAACGTCTGCCAGCACGGTTCACTTCTACTTTTGGCCAAGCGTGAACGGAACAAATGTTGCCGACAGCGCTATGACAACGGCGCTTCACCAAAACAACGCCACGGTTGTCACGTCGCGCACACAGATATTCACCGTTGCGGCAAATGATTACTTTGAAGTGAATTACATGATTGACAGCACGCAAGGATTCCTGAATTACACCGCAGCATCTTCGCCGGTGCCAGCGATCCCCGCTTCAACTTTAGCGATTACGAGGCTTCATGGATAAAGAGCTTGAGAGATGCCGCGATTGGATTGAGGCCGCTTTGGAGTATTCCGGCGGCACGCATGACTTCATCGACGTGGCAGAGGGTATATACAAAGGTAGCATGCAGCTCTGGCCTACGCCGAGGGGGTGCATAGTAACCGAAATAGTGGTATATCCGAGGAAGAAAGTTTTAAACGTGTTTCTTGGTGGCGGCGAGTTGGATCAGATTTTAGAAATGCATGAAGATGTGGTAGCATGGGCGAAATCGCAAGGATGCTCTGCATTGACTATGACAGGCCGGTTTGGCTGGAAGAAACCACTGAAGGCGCATGGCTGGACGCCACTGCACGCCTCATATGTGAAGGAGTTTGAATAATGTCAGGCGGCAAAGGTGGATCAACAACGTCAAGCGTTGAAATTCCAGAATACATTGAGGAAGCAGCACGCCGCAATTTGGCCAAGGCTGAAGGCATTAGCCAGATTGGATATGTGCCATATTACGGGCCTGATGTTGCCGCGTTTACGCCGTTCCAAGAAGCAGGTTTCCAGCAGACCGCTGACGTTGCGTCTGCGTTTGGTATGGGGCCGCAGATGTCTCAGACGGACATCATGGGCGGCATGCCAGCGGCGACAGAGTTTGCTGGCGGCGTGCGTGGATACAGCTCAGCCCCGCTGTACCAGCAAGCCGTTGACGAGCTTGCCGCGCAGCGTCCGGCGCAAGCGCAATTTATTGAGAGCTTTTTCATTGA
>Ga0213869_10003234_pt1 | contig 10908 bp, 9 predicted proteins | sample PICome_10_FD_160083 | JGI IMG/M metagenome (GOLD analysis project Ga0213869, IMG submission 160083) | Coastal seawater microbial communities near Pivers Island, North Carolina, United States - PICO132 | ecosystem: Environmental > Aquatic > Marine > Coastal | place: USA: North Carolina...
TAGATGCTCAACGTAGGGTCGCATTCTCTCAAGTGACCAACCGTCGGATTCCGTGACCAATCCGGAATATTTGCAGTACGCCGTGGTCTGGTCGGCCAGGGATCTCATTCCATCGGCCCAATGGGTAAAGCTGTCCTCGGAATGGTTGCGGATCTGGGGTTTCATACAATGGTCAATGACGAACCGCATGTCGGAGTATCGCGTGAACAGCGTCAGAAAGTTCGCAAGATGTTGAGGGAAACCCAAAGCATCTAATGTCAAATCACACTCGATGATCAATTCATAAGCCCATTGAATGTCGTCCCGTAGCATCCAATCCGTATCCGGTATGTCCTGGATCATCGGGCGGACACCCAAAAATTTTGGGTGTTTAGCCAACCTGCGCAAATGGTATGCATGCTCTCGATTTTCGAAATCAATCCAGCCAACAACCCCAGCGATGCGAGGCCAGGCATCTGCAATGCCCAACATGTACTCAGTTTCTTCCACCGTTGCGGCGGCCTGAACAAGAACAGTTTGATCGATCGCGGAAGCCAACAGGTGAGGCTCTAAATCTCGCGGGCCGTAGACCCTTGCGAGGATTTCATTGTCCATTGGCATCCAATCGTAGTCCCCACGTCTTGGATTCCAAAAGTGTTGATGGCTATCAATTTTCACATTCATGGGGCGTCCTCACGAAGCAGACCGGCAGCTTTGAGATCAGACCACAATACAGCCGGAATATCTGCACTTTCTGCAGCGATGTTGCTATTCATCTCTGCTAGTCCTTGCCCGCCCGGGACCACAGATACAATCGAGGGATGGTGCAGAGGGAACTGAAAGGCGGCATCGACCAGACGGACGCCATGTTGCGTGCAGATATTCTCAATCTCACCAACACGTTTTAGGATTTCATCGGGCGCGGGCTCGTAATTATAATATGCGCCCAGCTTTGGACCCGTAGCCAAAACACCGGAATTGTATGGCCCACCTATGACGACTCCGATCCCGCGTTCTTGACACAACGGTAGGAAACTTTGCAACGCTTCTTGCTCCAAAAGAGTGTAGCGCCCGGCGAGCAGGAATAGGTCAAAATCCCCACGCTCCGCCAACCATTGGCATGGTTGCCATTCGTTCACGCCTGCGCCAAAGGCATTAATTACACCCTGATCCCGGAGCGATATCAGCGCGTGGTAGCCGCCGTCCATTAGTTCAGCTAACTTTGCGTCAAGCACTTCCTGAGAACCATGGTTTGCTAGATCTATATCATGGGCAAAAAGAATATCAATTCGGTCAACGCCTATCCGCTCAAGACTGAACTCAACCGAACGCATCACTCCATCGTAGGTATAATCATAAACTTCGTTCCTTGCAGGGACATCAAACCACTTATCGAGCCCATCGCGTTTGTCCTGGGTAGTGGCCTTTAGCAAACGCCCTACTTTAGTTGAAAGGACGTAGCTGTCCCGATCCTTGCCTCGCAGCAAAGGATTTAGTCGCGTTTCTGACAGGCCCAGTCCGTATAGCGGGGCAGTGTCGTAATAACGCACGCCGGCATCCCAGGCACGGGTCAAAACTGCATGTGCCTCTTCATCGCTAATGCCGCGATAGAGATTGCCTAGCGGAGCCATGCCCATGCCGAGCTTCGTAAATGTCAGGCCTCCATTTCCCAATCGGTCCCAGTGTTTAGTTTGCAATGTCATTTGCGTGTACCTCCAACTGACATGCTAGTATGAATAACGCTGGACTGCATCTGCAAAATTTTGCATCATGGAAGAAATCGTAAGGGGGCATACATGCAGCGCTTTGAGACCGTCTTTGGGACACAAAAGCCAGTGATTGCGATGGTACATCTCGGCGCACTGCCCGGGACACCTTTGCATGACAACGAACGTGGTCTCGGAGGGTTAGTGGATGCCGCAAGAGCTGACCTCACCGCACTTCAGACAGCTGGAGTAGACGCTATCATGTTTGGTAATGAAAATGACCGCCCTTATGAGTTTTCTGTCGATACCGCCAGTACCGCCACAATGGCCTATGTGATTGGGCAACTTCGCGATCAGATTGCCGTACCATTTGGCGTAAACGTCCTTTGGGACCCACGCAGCACTATTGCGCTGGCGGCAGCAACTGGTGCTGCCTTTTGCCGGGAGATATTTACGGGGACTTATGCAAGTGACATGGGACATTGGGCGCCGGATGCAGGCAGCGCACTGAGGTATCGCAAGCAGCTGGGACGCGATGATCTTTTGATGCTTTACAATGTAAGTGCAGAGTTTGCTGATAGTCTTGATCGGCGCCCTCTATCAGACCGAGCGCGCTCAGCTGTTTTTTCCTCCATTCCTGATGCCGTTTTGGTCTCAGGCCAAATCACTGGCGAGGCTGCAAAGATGGAAGATCTTGAAGCCGTTAAGGCGGTGTTACCGGATATTCCGGTTCTGGCAAATACCGGGGTCAAACATGACACCGTGGCTGAGGTCATGCGTGTGGCGAATGGATGTATCGTTGGCTCGTCACTTAAAATCGATGGCGATACCTGGAACGCAGTCGATCCGGACCGCGTTCGAGACTTTATGGACCGCGCAAAGGCAGCCCGATGATTGCGGATGATCTGAAGGCACTGATGCAGATCCCAGGCCTTTCTGGCCACGAGGACCGGGTTGCCGCCGCGATATCCAAACGAATGCCAATCACTTGTGAAACAGATACACTAGGCAATCTGATAGCCACATTTCCTGGTATAAACCCATCTGTGATGTTGTTTACACATATGGATCAGCTGGGTTTCATTGTACGCAAAATCGAAAATGATGGATTGATCCGCATACACCGGATGGGAGGGGTGCCGGAACGCGCGCTGGCGTCCCAGGCCGTAGTTCTGAGCACGGCGGACGGACGCGATATTCCCGGTGTAATCGCCAACAAAAGTCACCATGCGACGCAACCAGATGAGAAGTACAAAGTTGTACGTGCCGCTGACCTTTACATCGATACAGGCCATAGCACCAAGGCAGCGGTTGAGAAGGCAGGCATTACTATTGGAACACCTGTAACCTATGCGCCCAATGTTGTTGAGCTTGCTGGCGGTCGGATCGCTGGCACCTCTGTCGATGATCGCGCTGGATGTGCCGTGCTTTTAGAGGTGGCGCGCTGTCTTGCGGAGCGTGATGGCGGGCCAACAGTTCACATTGTTTTTTCCACGCAAGAGGAATTCAATCTGCGCGGTGCCTTAAGTGCCGCACAGGCCTTACAACCCGATATAGCCATCCAAATCGATCTGATGCTGGCCAGCGATACTCCGGATGCTGGGGATTTAGGAGAGATGTATCTCGGCAGTGGTCCGGGCATGAGCCTTTACAGTTTTCATGGACGCGGAACGCTGAATGGAGTTTTGCCACATCCTGCCCTGGTGTCCCTTTTTGAAAATGCGGCTGAGGACGCAGGCGTTGGGTTGCAACGATCCGCGCAGGTCGGCGTTTTAACTGACCTTAGCTATGTTCAGCATGTCGGAAAGGGTGTTGCCGCCATCGATTTGGGGTTTCCTATGCGTTACAGTCATTCTTCGCTTGAGGTCTGCCAGCTAAACGATCTGGTAGATCTATCCACCCTGTTGGTTGCAGGACTTGCGCGCATTGGCCCAGACTTTTCACTAAAGCGTTTGGCATGAACTACACACTGGGAGTCGATATCGGGACATTTGAGACCAAAGGCGTTTTAGTTGATGCCGCCGGCGTGGTGATTGCAACAGCGCACCATGCGCATGAGATGATTGTTCCGCAGCCCGGCTGGGCTGAACACAGACCTCAGGAGGATTGGTGGGGTGACTTTGTGAAGGTCACAAAAGAGCTGATAAGCAAATCTGACTGTGCACCAGAAGAGATCAAGGCCGTTGCGTGCTCAGCCATTGGTCCTTGCATGTTGCCTGTAGACGCAAGCAACGCGCCGTTGATGAACGGTGTGCTATATGGCGTTGACACCCGTGCGATGTCTCAGGTTGAGGCTTTGACCGCACGCATTGGGGAAGTTCTCATCTTGGAGCGCTGCGGCAACGCCCTGACGTCTCAGTCCGTTGGACCAAAAATCCTATGGCTAAAAGAACAACGGCCGGACCTATATGCCAAGACGGCCAAGATCCTGACGTCCACCAGCTTTCTAGTGCATCGCTTGACCGGTGAGCATGTCATCGACCATTACACGGCAGCAAATTTTTCTCCCATCTACGATGCGGGTACGCAGGATTGGTGCTTTGATCTTGCACCTGAGATTGTGACGCCAGAAATGCTACCACGGCTTTTGTGGTCGTCAGAAATCGCGGGCCACGTTACCGAAGAAGCGGCAGCGGCGACTGGACTGGCCATCGGCACGCCTGTAACAGCGGGCACAATTGATGCAGCCGCAGAGGCTCTGAGTGTTGGTGTAGGATCACCTGGCGACATGATGATGATGTATGGTTCGACCATCTTTATTATCGCCCTCACGCAGGATCGGGTCCGCGATGGTCGGCTGTGGTACGCTCCTTGGCTCTTTCCGGGCCAACATGCTTCGATGGCGGGGCTAGCTACCTCTGGAACGCTCACCCACTGGTTCCGCGATCAGTTCGCGCGCGACTTGTCGCGCGACAAAGCCTTTGCAACTCTCGTGGCAGAGGCTGATAAGGTCCCGCCAGGTTCCGATGGGCTACTGTTCCTTCCCTACTTCTCTGGTGAGCGCACTCCGATCCATGACCCGCAGGCAAAGGGTGCGTTCTTTGGAATGAACCTCACACATACGCGTGGTCATATGTACCGCGCTTTGATCGAGGGCATTGCGTTTGGGACCGCCCATGTAATGGAAACTTACCGCGAAGTCAGTGTTGAGCTGGCCCGCATTCTGGCTGTTGGGGGTGGCACGAAAAATACACTTTGGATGCAGGCAATATCAGATACGTCGCAGGTTGATCAGGTCGTCTGCGAAAAGACAGTGGGCGCAAGTTATGGCGATGCTTTTCTAGCACGGATGGCATTGGGCGAGACAGAACTTGCGGATATCACCCGCTGGAACCCGATCGCCACACAGGTCACCGCAGCAAAAAATCCTGCCTATGAGAAAAACTATGCGCTGTTTCGCAGGCTTTATGAACAAACGAAGGATATCGCGAAAGAGCTTTCATCTTGAAGCTGCAAAACGATATGCAAGCAGCACTCGCTGAGCTCTGCAAAGTCGCCAAAAGGATCGACCCTTTGCAGGTCGAAACTGCCTGTCAAATGATTGTCAAAGCAGGGCGATATGGCGGCCTCTCGGCTGAAATCAGGCGATTTGTTCATTGTCTTGGCGGGTCTGGATCTCTTCGAACGGTGACGGCCTTGATCGTTCAGGCAAAAGCGGGCGGTGCCACTGTTTAGTCTCTGACCGCACAGGCGCAGACTAAGAGCGCCAAGGTCGCAGATTACAAAGTCTTTATTAGCGCGCAGCCAATGGCAAAAGATCAAGAAAAAGGCGACTCAACTTTGCCTATGGGGTCGCTCTGAGAACGGGCCCTGTTGGTCTTCTTCGAGGCGATGATTTAAAAATTCATCGTGGACTGGGACGAAACTGCGGAGAGTATCCAGACCAGGCATGCGAGGGAATTCGCGCGTAGAGAAATTATAATCGGAGGGTTAGTAAATGAAACAAGTCTATCTTCTGGCCAGTGGCGATTTGCGAGAAAGTGCAAATCAAACATGTTGGCCCGCGCAGTCTACCATGGAATACGCCCTTACGATGGCAGCAAGCAACAATGGGGCTGAAATCATACGCGCCCATGCGTTCAGCCCTGACCGGGGCCACGGCTTTATTGCATCTCAGCGTGAAGGCATGGATGTATTTCGGGACCTTCCACCTGATGCCGCGCTCATTATCGCGCAATCGGCGTGGCAATATTCGCACCACGTGCTGCCAGGGCTAAGCCATCACAATGGCCCAATACTTACTGTAGCAAACTGGTCGGGCCAATGGCCGGGACTGGTTGGAATGCTGAACCTCAATGGATCATTGACCAAAGCAGGCGTGTCCTACGCAACTCTTTGGAGTGAAGATTTCACAGATGACTTCTTTCTGGACGGGTTGCGAACATGGCTCCAAACCGGCACGCTCCAACATAAGGTGAACCATGTTAGGGACAATTTCGAAGTCCCTCACTATCTAGTAAAAATCGCGCAGGATATCGCCGAGAAGATTCGACGCGAAAAGCTGATCATGGGCGTATTCGATGAAGGCTGTATGGGGATGTTTAATGCCATCATCCCAGATCATCTTCTTCATCCTACCGGCATATTCAAGGAACGCCTGTCGCAATCGGCTCTCTATTACGAGACGACCCAAGTGACTGAGGGCGAGGGTCGAGCCGTGCTGGACTGGCTGGAAGCACGTGGAATGCAATTTAGGTTCGGTGAGGATGAAACCACTGAACTCACCCACTCTCAGGTCGTTTGGCAAGGCCGCATGTATGTTGCCGCCGTGCGGATGGCGAACGAGTACGGTTGTGACGCCATCGGTATTCAATACCAGCAGGGGCTAAAGGATTTGCTACCCGCTTCAGACCTAGTCGAAGGGCTATTAAACAATTCAGAACGCCCACCAGTGCTTGATACTTCTGGGCAAGAAATCAAACCGGGCCAACCGGTCATTCACTTCAACGAAGTGGATGAATGTTCGGGGCTAGATGCGCTTTTGACCAACCGCGTGCAGGCAGCCCTTGGCTTACCCGTGGAAACCACCCTGCATGACGTACGTTGGGGAGATGAAGACCGCGACGGCGTTGCCGGATTCGTTTGGGTATTCGAAATTTCTGGTGCAACACCACCCGCACATCATGTAGACGGCTTTGCAGGTTCGGTGGGGCACCGACAACCACCGATGTATTTTCGGCTAGGCGGATCTACGCTCGCAGGTGTTGCAAAGCCAGGCTCTATCGTCTGGTCGCGGATTTTCGTAGAAGGTAACTCTTTGCACATGGACATTGGCACCGGTCAGGCGCTGGACCTTTCAAAGGGTGAAACGCAGCGCCGCCTTGATGCCACGACGCCGCAATGGCCGATCATGCATGCGCAATTGGATGGTATCGACAGGGATAAATTGATGGCGCGCCACAAGGCCAATCATGTAAATGTCGTCTATGCAGACAATGCTAAATCCGCACTTGATGCGGCTCTATGCCGTGCAGCACTGGCGCAAGCGCTGGGGATCAAGGTCCATCTCGCTGGGATCTAATTTACTTCACAGCGCCTGCCGCCATCCCTTTGATGATGAAGCGCTCAAGTGCAATGCCAATCACGATCAGCGGTAGAATTGCGGCGAAACTGAGCGCTGCCATAGACCACCAGCTAATGCCCTGACTGCCGGTTTGGCTAGCCACCATTACTGGCAATGTCTTGGCATGGCTCGACGTCAACAGAGCTGCAAAGAAGTATTCGTTCCAGGTCAGAACTAGCGATAGGATGAAAGCCGCGACCATACCGGGAAGTGCAATGGGCAAGATGATCGTCAGGAATGCGCCCCAGATTGACAGACCATCGACAAGCGCGGCTTCTTCCAACTCAGAAGGTATTGAGCCAAACTGATCGCGCATGATCCAGATAACAATTGGCAAGACTGTCAAAGTATACAGCAAAATCAGACCAATTCGCGTGTCTAACATGCCGAGAGCTTTGTAAAGAACCAGAAATGGCAAGGCCAAAACCACCGGTGGTAGGATCAATTGACTTAGAAAAAAGAAAGAAATGTCTGAGTTTCGCATAAACCCAAACTTGTAATTGAAACGCGATAGCCCGTAGGCGGCGCAACTGCCCAAACCAACGGCGATCATTGAAGCTGACACAGCAATAACCGCAGAATTCCAGAACCGTTTCATGAATTCGGCACGCACGGTGCTTTCATTACTGATGGTGTCAGGCGATAGCCCAAGCGACCGCCAGCCCAGCCATCTCGGTGTATAGTCCCAGTAAGGGATAATGTTTCCTTTCATCACGTCGGGGGCCATCTTGAAGCTGGTCGTAATGGTCCAGTAGATCGGGAATAGCGCAATGAATGCCCATAGTATTAAGATCCCATAGATTGCCATCCGCCCAGTAAAGCGTTTGGCCTTGAAGGCGCGATCTGCATCGCTATCGTGGAAAATCTGATCTGACATCTTAATACCTCGGTCGCATCCAGCGGTCCGCCGCCTTGATCAGGATCGTCATCGCAATCACGATAACCACCAAATAGAACATTGCCAGCATCGTGCCGTATCCGACGTTCGATCGGTCTCGGTATTCGCGGAAAATGAAGGATGTAACGCTATCGGTTGCGCCCCCTGGTCCGCCGGAGGTGACGTTAATGATGATATCCGCCAGCTTCAATTTGAAAATAATGCGGATCAGGATCGCAGTGATCGACACTGGCAACATGAGCGGGAATGTCACCTCCCAGAACCGCGTCCAAGCGCTGCCGCCATCTACTTCGGCGGCTTCATGTAATTCTTTGGGGATGGCCTGGAGCCCTGCAAGGATCATGATCATCATAAAGGGGATATATGTCCAAGCATCCATCAGCATGATCATCAGACGAGCGATTTCGGGCGAAGAAAAGAACGATGGGTTGTCCACGCCCATTTCACGCAGCATGCGTGCGATCGGACCAAAGCGGTTTTCTAGCATGGACTTGCCAATCATCCACGAAACGGCAACTGGCGACAGCATCAGAGGCAGCAAAAACGCAACCCGAAAGAATTTCCGTCCTTTGATTTGGGCATTCAGCAAAAGCGCGAGACCAAAGGCAACTGCATATTCCATGATGATAGCGAGTGAATACCAAACCATGTTGCGCATTGCGTTCCAATAGAAAGGGTCAGCCCACATCTGATGGATATTGTCCCAGCCGTTGAATTTCCGGCCATCAGGCGAGGCCAGGTTCCAGTCTGAGAACGCGATGACCAGTCCAAATAGTAGTGGAAACACCACCATCGACACAACAAATAGCGTAGCCGGTAAGACAAAAAGGGTACGTTTGCCATGTTCACCACGGGCAATCACCTGCCCGGTGCAAAGGCAAACTGCCCAAAGACAGTAAGAGTAAAGGGTCGGACGCCACGTTTCGAACCCAAGGTTAATCCAGTCGTTTTGGTCAGCAGTTTGTAAACCCGCCACAAAAAACATCAGCGCAGCAGATCCCCAAACTATGAGCTTGCCAAAACGTCTGCGCTGGTCAGAGATATTGTCCGCGGTCACGACGTGAAGCAGATCACCTGCGGTGTTCATGGCAATGCAGCCTCAGATTAGGGGGTTAGAGTCAGACCGCCGGATGTACCCGGCGGTCTGAACGTTTTGGTCAAAGCCCAAGTGAGGCCTTGTAAAGCGCGACCTGACTGTCGCGGCCAATCTGATCCGTGATTTTTTCCCAGGCTGCAGCGATGGCATCACCGATTTCCTGAGCAGATCCGTATTGCCCAGCATACCCTTTCGCCAATTCGTCTTCGGCGACTGAGTAGTACTGGAAAATACCCGGGATACGCGGTTCGATTGCAGCATTCTCGTGGTTGTAGCTGTCTGCATTAGATCCAAGGTAGTCCTCGATATAGGCACGATCGTACCCTGCCGCTTCCCATTCGTCGTACTGGAAGTGCGAGTTCCGGTAAGGTTGAAAGCCAGATGGATAGGCTGACATCCAAAGCGAAATATCTTTACCGCCTAGATGCGCTGCTGCACTCCATGCTGCTTTCTGCTTCTTGTCATCACCCTGTACATTCTTGGTGACGTAGACACCCCAACCGAGGTACGCCATGTTAGGAGCCTCGTTGTAAGTGTCTTCCCAGGCGCCGCTTTGGCTGTTGTAGACGCGATCAGAACCGGGGTTGATCCCAAAGCCAACGACATCGCCGACCAAAGAAGTGTCTGACGTACGAGCGTTTGAACCGATATCGCCCCACCACATCAACATAGAACCAGTACCAGCAAGGAACTGTTGGAAACCCGTTGTGCCCGGATCAGCATTGATTTGATCAGCGGGATAAGCACCTGCCTCGATGAGATCGAGAACGTCTTGGATCGCCTGAACCCAAGCCGGGTTGTTGACCCGTGGCTTCATCGTATCTGGATCAAACAACCATGCAGGGTCAGATGGGTGCTTGGCATAAGCCGCCGCGCGGTTTTCTAAGAAATAGAAACCGAAACCACCCCAGCCTTTGAGCGGGTCAAGATAACCATGCGCAGGTAGACCTGTCAGTGGGTCCTCTTTGCCAATCAACTCTTTGGAGGCGGCATTCACCTCTTGCCAAGTCTTAGGCACAGATGCGCCACCAATTGCTCCGTCGCCGAAATAGTCAGTGCGGTAGCAGAATGTGTGACAATCGCCATCGATAGTGACACGGTATTTCTTACCGTCCCAGGTACCAACTGGCGCCTGCAAATAGCTCACAAGATCGTCAGCTTCGATCTGCTCCTCGACCCACGCGGGCATTTCATCAAGCAGGCCTTTGCCAGCTGTGTCACCTTCAAAGGGGGCACCCATTTCGATCAAGTCGAAGTCAACGGTGCCTGTCGCAATCGCCTGTTGCAGGCGTGGATTGTAATCTGCTTGTGCGAGGTCAACCCAATTGATCTTGGCACCTGTGTAGGCTTCCCAAGGCTTTAGGAAGCCGCGGAACAGGAAGTTATGAAGGTTCTGATTGTTCAACCCCATAAATGTCAGCTCAACCCCCTCAAACTCACCCTCAGCCACACGCTCTTTCGTTGGCCCAAGGCAAAGATCACCAACTTTCTGCCAGTCAGCGTCAGTCGGGGAACCCGCCCCAACACCTGGAATTTGCAGAATCTCGGCTCGCAACGCAGAGTGACCCCCGGCAGAAACTTGTTTGGGAACAAGACCTCCAATGGCGGCAATTGCGCCGACGCTCGCGGCGCCTTGAAGCATACTTCGCCGGCTCATTTGCTTTTT
>Ga0213869_10003235_pt1 | contig 10904 bp, 9 predicted proteins | sample PICome_10_FD_160083 | JGI IMG/M metagenome (GOLD analysis project Ga0213869, IMG submission 160083) | Coastal seawater microbial communities near Pivers Island, North Carolina, United States - PICO132 | ecosystem: Environmental > Aquatic > Marine > Coastal | place: USA: North Carolina...
AAGCGATGACTGGACCGCTGAATTAGCTGGTGCAATGTCCTACGAGCCCGAGAACGTCTATACCTTTAAGCCGACAGACGGTCATGATGGCATGGCAGACATCGCGGTGGGTGGCACCTTCCATCCTCGATTCGATTTTTGCTCTTTCAATGAAGGGCAGGACACGGCATCGCTTGCTGCCTTTCGCGCCGAGTATGACGCATCGCTCGTAGAAGGTGAGTCCAACAACTATGGGTACTACCTGATGGAGCCCCAGTTTGATCTCCCCGATGCCGATTTTGTATGGCTCGACCTGTTCGGTGATGAGGCAGCGGTTGAGGCGGGCATGGCAAGCTGGTCCGGCTCAGCGCTAGAGGCCAGCTGGGAAGCGATGGCGACTTGCGAGAATTTCGCTTTCCTGGCGACTGCTATCAGACGTTAATCACTCGCTGCCTTAGGTTTATCAAGATCTAAAACCCACGCAGCCGCTGCGCGCTGCGTGGGCATTGGGCAGGATGGTTATCCGCTCACGCTACCGATGTAATCAAACGGCTCAACCAGCACGGGCATGTCGTCGGTGCACTCACGATCGTACTTGGCGAGCAGCCCATTCCAGTATGTTCGATGGAGTGGAATCCAGATGTCAGGATCTTGCACGGGGGGGCCATCCAGAGACGACTCATTGATCCCCATCTCGCCAAACGTGATGTTGCGGATATCGGTCAGTTTGACCACGAGGCGGGGCATGCCGTCGTAGTCGCACAGCAGGATGGGCATGCCGACTTTTGGGTGGGGAAACTGATTGGCCTCAAGCACCCAAGGCAAGCTAAAAGTGGCCACCTTCTCGCGTGATTGGATAAAACCAAATATTTGCTCTGTTGTCTCGGCATCGATGCCCAGCGAGCGAACCTGATAATCACCCGTCAATTCTGGATGCTCGATGAGCACCTGCTCCCAGCAAGCATCGAGTGCGCTCGGGTTGGGCTGAGCTGGGCCGTCTGAGATGACAATATAGCGAGTGATGGTGCACTCCTTTTGGGCTTTACGACTTTATTAGTCTTATCAAAGCCGCGGCATGACTTTGCGGCAGTGTCGATTTAATCCACGGTCAAATTATCAGCATTTTGCGCGGAGGCCAATAAATAAGCCGTTTTGATAAAGAGATCTTTGCCGTGCGCCAGGTCGATATTGGGACTGAAGTAACCATTGAGCTTGGATCCTGCAATGACCGCGTACAAGATTTCAGCCTTTTCCATGCAGCTTTGCTCGTCGATCTCCTGATCCTCGAACACCACAGTTAACAGTTCGATACAGCATCGGTCTAGTTCGTTTTTGTGCGTGGCGAGCGCAGAGTCGGTTACTGATGCGCCAATGGCTTCGTACATCACACCGGTAGAGAGGTGATTGACGGATTTGTTTTCGGTGTAGAAAAACTCGCAGAGGTAATTAATTTTATCGGCAAAGTCTTGTTGCTTCAGCGCTTCCATGCCTTGAACGATGACGTCACATTGGTGTTTAAAAACCTCAGTCAGTATGTCTTCTTTAGAATTGAAATAGTAAAAGACATGGCTGGGCGCAATGTCCGCTTCTTGAGCGATGCCGGTCATGGTCGTTTTTGAAAAACCGTTTTTTTCAAGTGCCGACAAGAAGCCGCTGATGATGCTGTCTCTGCGTTTCGTGCCCTTCGGTTTGTTAGGTTTGTATAACTGCATCGTTAATGTATACCAACCGTATTGTTTACGAGAACCTGGTCCATTACCAATGGCCCACCTTTTGCCACTGCGGTGCGGTCGCCGATTTCTTGCTGACTTTTCACAGCGGTGACCTGTGCCTCCCAAAACGAGCTTCGTTTACGTGTTATGTAAACCGTCACCAATATCTTCTCATAATTTGAGAATAAGCCAACCGCCCACTCGCCAATGAGGGCTGCAGGTGGAAAAGCCGTTAACTGTGGCGCATCTACGAACTGTTTCTAGGCATGAGCGGGCTCGCCTGCCGCGATGGCGCGGGCTTCTCGTGTATTAAAATCCTCTCGATAATGCCGGAACAACAGAACGGTAAATAGGGCGACAACCACGTAGACCAGTAATGCCAGTTTCAGACTCAGCCCCAGTGAATCAGAGGGCGTATTGCCTGACGCTTGAAACGTGTCGCTGAGATAGCCGATGGTAAAAGGCCCCATAGCGAGCCCTAAAAAAGTGCCCATTGCCAGATAAAACGCAGAAGCCGTGGCGCGCATTCTGGGGAGGACTAGGGTGGTAATGATGCCGCCTGCCGCACCGGTCCACAAAACGCTGACAAACTGCAGAAACGCGTTGGCAATATAAGCCCCTTGCAGGGTTTCTGCGTTGAGCACGAAAAGGGCCGCAATGGTCGTGAGGATGCCCGAGATGAGACCCATGAACGTGTGCGCATCCTCGCGGATATGACGCTTCATGAGATCGGCCACGACCCCGCCAGTGGCCACACCAACGCCCCCACAGATGGCAGTGGAGAGTCCCAGAACCATGCCGAGCTCTGACAGGTCAGCATCAAATTTGCGCAGCAAATACTGAGCAAGCCACAGCGCAAATCCGTAGGTGATGAACGTAATAATAGGGTAGGCGAGGTTGACGTAGATCATCGACTTACAGCGAAAGATCATCGCGTAGGTCACAGGATCTCTTACCGCCAGCGACTTGGCCCAGCTGAACAGCGCATAAACACCGACTCCCAGCACCACCCATTGCGTGACGCGACCGGTGAGGTGGCTGATCAGGGCCCCCAGCGCGACAATGATAACCGCCGCAACGATGTTAGTGATTAGTGGCGCCGTAAAACCGACCCGGCGATACAGGCTAATGACCGAAAAAGGCGGGAGAATGCTGGCAAGCTCGCTCCAACCCTCTCTAAAGGGATGGGGATGATTTTGAACGCTGGCAACATTTTCGCTGTAGCCCCGAACGGGTTCCTTAAGCGTTCTAAACAAAGCGGCAAGCAGCACGCCGGGAGCGCCGACAATGATAAACGTCACCTGCCATCCCTTGAGGCCCAGGGGCGCGTCGGCAATATCGGGATAGCTCAAGTTCCACCAATCGACGATCCAGCCGCCGATAAACATACTTAACCCCATGCCGATATAAGCGCCGGTAGAGTAAATGGCGATCACCGAGGCTCTGTCTTTGGGTTCGAACCAGTCAGATAAAAGCGAGTACGCCGAAGGTGTCGCGGTGGCTTCACCGATCCCAACGCCAAAGCGAAAGAACGTGAGACTGGCGGCACCGCCCGCCATCCCGCATAACATCGTCATGACGCTCCAGGTAAAGAGGCCGCAAGCGATGAGTGTTTTGCGAACCCACAGATCGGCTAGGCGTCCAAGGGGTAGACCAAAGATGGCGTAAAAAACAGCAAATGACGTGCCGTATAAGAAGCCCATTTGCGAATCACTGATGCCGAGATCTGCCTGAATCTCGCCAGCGAGGATGGCAAGAATTTGGCGATCTAATAGGTTCATCGCGTAAACGAGAATCAGCAAAAAGAGGATGTATTTCGCATAGGGCCCACCAATTCTATAAGGGCCGATATGGAAGTTAGGGGGCGACTGAGACGGGCTGTTAGCGTTATTTAAATCCATAATCCTATGGTCTCTTTAGATGCTGATGTATCAACTGGGTGTCCGCGCGGCGGTTTGGCGTTAACGAGGCGTAATGCCTACGCTAGACCCCGCGATTCCCCGCTTCTTTTTGCATCGGCACATAATCGTCGTAGTTGGGTCGTCTCACTATGGACCCCGTGGTAACGCCGGCATCAGTGGTCAGTGTGAGGCCGCTGGTGTAGCCGGATTCATCGCTACCCAACCAAAGCGCTGCGTTAGCCACGTCGAGTGCGGTGCCCGCGCGTCCCGGCAACGGCGAATTAGCCGCCAGCGTTTTGGCGACCTCATCGGTCGCATGGTGATCCTGCAGATGAGCATCGGCCACCATTGGCGTCGCCATTGAGAAGGGCGCGATGGCATTGACCCTGACATTGTGTTGGCAGAGCTCCGCGCTGGCGCTGGTGGTCAGCCCAATGACGGCATGCTTTGCAGTGGTGTAGGCATGGGGTCCGAGCCCGCCCATGACTCCGGCGACGCTCGACATGTTGATAATTGAGCCGGAGCGTTGTTGCTTCATGGCCGCCGCCGCATGCTTTACGCCGTAAAAAACGCCATTGATGAGAATGTCAGTAGTGATACGCCACTCATCGGCGGGTGTTTGATCAATCGGGCCTTTGGCGCCGACGATGCCTGCGTTGTTGAACATAATATCCAGCTGGCCAAACTCTGACAGAGCGCGATCGACCAGTTTTTTAACGTCTTCTTCGAGGGTGACATTGCAGTTCTCAAAAAAGGCGCGATCGCCGAGTTCTTGGGCGAGGTCGTGACCCAACTCAGATTGGATATCACCGAGAATCAGTGCACAGCCCTCTTCTTTAAACCGACGAGCGGTCGTGGCCCCAATGCCACTGGCTGCCCCGGTGATAACAGCGACTTTTCCTTGTAGGCGTTGTTGTGTCATGACGTCTCCTAGTGATGCAATCTGCGTGACGACGCTTGAATGCGCCAGCACACGATGAGTTACCAGTTTGCCTTATGTTGACCCGTTTTTTTGCCGAAACCTTTTCGTCGGAAAAAGCGTTCCAGCGAGCGGATCGAAGAGAGCAAAACACTGTATTAATGCGGCTTTACGCTGACCAAGCTACCCATCTGTCGGTCGCGATTCAAACCTAATTTTTGACGATGTATAAAAATTTACAAATTGACTCAGCTCAGCTCAGCCCATGTACTGATTGCAGTAGCAAAAAAATAAATTACTGGAGCGACAACATGGATAGCGTTTTTCCCAAGTTTGAGGGGTCTGCAAAACATCTTCAAAAAAAGCTCACGCTGATGTGCGGGCTAGTTTTGGCAGCGACGGGCTCGCAATACGCTGCGGCACAAGAGGAAGGCGAGAGCGCCTTGGCGATTGAAGAAGTCATTGTGACCTCTAGAAAACGTCAAGAATCGATTCAGGACGTGCCGATTGCTGTGACATCAATCACGAGTCAGCTCGAGAACCCCGCGATTCGGAATTTACGTCACATCGAAGGACTGGCACCGAATGTTCAGGTTCGTCAATCAATGGGCCGCACCGCTGGCCACGCCATTTCCATTCGAGGCATTGGTTATAGCAACGATGAAAAGAGTTTCGATCCCGCCGTCGGGATTGTTTACGACGGTATTGCGCTGACCACTAACTCGGGCACCCTGATCGATAATTTTGATATCGAATCGATCGAAGTGATGCGGGGCCCACAGGGCACGTTGTTCGGAAAGAATACGATTGCCGGCGTTATCGCGCTAACGCGAACCGATCCCACAGGCGAGCTGGGCGGCTCTATCTCTGGCACGTTGGGTAACTTTGGCCGCACGGATGTCAAGGCAGTCTTAAACTTCCCTATTGTCGAAGATGTGCTGGCAGTGAAGCTGTTTGGGGCGAGCTTGCAAGACGACGGCTACATCAAGAACGTGACCTTGGATAAGGACGTCGCAAAGCAGGACTATCTGAATTACGGCGCTAAGTTTCTGTGGACACCCTCTGATAATTTCACGGCAAAGCTCACGATTGAAACGATTGACGATCAGAGTGATAACGGCGCGTTCCGTAATCTGACCGGATTAGGTGGTAATCGCGCCATAGCACTCCAAGATGGTTATTCAGGCGGCTGGGAGCCCTACTCACCAGCGATTGTGGCGTTAACCGCGCTAGAGGGACCCGCTGCGACAGATTGGCGGATACAGGCCTACAACGATAATGCGTCTTATCCCGATATTCGTGGCGAAGATTGTCTGCTGGAAAATGACCCTGGTTCTACTGCGACAACCACCAGTGCCTCGAAAGAGAATCTAGGCGACATGGAAACTGACGCCATTACTTTGCAGATGGATTACGAGTTCAGTAACGGCTCTACGGCAACCTATATTTACGGGCACCGTGATACGGAAGAGCTGGCCATATGGCCTTACTCAGGCAGTGCCTGCGATTTTATTACGATCGATAACCAAAACGAGAATGACCAAGAGAGCCATGAGTTGCGATGGGCGACCTCGGGCGACAACTTCGATTTGGTCCTCGGTGTCTATCAGATGGAGAACTCCTACTCGCAGGATTGGTTTACCTACGATTTCTGGGAGATAGTGAGAACGCCTGAGCTGCTGGTTGCACTCTATGGTGCTACACCAGAGCAAGTTGACCGGCTGGGTAATGACTTCGGTCAAAATATCTACCAATCGCAGGAGGCCAAAAGCCAGGCCGTATTCGGACAGTTCGACTACGACATTACCGAGCGCCTAGAGATCTCCTTAGGTCTGCGTTACTCGAAAGATGAGAAAGACTTCTTCGCTCGACAATTTTGTATCAAAGCTGACGCCGACCGTGACCTCCAAAACTGGGGCGAGTGTGTTCATGGCGCGCAATACGCCGACGACGAAAAGACGGGCAGCTGGGATGAGAGCTGGAGCAAAACAACGGGTAAAGCAGGCTTGTCCTACCGGTTTAGCGAAGACGTGATGGTCTACGGTTCTTATGCCACTGGCTTCCACAGCGGCGGCTTCTACGGCAAGAACCAGCGTCTGGTTGATTACGCGATCACTTACGACCCAGAGGAAATTGAAAGTTTAGAGCTGGGCGCAAAAATGGAGTTCCTCAATAATCGGGTCCGTTTAAATGTGGCTGCCTTCAGCAGCAATGTTGAAAAACTGCAGGCTATTACCACGTTGCCAGCCGACGACGGCACGGCTGTCTCGGTACCGTTTAATGTGGGCGAGGTCGAGTATCAGGGCTTTGAAATTGAAGGCCAAGCTCGCATCACTGACGGTTTCACATTAAGTGGTGCGATCGGGATCCTCGATGCAGAGTATAAGTCTTTTGACGCTGACCTCTCATCAACGCAGGGCGGTAATCCAGTCGACAACAGCTACCTGAAGCCTAAGCAGGCGCCAGACTTAACAGTCGGTTTGACAGCTAACTACACCGCTGAGGCGTTTGGCGGTTTGGTTTTGACAGACTTGACCTATTCATGGACGGACGACTTCTACACGCAAGAGGACAACGATCCAGTGTCTTTGGTGGAGTCTTACGGTAAGACCAATTTGTCGATCGCATACGATCGCGGCAACTATAAAATTGCGGCTTTCGTCAACAACATCGAAGACAACACCAATTGGGTGAGTCGAACAACCTCTACCCTCATCACCTACGGGCAGCAGTCTAAAGGCCGCACCTATGGGGTGGAATTGTTAGTGAACTTCTAACGCAACAGGCATGTCACCACTGGCCCATTGAGGAGACTCAATGGGTCTTTTTTTTGCCTATCGTGCGGCGAGTTGAATGCTAGGCTGGTTCCACTGTTTTTTGACGATTAGGAGTCAGTGTCGCCACTTCGTTAGAGCGCGTTCAATAGCGCCGAGCCGAGCTGAGCTGAAGCCTAGACGGGTTTAAGCGTGGGTGCACGTTCTATGGCCTGTACTGAATTGGCACCTAGACGGGCCATGACGGGAGCGTTGAGTGCCGTGCAGGCTCAGTGACTTGTGGTCCACCTTTTGGCGCTGAGCGGGCTGCCAGTGACTGCTAGGCCGGCAAGCCTTGCAGTCTTCAGTACGGCTGCGTAAAGCGCGAGAGAGACGCGAGGAAGTCTGCGAGAAAGACGCGAGAGATGCGAAAGAGAGGCGTGAGGAAGGCGTCAGTGTGGTGCTGCGTGTTTAGCCGCCATTACAATGGGACCACTCAGACCAGCCGTTATCGGTGCTTCGGCAATCGTCCGGCGGCTTTGCCCGTCAAAATCGGAGTGCCATCCTGATTCTTTTGCCATACTCGGCAATGTACGACATCGTGCGCGTCGCCAGATTCAAGGAATTCGATCTCCCCACCGCAATACAAATGATCGTCTGGAAAGATGTTGGCTGAGAATCGTATATCAGTACTCACCAGGTCCCACGGTTGATGCAGCCAGCTAGTAAAGAACTGATAAAGGTAGGCTTGGTTCAGTGGCCCTTGCTGAACGGTGTCCGGCAAGCCGCGCTCCTGTGCGTAAACGCGATCAAGATGCAGCGGATTCGTGTCGCGCAAAATCAGAGCGATCGGAATGTAATCAAAACGATCCATGGGGCCAAACTTGGCGGTGGGCAGTGCCATGCCGACCGCTAGCTCTTCAAGGAGGGGCTTATTGGGTGCAATACTCATTTGAATAAAATATAAGACTGTTTGCCGGTCATGGTGATTTCACCATCCCAGTCTCCCTTAATGGTGAATGCCAATTGAACCACGTCAAACGTGTTCTGCCCGGTTTTTTCATAGACGTCACTGATGACGGCGCTGATCTCGACCTCTTCACCCACATAGAGCGGGCGATGATATTGAATAGATTGTTCACCAAACATGGCGGTTCCATCGCGATAATCAAACCAAAAATCGGTGCCCCAATCGAAGGTTCGCAGCAAGCCTAAAACGGCCACCAACGGAGCAAACGACGGGGGGGCAGCTTGCTGCGCTTCTGCCACGAAGTCATGATGCTCTGGCATTACACCCAGAAAATCGCTGACATCCTCGCAGGAAACGCGGTAGTGGGCAGTTCGCAATGCTCTTCCGATTAGCGCTTTGCGATCTGCTGTCTGAGGCGTGGTGATGGAAATGTTAGCGCTTCCTTATTTCAAAATTCCAGTGGCCCATGGGGCCATGTCTCGCAGCTCATATGAGTGCCTTGCCGGTGTGTCTAATTGTAAAGAGCGCGGTGTGCAAAAGCATTCTCGCTGCGCTCGCGCGATTGCCCAGCCTATACGAGACTATGCGCTTGTCGTGCGAGCCGTTCGGCTGGCGCTCAAAAATCACCGAGCAGTAAAGCTAACGGTCTGGTATGGCGTATTCAAACTGTATTTTTTTAACACCCATAAAAATTTACGAATTGACTCTTCGAGGGTCGGCGCATTCACTGTGAAGACGGTGCCGTAAAAGCGATTAAATGGGATAGTCTGATTAAGAGACCCGTTGGGCACTCAGAGTGCGTCGAGGGCGGAGAGGGCGTCAACCGTGAGGCCGTCCCGTGACAATAACCTAACTCGTCAGCTGACGAACTAACAAACGATGGAATGTGACATTGCGTAACACTGACTACTTGCTGTCTCAATTATTGCTGACCGCGGCGGAAAAATACCCCGACCGACCGGCACTGATTTTCCCTGATGCGCGATTAACCTATGCGCAGTTGTCTGAATTGAGTCAGCGCTACGCGCGAGCGATGGTGGGTCACGGGTTGTCACGTGGTGACCACGTAGGGATTCTGGCGGTCAATCGGCCTGAGTACATCGCGCTCCTGTTCGCCTGCATGTTCTCAGGCACCGTCGCCGTATTGCTGAATGCGCGTTTCCGTGTCCAAGAATTACAGCATGCGGCCACACACTGTGATCTCAAATGGATATTCGTGGGTCAAAACGAGAGTGTTCCGCATGCGGCGAGATTGCTTGAGGCCTTACCAGAGTTAGCAAACGCCGATGCCAGTGGAGCCGTATCGGTGCCCGCGGCGCCGATGCTCGAGCGTGTGGTAACACTCGATGCTTTTGATCAACCGGGCTTTACTGCATTCACAGATTTTCTTGCTGAAGAAACCTTGGCAACGCCAGCGCAATTTGCTGCTCGGCAGGAAGAAGTCATCGCCAGTGAGCCGGCACTCATCATGTTTACCTCGGGTACGACCTCGCTACCCAAGGGCTGTATGTTGACGCAGGAGTCGGTTTTCAGAACGTCGTTAGCGATGAGGAATCGATTGAGTCTGTCGACTGACGAGCGGATGTGGGACCCGCTGCCCATGTTCCACATGGCGTCTATTTTACCGATGCTGAGTCTTTTTCATGACGGCGGTGCCTGTCTGACTGACGAGAAGGTGGATATTGATCGGGCGGTGATCCAGATAAACGAAGAGCGCGCCACCTTTTTATACCCCGCTTTTCCCGCAATCATGGCGGAGCTGATCAATCATCCTGGTATGAAGCTCGATCAACTCGACCACGTTCGGTTGATCAATAACATTGGTTCGGCTGAGGCGCTGCGAGAAAATATGCGCGCGTGGCCGTCTGCGACCCATATCAGCGCCTTTGGCATGACCGAGCTTAGTGGTATCGCAAGTCACACTGATCCCAATGATACGGAAGCTCAGCGCGCAGAGACCTGCGGCAAACCTTATGAGGGCATTGAGGTAGCGATCGTCCATCCTGAGTCGGGGCAGGTCTGCACTGCGAACGAACAGGGCGAGATCCGTATACGAGGATTTCTGTTGTTCGATGGTTATTACAAGCAGCCTGAAGAGACAGCACGTGTCATCGATGATCAGGGCTGGTTTCGGACTGGCGATTTGGGGTCTTTGGATGCTGATGGCCGTATTCGATTCCACGGACGCATCAAGGATGTGCTGAAAGTGGGGGGCGAGAATGTGTCACCGCTGGAGGTTGAGGCCTGGCTGTCGACTCACCCAGACGTCATGGTGGCTCAAGTGGTTGGTGCGCCAGATGATCGGCTCGATGAGGTGGTCGCCGCCTTTATCCAGTTAAAGCCGGGTAGCAACGTCGCAGCAGAAGAGATCGTTGATTATTGTGAGGGCCAGATTGCCTCGTTTAAGGTGCCCAGGGTCGTACGGTTTGTAGATGAATGGCCTATGTCGGCGACCAAAATACAGCGGTCAGCGTTACGTGAGCAGCTGCTAGCTGAGGCCGCGGTTGAGTAGATGAAAGCGATCAGCGCTCGGTTAGTCAGATAGTGATTGGTCGTCACCGAGCTTGAGCGAGCGAGATGAATGCATGGCCGCGCCCGGTAGCCTTGTCGTCCAATCACTGAGGTCCTGAGCCAAGCTGAGCCGCCAATCAAGCTAAGTCTTCAATTGAG